>ERZ827156.2871-NODE-2871-length-16639-cov-6.631090_pt1 | contig 16639 bp, 20 predicted proteins | sample MGYA00519919_ERZ827156 | MGnify/ENA primary metagenome ERZ827156 (study PRJEB31778, sample SAMEA3449269) | human gut metagenome | biome: human gut; feature: human-associated habitat; material: faeces | place: United Kingdom | collected 2010/2012 ... | reverse complement strand
TCGTGTTACGCGGAATCAGCACCGTCATCACGCCGCCCGCCGTCTCCAGACCCAACGACAGCGGCGCCACATCCAGCAGCAGCAGGTCGTCCAGCTTGCTGCCCGCGCCCTTGCCGCTCAGCACTGCCGCCTGCACCGTCGCGCCGTACGCCACAGCCTCATCGGGGTTGATCGACTGGCACAGCTCCTTCCCGTTGAAGAACTCCTGCAGCAGCTTCTGCACCTTCGGAATACGCGACGAGCCGCCCACCAGCACCACCTCGTCCACCTCGCTCTTCGACAGCTTCGCGTCGCGCAGCACCTTCTCCACCGGCGCCATCGTCTTCCGGAAGTAGTCCATGTTCAGCTCCTCGAAACGCGCACGCGTGATCTGCGAGTTGAAGTCGATGCCCTCGAACAGCGAGTCGATCTCGATCGTCGCCTGCGTGCTGCTCGACAGCGTTCTCTTCGCACGCTCGCACGCCGTGCGCAGACGACGCAACGCACGCTGCGACGTCGTCAGGTCCTTGCGGAACTTGCGCTGGAACTCCGTGCAGAAGTACTCCACCATCCGGTTATCGAAGTCCTCGCCGCCCAGATGCGTGTCGCCCGCCGTCGCCTTCACCTCGAAGATGCCGTCCTCGATCGACAGCAGCGACACATCGAAGGTACCGCCGCCCAGATCGAAGATCAGAATGTTCTTCTCACCGCCCTTCTGGTCCAGACCGTACGCAATAGCAGCAGCCGTCGGCTCGTTGATGATACGCATCACGTTCAGTCCAGCAATCACACCAGCGTCCTTCGTCGCCTGACGCTGCGAGTCGTTGAAGTACGCAGGCACCGTGATCACCGCGTTCTTCACCTCCTTGCCCAGATACGCCTCCGCAATCTGCTTCATCTTCGACAGCACCATCGACGAAATCTCCTCGGGAGAGAATGTCTTCTTCTCGCCCTTGTACTCCACCTCGATCAGCGGCTTGCCGTCAGGACCCGCCTTCAGCGTGAACGGCCAGTGCTTCATGTCGCTCTGCACCGACGGGTCGTCGAACTTACGGCCGATCAGACGCTTCGCGTCGAACACCGTGTTCGTCGGGTTCATCGCCACCTGGTTCTTCGCAGCGTCACCGATCAGACGCTCCGTGTCCGTGAACGCCACGTAGGAAGGCGTCGTGCGCTGACCCTGGTCGTTGGCAATAATCTCCACCTTGTCGTTCTGCCAAACGCCCACACAAGAGTACGTGGTACCCAGATCGATACCAACCGATTCACCAGTATAAGTCTTGCTCATTCTTCTGTTTCTCAGTAGTCAAATCAATGAAATAATGAGACTGAGGAGGAAAAGAAGGAGCTTCTAGAAGGTGCGATTTGATTGGGCGCACGAGATTTGTTCGGTGTTGTTCTAAAGAAGGAAGGGGTGATCCGTGAGTGTGAGAGGGTGAAGAGAAGGGTGAAAGAACGAAGAAGGAGAGTGCAAACAAAGAGAATGAAAAACACGCAATTACACAACTAGCAAACATCAATACTCTTCATCCTACTCCTAAGACACACCCAAGGGACAAACAAAGGACAAAAGGGACTCCAACTCATTCTCAGGTAAAGGCAAGCCGACGTGCATACGAACATCCCGCACGTCCGGAATGCTGTCCATGTGAGACAACACATACTTCAGCCTCTCCTGCTGGCTATTCGCATCAGCTGACAGGGTGGGCTTGAGCGGAGGCGGTGGCACATTTGTCGTCGTTGCATGTGTAGGTGAGAACACGGGAGGAGGAATGACGGGAGCCGTGTCGCTCCGTGATGAGCGAACACTATCATTATCAGACTGACTATTCTGTTTTCGCAAGCCTCCCATCGAGGTGTTCCTGTAGCAGGCATCTATAGATGAGAAAAGGGAATTGAGGCGACTCTGCGAGCTAGCGATGGAACTATTCACTTTTTCTTCCAGCCTTTGTCTGAGGGCGTCAACGATGCTAGAGATGCGGGCGCACTTCTATCGGTTAGGAAACACAGCCATCCTCACGATATTCAGCGTCTTGATTCTCTGGTCGTTCGGGTCATACAGATTGTGCTTTTGCAGTATATTCAAAACGATCTGGTATCGGCGAAACCCAATGTAAGCGTCCTCGTATTTGCCGCTTTGCGCACACTTTTTCGCAATATCGATAAGCTGGTCCAAGTACTCCAAATTGGAATCGAAGGAAAAGCGGCTCGGATCGAAGAGGTCTTGGTTGGCATACTCCTCGAGGCGTGCTATGTAATCCTCCGGAGTCGTCAAGTATACCAACGAATTGCTCATTCTGAGCGCGGAAACTATTGTGGTATTGAAACACGCCTTTTCATTGTCGTTCCGGAAGGAAGGCGAATCCAACAAACACCGAAATAGCAATCTACAGAACTGATGCCCGTCATGTACTTCATAATCTGGTTGGCAAAACAGGCACTGCTAATCTCCCGACTAAATAGACACCGTTTGGACGCCACCTCCTTCTGGATAATGTAGCCAAGACTGATGGACAAGTCGATGGGATACTGATTCATGATGCCCCAGAGGAACCCGCTCTCGAAGGCAACGTCTACTCGTCATGCCAAGATAGCGCATCCACTCAGGAACACTCCATCCCTGTCGCCCTTCATCCACACCACATCCGTCGAGTTCTCCGTCAGCGTCGCAATCCACTGTCCCCAGTTGTGCAGAGACAGCAGCACAACGTGCCCCTACTCCTAACCCCTCCGCCACACCCTCACCTTCGTACCTTCCGGCTTCACACACCCCTTCACGACGCTCATCAGTTTCTCCACACCCACACGCACCTCCTCACCCGTCACGCTCGGCGACCGCAGCAACCGCGTCCACTCGCTCAGCACCTCCGTTCTCCGCAGCGTCCGCAGCAGCGACAGCAGCGCGTTCAGCCCCAGCCAGTCGGACGCCTGCATCAGGCCCGTCTCCAGCACCCAGTCGAAGTGGGTGGAGTCGGAGAAGTCGGAGAAGACGGGAATGCCGCCCGCCCGCGCGGACTGCACGACATAGCGCATGGCCTGCTTGTTGATCCCGCCGTCGGCGATGAGCATCGGCGCTCTCTAGTCCTCACACCACCCACGCAGCGCCACCTGGATCATTTCCGCGTGCTTCTTCACGTACGACGCGCTCGCGCAGTACTGCAGCTGGTCGTCGATGAAACTCCGCACCAGATTGCCGTTTTCATCGAAGAGCTGCGTCATCTCCGGCGTCTTCATCCCGCTGACAAACGTCGTCCCGTTCTCCGCGTGGCCGATGCGCTTGGCCAGCTCCGTCATGCGCTCCGCCGCCTCGTCGATGCCCCGCACCGTGACCTCCAGCGGCGGCGCCTCGCGCGTGAGCGAGGAGAAGAGGAGGAAGAGCAGGTGGGAGTGGTTGAACACGCCGGCGCGGTGACGCTGCAACCTCCCGCCGGCGTACGGCGAGATGGAGGCCACCGTGGTAAAGAAGGAGGAGGTGACGAACACGGGCGCGCCCGGCTTGGGGGAAGGGAGCGGCGGCCTATGGGTGAGGGTCGCGGCGAGGCGTACAAGGCGTCGGGCAGCTCGAAGTCCAGCTGGAAGCGCCGGCGCAGGCCGCCGAGCTCCGCCTGCCAGCAGTCCTTGCTGTCGGTGTGGTTCAGCTTCGACTGCACCATGGACAGCATCACTACGCCTCAGCGCCAGCCGCCGCACCCACCGTCGTCGATGGCCGCCGTGATGTTGGTGTGCGCGCGGCCCGACTCGTAGTTCTTCATCAGCTCCACGATGCAGAAGGAGTCCGCGCCGCCCTCCGTCTTCTTGTTGCCGATGCTGCAGATGGAGTAGGTGGTGGAGGCCGACTGCGACGACGACAGCGGGTGGGGGAAGGAGCTGCCTTCAGATGTGACGAAAGAACCCGCGATTTTGGCCGCCACGACGGCGTTGTGCTGGAGCGCATTGGCGAGCGCCTGACGGGCGTTCAGCGCCTTGTTCTTGAACAGCTCCTACGCGCTCAGAAGAGAAACAATGCACTACGCGTTGGATGTAGCGCAGGCGGCTGTCCTCAGGCACTCTCTTCTCCTGCGCGACGGTGCGCGCCACGGCGAGGCTCTGCTGGATGCTCTCCTGCGTGAAGGAGGGCGTGGCGCCCACGAACACGATGGACGGCTTGTGCGCCAACATCTGCGCGTGCAGCTCGGGGAGGAGCTGGTCCTCCTGGAGGGACCGAGGCGACTTCACCTGGCTGCGGGTGAGAAGGAGGAGGAGGATTCACGATTGGCAGCCCAGTGTGGATGGAACGAAATCGTTCTTGTACGTGTACACACCGACTCCTTTCGACTGCAGGTAGGAGAGAGACCGCGGGATATCCTGGAAGGGGTGAAATCCGGTGGAGACCAACTAGGCGTCATTGCGATACTGTCGCTGCAACGATGGACTCCGTGTCCTGGATTGCAAACACGTCAGAATGGACATCCGGCTTGGCAGAGGCGTTCATCCCCACGCAGCCGATTTCGCAGGAGAGCACCGTTGGAATGTGATACAGCTTGCTGATATGTCTACTAGGAAATCGGGAGCGCGAGAAATACAAGGCAGCCGAGGGAGAGACGAAGGCGCTCGTGTTCTGTGTGGCCAGCTGTGCGATATTATTTCTGAGCATGACTCTCGTTTTGTGAGCCTACTGGTTGCAGCAAACGCCCCTCTTGTTCTCATTGCAGAGCCTTCTCAGCTCCTCCGGAGTGATTCCGAGCAGAACCTACGACGTTACTAGCAACCCATATAGTGGCCAACGCTTCCGTCGAGCATTCCCAGAGAAATCGGAAACCCTCCATTGCTGCGAATTGTATCCTCAAGGGAGCGCATGATTTGCATGCACGTGCTCTGCTTGCCAACTACTGGTGACTAAGAGCCCGTCATCGCACTCCGTGTCAGGAAACTCGTCTCGATCAGAACGTATGGAATGGAGTGGTCTCCTATGTTCTCAATATGGGTCCCCACACGGAAAGGAGGCGATGGACTCGAGGAGAAGGAGGCTCGGCCGATCCACCTGTCCTTCCGTACTAGCCTCTTTCCCAGACCCGGCACCCGTGATTTGCCTGTAAGTGCAGAGAGTGATCGAAGCATTAGTGGTTTCCAACAAACAAGCGCCGCACTGGAAAAACAAACAGCCTTCAGCAGCTACAGAGGGTGAGTATGGGACCAAAACACTCGGCCATTTCCCGTTTCAAAGAAACAGCCGTTACGCTTCGCTCCACGATTTCCGCACTTTGTTTAGCACCGCCGACCCGGTTCCTTCAGCGATGGTGAATGAGTGCGAAGCAATTGCACTCCACTTACCATTTGGGGCACCTGCCGACTCCGGAGCAGGAGGCCAATCCTAGACGCCTAATGCAGCTGAGGCTGTTAGAATGCACAAGAAAAGACTGAGGGTTGCATCGCCGCCAAAATCCAGTCGGTTTTCGACATGCCAATGCAGCCCTTCCTGCCTGTATTTCTCATCCATCCCATATCACTTCCACACACAAATCGCTTCAACAAACAGCACAGATAGAACAAGGTTACAGAATCTTGTTTTTGATGTTCTCCTCGCGAAGATCATCCACATCAAAGGCGTCAATGATCTTGGAGCCCACACACTTCGAGTGGAAGGACTTCTTGCTCGAAGAGTAAATCACCTTCTGCTTCACAGTGCAGTTGTCGGGAGTCCTAGTCATCATCACCACACCTCGCAGACTACCAGGTGATGAACAGCAGATCAGCATGGGGTCTCCGCTCGTCATCGGTGAACTCGTAGTCGAAGACGATGAATCTGGGCTCGTAAGCGGGAAGGGAGTCGATCATCTGCTCCCAGGTCTCCTCTCTCGGAGCCTACGCGTCATGAAAGACATCCGCCCCCTGCCTCTCTCTCGATGACGATCGTCTCGACTCCGTCAACCTTGTCGATCTTAAACACGATGTATCTGCAATACTTGCGAAGTCTCAGCTTATCGTACATCAGCGCGCATTCATCCGTGCATCCAATTCCGGACTAGGAAATGAGTGGGCAGGGGCAGCACCGTCGTACCATAGTTCAATTCTTCGATTTCAATAAGATTTTGAACAAATGCTGCCCCTGCACGTGCAGTTGTTCAACCGACCACCATGGTGTTCAAGGAGTGCAATAAACAATGCCCATGTTTCATCCTTGTGACAAGAAACAGGCGCAAACTAAAATAGATAAAGGACTACTTGTTGTATGTTACGATTTGCGACTGGCTCTCGCGAGATTCGTTCCACATGCCGGCAAATAAACGGACATCCTACGCAGTCAGCCAGAACCGAAAGCGCTACAGGCTTCTTGGACAGGTACTCTAGGAAAGGAGTCATTTCCATCAGCTCGTTGTCCTCGAAGTTGTCGATGAAGGGAGTGCATTCGATCCCGTTCTTGGGCTGGAACTTGTAGCTGGTGCGGCAGTTGTCAATCATCACCACCGACTGCATGTCCCTCCCCAGCAGCCCCAAATCCTTCACGAAAACCCCCTCCGAGTTCACGCAGTGGTCTCTGAACAGACGGTAGGAAATGCGGTGATTCGGATCCATCTTGTCAAGAAGGGGGTCCGCATACTACGCCTCACGCACCCATTCCAACTCCACCTTTTTCATACTCGCCGTGTACACCACAATCTCGTAAAACACGCTCATCCGTTCCAGGAACTCCGCCACGCCAGGACGACGGAACACGTACACGTTGTACACGTTGCCCTCGATCTCCACAGGGATGACATACTGGCACCGCTGCGTGGGCTGGAAGGAAGAATGCACGAGGGTCTCATCCAGGTCGAGCACGAGGGTCTTCTTTCCCGCATCGCACGCCCTCTGCGGTCCGAGGAACGTCTCCTCGTAGATGGAGTCCTTCGGTGACGCCTCCTTCTCAATGAAGGGGGTTTGCAAATCCTCCTTGTCCTCGCTTTCCTTCGATTTCAGACAGCAGCAGCTCCAGGCACGCTTCCACCACTATCCGTCATCTCAACAGCAAGCACGAACGCTCAATGACTCCGTTGTCTGCTCCGCCTGCCGTTCCTCCTCTACGGCAGGGGAAGAGGGAGTACGCTTCAGCGAACCGTCCACGTGCGCCGAGTAAACTGCATTCTGCAGTTCCTTGGGATGTTGCAGGTGTTGCAGTGTTCTCGGAATGTGGCTCGTCTCGGTGCGAGCAAAAATGATGGGGTTTCGCTTCTTCGCAACAAACGCTACATGTCGTTCCAACACGCAAGGACTCACTCGGATCGTTGTCCTGGTGCTGTTCCTCGGCCATTTTCTCTCGTTGGCTTGTGCTTGAGCGAAAGAATGTGTTTGTTTCGTTCGTTGTTTCGGTCCTCATAAGCCGATGCGGAGGACAGAGAACAGGCGCCTCAATAGCTCAGTTGGTAGAGCATCCGCTTCGTAAGCGGCAGGTCGTGTGTTCGAATCCCACTTGGGGCTTATCCTTTTTTCTCTCGCATTCAACTCCCGAACCCAATCGCATTCCCTTTTCTTTTTATGGATTCGAGTTGTATTATCGATATCGTGGTTGTTGCAGCTGACCGTAACGGGTAGAGTGCAATCGTTGATCCCAGTATCGCTCCCGTTCCTCCGCCGAAGTGCATCTATGACTGGAAGTGGGCTCTATTCAACCCTGCACTGATGGGCTAGTCTGAGCACTGTGGACAAGTCGTTGAAGCCTGCGTGGGATGCGTTCAAGGCGGCGGTGGAACAAAGCAATCCGGTGGGTTTCAGCTGCCTTGCTTCAGAGTAGAATGTGAGGTCCCTGTTTGCTTCCTTTGCTACGGCCATGCGATCGCTCTATGCGTCGTGGAGTCCCCGGACGGAAGGGGTGGAGATCCACTTCCCCACAGAGCTTTGCACGATTCTCGTGAATGTGCTGGTTAATGTTCGTGTCTTCCCGTAGTGGCTGTCGATAGCAATGCAGGCGAACGCTTCTCTCAGTGAGTTGATGAATGAACTGTCGGTGCTGGAGATTCTCACTCGCAAGGCCGAAAATCGGTGTGGCGTATTGTCTGCATGTCAGCCCTAGTCGCGCCTTGCGGTCCACGGCATTCCCCTCCCTCGTCCACTTCTGGCTGCGCCAGCTCATCCGCACGGTTCCGTCCGATGCTGCCGACGACCTGCTCACCTTCGCAGCCCCGTCAAGTGTGTCTGCCCTCCCGTACATCCAGAGCGCGCAGCTGGTGCTTGTAATCATCAGCCACTGCTTGTGCACCCCGTTCCCCTTCTTCAGCGCGAATTCCATGAACCCGCTGCTCTGCCTCGCTGATGGCGTGTCCGATGCGGAGAGCGCCTTCGACGTGTCCGTGGAGCTGTGCGTGCTGCTGGTGCGCATCCAGAAGATGGACCCCGCGGAGTGGGCGGACACCATCGCCCTGACGCAGCGCGAGCTGGTCAGCGCCATCCCACTGTGCAGCGTGATCAGCCGCCGCGTGCAGCTGGAGCGCACCCTTCGCCAGGTGGAGCTGAGCGACACGCTGAAGGGCGACGCGCTGTTGCGACTGGGCGCGGAGGAGATGCAGACGCTGGGAGCGCAGCACCGCGACTGGTTGTTGATCGCGCTGTGCGGGATGAAGAAGGAGAAGGTGGAGAAGGCGGTAGAGGGTCTTCTGAGCGCCCTCGCCGCGCACGACGCCGCCGCGCAGCACTTCGCTCTCTCCTGCGTGGGCGTTTCTTGTCCTCTTTACGCTAGCTCGTCAACTGCGCGCCGCTGCTGACGCTCGCGCAGCCCGCCGCCTTCTTCCTGCCCTTCTTCGCCGCCTGGTCCTCCCTGCCGCCCAGCGCCGAGGAGCTGGCCCTGCGCCAGCACTTCTGCCTCGCGCTGTTCGCGCTGCTGCACGCCCACCCCGCCCTCGCCACGCACGTGCAGGCCACCGTCAGCAACGCCATGTGGGCCGTACGCGCCGCCAACGCCGCTGACGCCTAGCAACTCCTCACGCTGCAGAGCGAGAAGCAGCCCCACAGCTCGCTCCTCGCACTCCTCCTCGCGCTCGCGCTGGACGCACTGCTGCCGGACACGCCACTGCCCCCCTCGCTGCCTCTTTCCACCACCTGCTGCTTCCTGTTCAGACCGCGTCGCCCGCAGGATGCCTTCATCACCCACACGCCTTTCGCCCTCTCCTTCTTCTCCCTCGCCTGCGCGCTGCCCGCGCCGGCCCTCGACCCGTGGTTCCTGCTCCTGCAGCAGTTGCTTCAGAGTGCCCACCTCTCCGACCCTTCACCCACAGACCCTTGGAACGGCAAGGCGCTGGTGGCGCACCACGCCTTCATCGCGCAGCTCATCGTCCTGCTGCCCGAGCACCCCGCCATCCTCTCCATCCTCCCCTGCCTGCTCGCCTCCTCCTGCACCTGCTCCCTCCTGCTCCAGCTCTTCTCCCTCCTGCACCACTCCACCTCCCTCTCGCTCCACACCTCCCTCCTCCACATCCTCACCGCCGCGCTCCAGCTGCCCGTCTCGCCGCCCGAGCTCCTCCTCGCCGAGGGGTCCTCTGTCGCCGTCCGCACCACCGACTCCCAGGACGCTATTGCCCTGCCGCCCTCCGGCTGGTGCCTCTCCATGGAGTTCGCGCTCTTCAGCGACGCCGACTACTCCACCGTGCTGACCCTCGCCGACGACTCCGGCACGCCCGTCGAGGTGGTGATTTCCCGCGGGTACTGCACCATCATGGCGCAGGACCGGTCCATCATCACGCCTATTCCCATCCGCGCCTCGGACATGTCTATCTCGCACACCGCCCTCACCCCTAGCAACACGCTCACGCTCTCGCAGCATGCCTTCTGCTCCTTCGCCGTCAACTCCACCTCCACGCCCGTCGCTCTGCCGCCGCTCTCCCACCCTCGCATCACCCTCTTCGCCTCCTCCCGCCCCGCCATCCTGCGCTCCTTCGCTCTTGCCGCCTCGCCCGCCGCCACGCCCTTCTTCCGCATCACGCCGCTTCTTCTCTCGCACTCCACTCTCCTCAACGCCGAAACTCCCAACGTGACTCCCAAGGCCTCTCTCCTGTCGGTGCGCACCCTGCTCAACAAGGATTCCCCGCGGTTCCCCGAGCTGCTCGCCACCATCAACGGACAGTTCCTCGTGTCGCGAAATGAGCCGGTGCACACGGCCATTCAGAGTCTGGGTGGGAATTCCATTCTTTTCCCGCTGCTCCTGAAAACGGACCTCTTTGCGGAGTCCGAGAATCAGGCCTATTTGGATCACGTGCTGGCCCTGCTGCGCGTGTCCATGCAGCAGGCGCCGCCCAACGACTGGTCGTTGCTCGCGCAGTGTCTGGCTCGCTGGGACCGCCAGTACTTGCGGGCGGTTCTTCCTCCGTTCGTCGAGGCTTTTTCGAGCGTTCCGGAGTCGCGCGAGCTGCTGGACCTCTTCTTCCGTGCGGATCTCCACGAGGAAATTCCTGCGGGAATTGCCCTCCCCGCGAGAACGACGCTGGAGTGGGTGTGCCGGTGCTGGTACAGCGGGGCCGTGGGCGCGGAGGTGAGCAAGTACGAGGGCTACGCCGACTGGCACGTGGCGGACGGTCGCGTGTGGAGCGCGTGGCTGGAGGAGGAGCTGCGTCTGGGCGTGGAGAGTGTGAAGGAGGAGGAGGTGGCCATGGTACTGCGCGTGATGCTGAGAGAGAGTGCAGAGGGCCGTGCCTGCGACGCCTTCGTGGAGATGCTGCGATGCGTGGCGGAGAAGGAGTCGGGGAGAGAGAGTCTGTTGAAGGGCGTGGCGCACCTCAGCGAGTTCGCCGACAGCGCCTTCGGGTTCTTGACGGCGTGGGTGGAGCTGAAGGAGCGGCACGTTCCGGTGGACGACTTCTTGGCGATGTGCGTGGAGGCGTGCGAGACGGAGGGCCGCTGGGCCGACCTCCGCGTGAAGCCGGAGCGCGTCATGGGCCTGCTGCGCCGCATGCGCGACTTGAACGTAACCTCCGGTTGTTCCCTTCTCTCCACCTCATCCCTAGACGCCTCCGCCTTCTACGCCGTCGTGAAGCACCCCGACCGCCTCGTTACGGACGCCGCCACACGACTGCTCCGCTATCCCAACTGGTTCCTGCCCTTTCCGCAGCTCGCGCCAACACTCCTCACCGCCGTCCTGCGCCGAGAAGTCGCCCTGCACGCCGCCGGTGCGCTGCCCTTCTCCCTCTTCGCCTCCGTCGCCACGCAGTTCGTGCTGGCGGAGGAGACGGCGGTCGACCCACGCACGCTCTTCCTCCTCCTGCTGCCCGAGCTGCGGCAACAGCTGGCCGCCGAGAAGGACGCCGCGCGGTGGCCGAAATACGGCCAGCTGCTGGAGTTCCTGTTCAAGGAGCTGATCGTGCTGCTCTCGGCCGATTCCTGTGGTGACGTGTCGCTGGCTTCGCGCTGGGCGCTGGTGGAGCCCTTCCTGGCAACCCTTCTGCTGGTGCCTTCGGCGCAGATCGCTCCGCTGCTGCAGGCTTTGTTTGTGAAGTGTCTCCCGCTGGTGGCGCTGCTGCCCGCGCCCGCCAAGCAGGAGGAGGACCTGCTGTTCGGATGGCAGGCGCCCGCCGTGGCGAAGGAGAAGGTGGAGGACGCGATTCCAGAAGAAGTCCAGAAATCGGTGCAGGCGGGCTTGCGCGCGCTTGTGGGGAAGCTGATGGAAGTGTGCGACGTGGCGCATTTGGACCTGCTGCTGACCCAGCTGAGCGAAACGCCCGCCGTGGAGGAGGAGACGAAGAAGGAGGTGTTGACGGTGTTGACGCGAAGAATGACCAGCGAGGCGAAGCTGAGTTTGAAGCGTGGATTGAGTGGGCGAGGTGAGTGAGAATGAGGCGTAGTCAAAGACTGGCTGAACGAGGTGAGTGCTGAGGGCAGGAGAGAGCGCATGGCCGTGTACTTGAAGAGTTGTGGTGTGGGGGAGGTGAAGTGGGCGTGCGTGGACGAGGAGGACGCGAGGAAGAGTATGCTGATGATGAAGCAGGTGGTGCTGAAGGAAGTTCAGTGCCCTCACATGCCCACCACAGATAGTGTTGCAACCACCACAGACGAGACAGTGGAGGTGGTGGAGGCGAAGGAGGAGGCGGGCTTCACGGAGATGGTGGAGCAGTGCTTCCTGCGCTGGCTGATGGAGTGGGCATGCGACAATGCCTCAACCGTAGCAAGGAGAGGCGCGACGACGCCTTCGACGCGCTCGCAACCGCCACGGCCAGCGAGTGCTCGCCCTGGTACACGCCCTGCGAGAACGAGTTCCGCCTCGCCTCTCGCCTCACTTCTAGAGCCAACACCGTCGCGCCCAACGCCACGCCCGTCGGCACGCGCCCGCAGGTCCTGCTCCAGCCCCTGCCCAACGCCACGCCGCACCACGCCGCCGCCTCTGTGTGGGCCGACGAGCCGCTCACGCCACTCGCCGAGTCCTCCACCGCCCGACAGCCCTCCTTCGCCGCCGCGCGCTCGCTGGCCTCGGCGGCGCTCTCGGCGGCCTGTTCGGTGGTGCGCCCGCTGCAGACGATCCGAGGTACGCTGTACCTGACGGGCACGGAGCTGGTGTTCATGGTGGATCCCGCGTTCAAGGAGCAGCGCGAGAAGCAGACGCGAGCGATGGAGGAGAAGCTGGCGGGTGGCCGCCGCGGCGAGAACAAGTGGCTGCTGCTAGACCGCCTGAAGAACGAGAGCTGGGCCACGCAGGGCCTGGTGAGCGAGGAGTACCGACTGTTCTTGGTATTGCTGGAATGGCGCGATGACGGGTAGCAACGCGACGTGGGCGACGAGCTGTTCTTCGAGAACGGCTTGTCCGTGTTCCTGGCCTTCGAGACGCCGCAGGACCGCGCGCGCTTCCACACGGCGCTGCGCCAACTGCGCCTGCCGCGTCTGACGCCGTTCCTGGGCGCGACGGCGGAGGAGCGGTGGAAGAACGACGACTGCTGCGAGCGGTGGCAGAAGGGCGAGCTGAGCAACTTCGAGTACCTGATGCGCGTGAACCGGCTGGCGGGCCGCAGGTAGGCGCGGGTACGGGCGTGGAGCGTAGCCTGAACGATCTCTCGCAGTACTACGTGATGCCGTGGGTGCTGAGCAACTACGAGGACGCGACGCTGGACCTGGAGAAGGAGGAGAACTACCGAGACTTCAGCCGGCCGATCGGCGCGCAGCGCAAGGAGAGGCGTGAGGTCATTGCGGTGGCGGCAGGACGAGGCTGTGATGGGTAGGAGAAGTACGACACGCTCAACGCCATGTATGTCGACACGCCGCCGGACCCCTGCGACCCGCTGCACCTGCTGACGATGCCGCCGCGCCACTACGCCACCTTCTACTCCAACTCCGCCATGGTGCTGTGGTACTTGGTGCGCATCGAGCCCTTCACCTCCTACCACGTGTCTCTGCAGGATGGTCGCTTCGACCGGCCCGACCGCCAGTTCCACAGCGTGAGCGAGGCGTTCCGCGGCGCGACGACCAACGACGGTGACTGCAAGGAGCTGATTCCGGAGCTGTTCTACCTGCGCGAGCTATACGAGAACACCAACGAGTGCCTGTGCTCGCGTGGCGTGAGGCGTAGCGTGGACCTGGGCTGTCTCCAGAACTCGCAGACGTCGCTGGCGCGCGTGCAGCTGCCGCCGTACGCGCGGTCGCCGCAGCATTTCATCGAGATACTGAACCGCGCGCTGGAGTCGGCGTACACCTCCAAGCACCTGCACGAGTGGATCGACCTCGTCTTCGGCTTCAAGCAGGTGGGAATACGAAGCGTCGTTCACTCTACAGAGAGGGCCGCAGGCTGCCGCGGCGCTCAACACCTATCACCACCTGCTGTACACATCGCCCGCCGAGGCGGAGCGCCTGCATCGCGAGCAGCCCGCCGACTTCCTCCAGCTCGCCTCCATCGCCGAGAACTTCGGCGTGCTGCCGCAACAGGTGCGGGCCGGTGGTGCGATTGAGAGATAGTTGCTGACCGCGCCACACAAGAAGCGCAAGTCCGCGGCGCGTCCCGCCAAGAAGCTGGTGGCCACGAACCAGGACTGGCGGCACAGCGGCGCGGCGCTGATCGGATACGACTCCCGCGGGGATGAGCAGGTTCTGGCGGTGCTCCCGCTCCAACAGACGAAGGTCGTGGCCTCGCGCATGGTGGGCGATTCCGTGGTGGCGCTGACCGAAACCGGGTTGTTTTTGAAGTTCCAGTGCAAGTCGCCCTCGCTGAAGCAGCCCGCGTTCAACCTGACGCTGGAGACGAAGAGTGTGCTGGGCAGCGGCACGCACTTCACTCCCGATTCCGTCGTGCTGTCGAGAGACGGCAGCGTGGCGTTCGTGTCGAACCTGGGCGGCATCCGCGCGGTGTCGGCAGGCGGCGAGACGGTGGAGCGCGTGGAGAACGAGGTGGTGTGTGGGACGGTGCGGTGAGCAAGTAGAGAGTGATGAGGTGCCTGCGAGGCAGCGAGGACGGCGCGTGGCTGGTGGGCGTGGACGACGAGGGCGGCGTGATGGTGTACGAGGTGGCGGAGAAGGAGCAGGCGCTGCGGAAGCGGTGCGAGGTGCGCGTGAAGGACGGAATGGTGGGCGAGGCGATGGTGAACCCGTTGCACATGCTGTTCGGCGTGATCAGCCAGAAGGGCCGCTGCTCGCTCTTCTCGCTGTTCGACGGCGCGTTCCTGCGCACCGTCGCTCCGCAGGGCGCTGCCTTCACGTGGGGGATGATCACCTACAACCGGCTGCTGCTGCTGTACTCGGCGGCGAACTACGTGCTGTCGGTGTATTCGCTAGAGGGCGAGCTGCTGCGCACGAAGGAGCTGCTGTGCGAGCCGCGGGAGATGAGTGCGCAGTTCGGAGGGAAGGCGGTGGTGATCACGGACAACCGGACCACCACGCTGCTGTGGGTGGAGGACTTGATGTGTCCTGTTTGCAACAAACACTCGAGTGTACACGCGAGGTGTGGTTCCAGAGATCGGGGTTGCCGTGGAGCGCCTCCTTCACGGGCAGCGTGCACGCGTCGATCTACTCCTGAACAGTGAAGAACATTACCACCTCGCGCATCACCGCCTCGTCCAGATGGTACTGCACGCACTCCGCGTTGGTGAACACGTGCTCCGGCTTGCTGGCGCCGAAGATCTACGCTTCGCCCCGCCTCCCTGCCACTACGATGGTCGTCGGCGCCTTCTGCCGCAGCCACGCCAGGGAGAGCTGCGCCATGGTCATCTGCTGCGCCTCGGCGATGCGCTTGAGCGCTGCCAGCGTCTCGAACAGCTGCTGCTCGCAGCCCGCTTCGCCGTGGCGACTGAACGGCGAGCGCGACTGGTCAAAGTAGCGGCTGCGCGAGAGGCCCGGCGGACAGTCCGCGACGCAGGTGTACTTGCCGGTGAGCAGGCCCTGCGCCAGGGGCGAGTAGGCCAGAACGGCAATGTCTCTCTGCTGGCAGAAGGGGATGATCTACGCGTGAGCAGCACCCCACTGTGCGACGGAGTCCTCCACAACGCGGTTGAGGAGGTTGTACGGGAGCTGGTTGGAGATGATGGTCGCGCCCGTGTCGAGGACGGTCTGCATGTCCTGGCAACCGTGGTTGGAGATGCCGATGGCGTGCACCTTTCCCTCTTCGACGAACTCACGAATGACGGGCATGTACACGGAGGGAGGAACCTGGTCGTTCGGCCAGTGGATCTGGAGGATGTCGACGTGGTCGGTCTGCAGGTTTTCGAGGGAGCGCTCGAAGATGGGGCGCAGGCGCTCCGGCTTCAAGTTGTCGCCGTTCACCTTGGTGGCGATGACGTACTCATCGCGCTCTCTTCCTGAAGCTTTCAGAGCATTTCCGAGCGCCTGCTCGGACACTACGGGAAATGGGGAGCAGCGCGTAATACCTCCATCGTTGTAGGCTTCGGCAGTGTCGAAGAAGTTGATTCCCACTAGAGATGAGAAAGATTCGCGAGTCAAACCCTCAAAGGCATTCTTCACGATCCGGGCTTCCACTTCGGGTGTCTATCCACATGACTCCATAGGACTCATTCGCACCTGCTTTTGATACAGAAGTGTATCCCCGAATTGCCAAGTGCCCAGGGTGAGCGTGGAGACCTGCTCGTGACAGTCGAGGGAGGGTGCCTACGTCAAGATCGCCGAGTTTTGTGTGCGGAACCGAAACAGCCATTTGAAAAGTGTGGAACAAGGAGGACACATAATGGACGCAACTAGTACAGAGCAGACCATAACACCAGTGCGAGGCTTATTTGCAGCAGCCACCCTTCTTTCCGTCCTTCTTATCTGACGACGACAGCTTTACGGTCTCGGCCTTCTCGGTCTTGTAATCAAGAGCGCCAGCCTCCTCGTTCTTGCGCTTCACGACGGCCTCCGCGAGGGACATGAAGGCCTCATCGACGTTGGTGTTGGTCTGGGCAGAGGTCTCCGCGAAGGGAATGCCGAACTTCTCGGCCAGCTTCTTACCCTCCTCTGTGGACACGGCCTAGTCGTCACTTCAGTCCGTCTCCCTCACTCTCTGGGCCTCAAGATCGCACTTGTTACCGATGAGGATCTTATTCACGCTGGAGTCGGCGTGCTATGCGTCAGGCGGGGAGAACGGCACCACCTGAGAAATCTGCTCCATCCAGGAAGAGATGCTCTCGAAGGAGTTGCGGTCAGTGACATCATATACAAGCAGAATACCCTCCGAACCTCTGACGTAGGAGGTGGTGATGGTGCGGAAGCGCTCCTGACCAGCGGTATCCCAAATCTAGTGCGTGAGGAAGAGTCA
>ERZ827156.2869-NODE-2869-length-16661-cov-3.533422_pt1 | contig 16661 bp, 15 predicted proteins | sample MGYA00519919_ERZ827156 | MGnify/ENA primary metagenome ERZ827156 (study PRJEB31778, sample SAMEA3449269) | human gut metagenome | biome: human gut; feature: human-associated habitat; material: faeces | place: United Kingdom | collected 2010/2012 ... | reverse complement strand
CTTTGGAAAATGCGAAGAAAGCATTGGAAGTCAGTGAAGAATTGGTAGACCTGACAGAATATACCGCCAAACCGAATGCTTATATCGGAAGGATTGTACGGAAAGACGATCCCAGCAGTCCTTATCCTGAAGGAATGGATAATCCGGAAAATATTTACGTACGTTATCCGCCCTCCGTCTTCGGGTTACAAATGGCTGTATATGCCAGTCAGGAGTTACTGGATATTTATGACAAGGACCTGGCTCCGGGAGCTGTGGATAAACGCCGGGAACTGTGGTTTGTAGACGATGAATACAGCGGTGTGGAATTCCGTGGGTATACAATTTTTATGCCTTATATCCGGGCGAATCTGGCTTTGAACAATATGGAGGTGATTCTGACGGCTGCCGAGTGTTATGCACGCGAAGGAGGTACGGAAAACCTGGCGGAAGCTGCGCGTCTGTATAATCTGTTACGGGATCATCGCATAGAAAACAATGTACATGTGACTTTTGCCAATGCGGACGAGGCTCTGGTGAAAGTACTGGAAGAACGCCGCCGGGAATTCGCTTTCCTCGGAATCTACCGCTTTGTAGATCTGAAACGTTTGAACAAAGAAAGTCGTTTCCAAAAAACGATCACCCATTCGGCGGATGGACAAATCTGGACGTTACCACCCAACGACAACCGCTATATTATTCCGATACCGCCGGTAGTCAAAGGTTTCCGGCCTGATCTTCCGGATTATGAAAGATAAATACGAATATTTAATATGGTCGATATGAAATTTTTATTTCCGATTTTATTTGTCATGGCGGTCGTGTCGGTTCAGGCACAAAATTCTGTCCGTCTGAAGGGGAAATTGGTCGGTATGGGAACCGATCTGGTGAAACTGTCTTACGATGGGGCTACCAGTGTGATAGGGGATGAGGGGAGCTTTATGATCCGTACGGATCGGGAAGGCCATTTCGATACGATTTTACCGCTTTCCAAACCGGCTTTTTACCGGATCAGCCGCAACACCCTTTATCTGAGTCCGGGAGACGATATGGAGGTATATATCACGACTGACAACCGGGAGGCTGTCTTTAAGGGAAAGGGAGCGGAGATGAATACCTATATGAAGGGACGTCTGTTTCCTAAGGGAGGTTCTTTTTTGGGAGAACTAAGAAACCGGAAAGGAAGCTTTGAGGAAATCAAAGTTGCCGTCGATTCTTTGGCTCAATTGAGGATGGCTGAACTGGAGCGGGTAAAAGAGGCTACTCCTGCGTTCAAAGAGTTGGAGAAAGCCCGTATTGTCGCCGATATGGCAAATAGTTATACTGCTTATCCCTCTTACTGTGCTTTACAGCCGGTGAGAAGCCGGGAAGAGCGTGAGAAATTTATGCAGCAGATTGTTCCCGACTTGCTGAAAGTCGTTCCCCGGGTAAATAGAGAGGAATATCTGGATGTGGCTGTTGTCAGAGATGTGATCGGCACTGCCATGGAAATTCCCGGTCTAAAAGAAAAATTGCAATTTCCCGAACGTACTCAAGAACTTTTTACCGCTGCACAGTACGCTTATAAGCTGGATAGTGAAATAAATACGGAACTTGTCGGGGAAGTACGGGAATATGCCGGAAAGTTGAAAAATACGGATATCCGGGAAGTATTGGAAGTAAAACTTCATTCTGCCGGGGCATTACTGAAAGGAAGTCCGGCTGTGGATCTGGAATTGCTTGCTCCGGATGGGAAAACGGCTCGTCTGAGTGATTATAAAGGCAAGGTGATTTATGTGGATTTATGGGCAACCTGGTGCGGACCTTGTATTCAGGAATCCCCGAAATTCCATGAGCTGGCGAAAAAATACCGGAACGATAATATCGTTTTCCTGGCTGTTTCTACCGATACAGAGAAAAAGTCCTGGCTTTCATTTATCGAAGGCAAAGAAGCCGGGATACCGGAATACAATTGTACAGATACAAAAAATCTGAATGAAGGGTGGCAGATCAAATATATTCCCCGTTTTTTATTGATAGACGAAAATTTCAAGATCATAGATGCTTATGCTCCGCGTCCTTCTCAGCCGGAAGCGGTGGAATTACTCGATAAAATATTGAAAAAATAAGTCGATCAGGATTGTAAAAACAGCCATTGTTGAAAACCCGACAATGGCTGTTTTATTTTGATTTGTTTTTACTTCGGGAAAATAGTAACTTTGCAAAATTAATTAAAATTCTGGAATGATAGTTTGTTGGAAGTAAAACAATTAAAAATATAAAAGATGAGCTTTACGGAATTAAGTGAACAAGAGATTATCCGAAGAAATTCATTGAATGAATTGGCTAAACTGGGGATAGAAGCCTATCCGGCACCGGAGTTTCAAGTGAATGCCCATGCGGCAGAAATAAAAGAGCGGTTCGACGAAACAGCAGAGCCCCGGAATGTGGTGATTGCCGGACGGATGATGAGCCGGAGAATTATGGGTAAAGCTTCATTTTTCGAATTACAGGATGCTACCGGCCGGATCCAGGTGTATGTCAGCCGGGACGATATTTCTACAGATGAAGCATCGACCGCTTACAATACGGTTTTCAAGAAATTGATGGATATCGGTGACATTGTCGGAGTGAAGGGATTTGTGTTCCGCACACAGACAGGTGAGATTTCCGTACACGCCAAAGAATTGACCATGTTGTCGAAATCGTTGCGGCCGCTGCCGATTGTGAAAGAGAAGGAAGGCAAGGTGTTCGATGCCTTTACCGATCCCGAACAGCGTTACCGCCAGCGTTATCTCGACCTGATCGTGAATCCTCAGGTCAAGGAAGTCTTTGTGAAACGTACCAGGATGATCAACGCTATCCGGAATTTCTTCAATTCCAAAGGGTATCTGGAGGTGGAAACCCCTGTGTTGCAAGCCATTCCCGGAGGAGCGTCTGCACGTCCGTTTATCACTCATCATAATGCATTGGATATCCCTTTGTATTTGCGTATTGCCAACGAATTATACCTGAAACGGCTGATTGTCGGCGGTTTTGAAGGGGTGTACGAATTTTCCCGGAATTTCCGGAATGAGGGAATGGACCGGACACATAATCCGGAATTTACCTGTATGGAAATTTATGTGGCTTATAAAGATTATCTGTGGATGATGAACTTCACGGAAGAGATGATCGAAACGGCTGCGCTGGCGATCAACGGGACTACGAAAGCGGTGATAGGCGAAAATGAAATCGACTTTAAACGTCCTTTCCGGCGGGTACGTATGGCCGATGCCATTAAAGAATATACCGGGTACGACATCGAGAAAATGTCGGAAGAAGAGTTGTACGAGGCTTGTGTAAAAATGGAGATCCCCGTGGATAAGACCATGGGTAAGGGTAAACTGATCGATGAGATCTTCGGTGAAAAGTGTGAAGGACATTATATCCAGCCCACTTTTATTTACGATTATCCCAAAGAGATGTCGCCGTTGACGAAGAAACATCGCGAAAATCCGGAACTGACCGAACGTTTCGAGCTGTTTGTAAACGGTAAGGAAGTGGCTAATGCCTATTCCGAGCTGAACGACCCGATCGATCAGCTGGAACGTTTTCAGGATCAGCTGAAATTGCAGGAAAGAGGAGATGACGAAGCCATGTATATCGACTATGATTTTGTACGCGCACTGGAATACGGCATGCCGCCGACTTCCGGTATGGGTATCGGTATCGACCGGCTTTGTATGTTCCTGACCAATAGCGCGTCGATTCAGGATGTGTTGTTCTTTCCCCAGATGAAGCCCGAAAAGAAAGTTACCGTAGACGGCGATGAGAAATACGAGGCGCTGGGGATTCCGAAAGAATGGATCGCAGTGGTGAAGAAAGCCGGATATCAGACGGTGGAAGCTTTGAAAGCAGTCGGGAATACGAATAAATTGCATCAGGAGCTTTGCGGAATCAACAAAAAAGAAAAGTTGGGATTGTCAGGGTTGACTCCCGAAGAAGTGAAAAAATGGTTGGCTTAAACTAAATTTTATCGGCATGGAAATTCCTGAAAATCCACGGATTGCGATCGTCGGCGGCGGAAGCTGGGCTACGGCTATTGCTAAGATTCTGCTGGAAACGAATGAGCATATCAATTGGTTTATGCGTAATATCGAGACCATCAACGCTTTTAAAGAGTTGAACCATAACCCTCGCTATCTTTGTTCGGTCGATTTCGATCTGTCGCGGATTTCTTTTACGGATAATCTGGACAAACTGATTGCCCGTTCGGATATCATCATTTTTGCTATACCGAGTGCTTTTCTTAAAAATGTGGTGGCAAAAGCCACCCGTCCGTTGAAAGACAAGATTGTGGTGTCGGCGATTAAAGGAATGATCCCGGATGATAATCTGATTATCGGTGAGTTCTTCCACCAGCAGTATGAAGTACCTTTGGAGCAGATCGTGGTGATTTCAGGGCCTTGTCATGCAGAAGAGATTGCTTTGGAACGCCTGTCTTACCTGACCTTTGCCTGTGACGATACCCGGGTGGCCCGGTTGGTGTCACAATTGTTCAACTGCCATTATGTGAAGACGACGATTTCGGACGATATCTATGGTACGGAGTATGCGGCTGTTATGAAGAATATTATCGCTATTGCAGCGGGAATATGTCATGGATTGCGATATGGAGATAATTTTCAGGCCGTTTTGGTATCCAATGCCATTCAGGAGATGGAGCGTTTTGTGGCTGCCGTTCATCCGATAGAAAGGGATATCAAGAGTTCGGCCTATCTGGGGGATTTGCTGGTAACCGCTTATTCACAGTTTAGCCGGAACCGGACTTTCGGGACGATGATCGGTAAAGGATATTCGGTGAAATCGGCACAAATGGAAATGCTGATGATTGCCGAAGGATATTTCGGCGTGAAAGGAATTAAAGAAATCAACGACCAGTATAATGTGCATATGCCGATAACGAATGCCGTTTATAATATTCTGTACGAACGGATTAGCCCGGCATTGGAGATCCGGTTGCTGACCGAGCAGTTGAGGTAAAAAGTAAAATGCTAAAAGCTAAATGCTAAAAGCTAAAAGCTAAAAGCTAAAAGCTAAAAGCTAAAAGCTAAATGCTAAAAGCTAAATGCTAAAAGCTAAAAGCTAAATGCTAAATGCTAAAAGCTAAAAGCTAAATGCTAAAAGCTATAGGCTGAGAGAGAGAAGGGGGAAGAGGAAAAAAGAGAAAATAGGATATGATGAAAGAAAGGATAATCGGTTGTATCAGGAAAGTCTGGCCGGTGGCATTGAAAACCTCTTGCTGGTTTTTGAAGATTATGCTTCCGGTTTCTTTCGTGGTGATGTTGCTTACCTACTTTCAGGTGTTGCCGGCTGTTTCTGCTGTGGTAGCTCCTTTGTTCACCAGGATCGGTTTGCCCGGTGATGCGGCTTTGGTCTTTGTGACCGGTATTTTTACCAATATCTATACGGTGATCGCTTTGCTGTCGAATATGGATTTCACGGTGAGAGAAGGGATTTTGTTGGCTATGATGTGCCTGATTTCCCATAATTATCCGGTGGAAACTTTGGTACAGAAGAAAACCGGTTCTGCGGGTTGGAAGATGGTCTTACTCCGTTTTACCTGTAGTTTTATCGCTGCTGCCGTTTTAAATCTGATCTTGCCGGAGTTTGCAGGGCGGATGATAGCGCAGCCTTCTGTCGACTTGGGATTCCGCGATACTTTGTTCAATTGGCTGCAAACCAGTCTGTGGTTGTCCCTGAAAGTCGTGGCCCTGATTACCGGATTGATGATCCTGCAACGTCTGTTGGAAGAATTCGGGGTATTGAAATGGATCTCTTCGCTTTTAGGTCCGGGTATGCAATTGTTGGGTTTACCCCGACAGGTGGCTTTTTTATGGGTGGTGGGCAATACGCTGGGGTTGGCTTACGGTTCCGCTGTATTGATGGATTATGCCCGGCAAGGTAAACTAACCGGGACCGAAGCGGATTTGTTGAATTATCATCTGGCGATATCGCATTCGCAGTTGGAAGATCCTTTGTTGTTTGCCGTATTGGGGTTACCTGTCGTATGGCTGATCGTCCCGCGAATATTATTGGCTTTTATTGTCGTTTGGCTCAAGCGATTGGCCGATTTTATCTTTCCGGCTCAAGCAATGGCCTTAAGTCAAAAAATTTAATTTTTTTGTTATGTATACTTTAATTGAAGTAACTACCCGACAACATGAAACGGACTTTCTGGAATTACCGGTAAGACTATATAAAGGAAATCCCTGGTGGATACGTCCTTTGGATAATGATATCCGGAATGTATTCGATCCTGCGAAAAATCCTTGTTTCCAAAATGGCGAATGTATCCGCTGGATTTTGAAGGACGAGGCAGGGCAATGTGTAGGGAGAGTAGCTGCTTTTATCAATCGGAAAACCTGTCATCTGGACAAATATAGTGTCGGGCAAATGGGATTTTTTGAATGTATCGACGACCGGCAGGCCGCTTTTTGTTTGTTCGATAAATGCAGGGAGTGGCTCGAAGGAAAAGGTATGGAGGCCATGGAAGGGCCGGTAAATTTCGGGGAACGGATTGAGTGGTGGGGGTTGTTGGTCGATGGATTCGATCAGTCGCCTGTTTATGCGATGCCTTATACCCAGCCTTATTATGTTTCTTTTTTTGAAAACTACGGTTTCCGGGATTTTTTCAAACAGTTTACATTCCGCACCCGTCTTGTTATGGACAGCCTTTCTAAAATTGTCGTTTGGAAAGCCGACCGGATATTGAAAAATCCCGATTATACGGTCCAGACCTATGGGGATATCGGGAAGCAGAAAGCCATAGAAGCCTTATTGGAGGTCTATAATAAAGCCTGGAATCTGGAAGTACACGGAGTAGACGGGATTACCCGGGAGCAGGTAGAAGCGATTTATAAAAGTTTACAACCGATTATCGATAAGGATTTGATTTATTTTGCTTTTTATAAAGAGCAACCGATCGGTTTTTTCCTGATGTTCCCGGAAATCAATCAGGTAGTGAGACATTTAAATGGAAAAATGAATTTGTGGGGTGGTTTGAAACTGATGTATTACCGTCATTTCCGGAAAATCGATGTGGCTTTGGGACAGTTGTTCGGAGTGGTACCCGAGTTTCAGGGGAAAGGAGTGGAAGCGGCCATGATCAAACGCTTTACTGAGCGCATTATCGAAGCGAACAGGGAATATAAATATCTGGAATTGAATTGGGTGGGCGATTTTAATCCTCCAATGATACATCTGATGGATTACATCGGAGCGAAAGCCTGGCGCACCCATATCACTTACCGGAAATTGTTCCGGGAGGATATCGAATTTGTCCGTTCTGTAGATAAAATGAATTGAAAAACTAGAGGAAGATGAGTATGAGGTAAATAAGACGGATTATTTCGTTTGCTTCATAAAAGCCTGATACTCATCTTCGCTGACTTCTACTTCTAAAAAAATTTTTCTTTTTCTTACTATTTTCTGCTCATCTTTGGCTTTATGAAGCCGGATCATCTCATTGTTTTTTTCTAAGGCTTCCGAATAATATTTGAACAGATCGATATTCAAAGCCATTGAAATATATAATGATCAGAAGAAATACGTTGAGCGAGGTGAAAAGGATGGCAGTTGGAGAGTGGTTGTGACACAGTGACATACCCCTTATAGTTGACGAAAAAAGAGGGGGTATCGATCATTTCGACTTACCCCCAATATTTCCCGCAACTTTTTCCATTGTCAGTTTCCGTGTTTGGAATGTAACTTCAGCCGCATCAGCCGAAGATCTTCTTCTGCATAATCCCCTTCGAATTCGTCGAAAGCTTCGGAAATATTGTCGGAACTCGCCTCCATAAAATAATCCATGATTTCCTGCTGTTGCTCTTCGTCGAGGATCTTATTGATATAATAATCGATGTTTAATTTCGTTCCGGAAAAGACGATCGCTTCCATCTCCTTGATCAGTTCGTCGAAGTTGAGCCCCAAAGCCGAAGCGATATCTTCCAGATCGATCTGGCGGTCGATATTCTGGATGATGTATACTTTGAATTTGGATTTATTGGCTACTGTTTTCACGACCATATCCTGTGCCCGTTCGATCTCGTTGTCTTCAACGTATTGTTTGATGACTTCGACGAATTCTTTGCCGTATTTCTGTGCTTTCCCGGCACCTACGCCCTGGATGTTGGCCAATTCTTCGAGTGTGATCGGATAATTGGTACACATATCTTCCAGTGACGGGTCCTGGAAAATGACGAACGGCGGCAGCCCGTGCTGCTTGGCGACCTTCTTGCGCAGGTCCTTCAGCATCGAGAACAGCTCCTCGTCGGCCGCGCCGCCCTTGCCCATCGGAGCCACGGACTCGGACTCCTTCTCCTCCTCGTCGTAGTCGTGGTCGAGGGTCACGGTCACCGGGAACGGCAGGGCGATATAGCCCTCGCCCTTCTTGTTGACCGAAATCAGCCCGTAGTTTTCGATATTCTTGTCGATGAGGCCCAGTATCAAAGCCTGACGCAGCACCGCGCCCCAGAAACGGGCGTCGTGCTCGGCGCCCGCACCGAACCATTTCGACTTGTTGTGCCCGTAGCTCTTGATCAGGGCCGTGGTCTTGCCCACCAGAACGTTGACCAGATAGTCGGCCTTGAACTTGTCTCCGATGTCGCGCAGGGCTTCGAGCGCCATCTTGAGCGCAGCCCGGGCATCGACCTTCGGTTTGGGATTGCGGCAGTTGTCGCAGTTGCCGCAGTTGTCCTCGGTATAGTCCTCGCCGAAATAGTGCAGCAGCGTCTTGCGGCGGCACATCGAACTCTCGGCGTAGGAAACCGTCTCCAGCAGCAGCAGCTTGCCGATCTCCTGTTCGGCGATGGGCTTGCCCTGCATGAACTTCTCGAGTTTCTGAATGTCCTTGTAACTGTAAAAGGTCAGGCAGTAGCCCTCGCCGCCGTCGCGGCCGGCGCGGCCCGTCTCCTGGTAATAGCCTTCGAGCGACTTGGGAATGTCGTAGTGGATGACATAGCGCACGTCGGGTTTGTCGATGCCCATGCCGAAGGCGATCGTGGCGACGATGACCTCCACGCGCTCCATCAGGAAGTCGTCCTGATTGGCGGCGCGCGTCGACGCATCCATCCCGGCGTGGTAGGCCAGCGCCCGGATGCCGTTGGCCACGAGCAACTCGGTCAGCTCCTCGACCTTCTTGCGGCTCAGGCAGTAGATGATGCCGCTCTTGCCCTCGTTCTGCTTGATGAAACGGATGATGTCGTGGTCGACGTTGTGCTTGGGCCGGATTTCGTAGTAGAGGTTCGGGCGGTTGAACGACGATTTGAAGACCGAGGCGTCGGACATGCCCAGATTCTTCTGGATGTCGAGCTGCACCTTGGGTGTGGCCGTAGCCGTCAGGGCGATCAGCGGCGCCGAGCCGATCTCGTTGATGATCGGCCGGATGCGGCGGTACTCCGGGCGGAAGTCGTGTCCCCACTCCGAAATGCAGTGCGCCTCGTCGATGGCGTAGAACGAAACCTTTATCTTGCGCAGGAACGCCACGTTGTCCTCCTTGGTGAGCGACTCGGGTGCGAAATAGAGCAATTTGGTCTTGCCGTCGAGCACGTCCTGCCGAACCTGCGCCACGGCTGTCTTGTTGAGCGACGAATTCAGGAAATGCGCGATCCCCGACTCGGCCGAGAAGGTGCGCATGGCGTCGACCTGATTCTTCATCAGGGCGATCAGCGGCGATATGACGATCGCAACGCCGTCCATCAGCATGGCCGGCAACTGGTAGCACAAAGACTTGCCGCCGCCCGTGGGCATCAGCACGAAAGTATCCTTGCCTTCCAGCACATTGCGGATCACCGCTTCCTGGTTTCCCTTGAACGACGAAAAGCCGAAGTACTCCTTCAGCTTGTCATGCAGCAGGGAAGAATCAAATTGTTTCATTTCGCCGATAGTATGCTTTAAAAATCATAAAATTCAATGTAAAGATAAAAAACTTTTCGGAAAAAAGCATAACTTTGTAAAAAAATTATCGAAACGCAATGCGTCTTTACACCAGCGAGCTCGTCAAGAAATACAAGGCCCGGACCGTCGTCGACCACGTGTCGATCGACGTCAACCAGGGAGAGATCGTAGGCCTTCTGGGTCCCAACGGAGCCGGCAAGACCACGACCTTCTACATGATCGTGGGACTGATCAAGCCCAACGAAGGGCGCATTTTCCTCGAAAGCGACGAAGGCCAGGCCTCCGAACTGACGGACCTGCCCGTATACCGCCGCGCCCAGCTCGGCGTAGGCTATCTGGCGCAGGAGGCGTCGGTATTCCGCCGCCTGTCGGTGGAGGACAACATACGGGCCGTGCTGGAGATGACCTCCTTCTCGAAGGAGTACCAGAACGAACGCGTCGAAGCGCTGATCGAGGAGTTCCGGCTGCAAAAGGTGCGCAAAAGCCTCGGCATACAGCTCTCGGGCGGCGAACGCCGCCGTACGGAGATCGCGCGCGCCGTGGCCATCAATCCGGCGTTCATCCTGCTGGACGAACCGTTCGCCGGCGTGGACCCGATCGCCGTGGAGGACATCCAGTCGATCGTGGCGACGCTCAAGCACAAGAACATCGGCGTGATCATCACCGACCACAACGTCGACGAGACGCTGGCCATCACCGACCGCACCTACCTGCTCTACGAGGGCAAGATCCTGAAAACGGGTACGGCCGAAGAGCTGGCCGCCGACCCGATGGTCCGCAAGGTCTACCTCGGGCAGCATTTCGAGCTGAAGAAGAGCCATCAGCTGACGCAGGAGATGAAAAACCGCAAGGGACAGGAGGTTAATGAGTAAATATGGATAAAACGGTTCCGCCGGGCCGCGTCAAAGGCACGCTGACGCCGCCCTGTTCGAAAAGCTATGCACAGCGTGCCCTCGCAGCGGCACTGCTCTCGGAGGAGGTTTCGGTGCTGCGCAACATCGAATTCTGCGACGACACGCGTTCCGCCCTGCAATGTATCGAGACGCTCGGCGCGCGGGTGCGCCGGGTCGACCCCACATCGCTCTCGATCGAAGGCGGACTGTCCCCGAAGGGCTGCGTGCTCAACGTCGGCGAATCGGGCCTCTCGACACGTCTTTTCACGCCCGTGGCATCGCTCTGCCCCACACCCGTCACCATCGAGGGGCGCGGCTCGCTGCTGCGCCGCCCGATGCAGATGATGTTCGAACCGCTCCGCCGGCTGGGCGTGCGGGTCCGCGACAACGGGGGATTCCTCCCCATCGAGGTCTGCGGCCCGATCCAGGGCGGAGAGGCCGAAGTCGACGGGTCGGTCTCGTCGCAGTTCATCACGGGGCTGCTGCTCGCGCTGCCGCTGGCCAGGCGCGACACCTCGCTGCATGTACGCGGAGCGGTCTCGACACCTTATTTAGATATGACTCTCGACACGGCCGCGCGCTTCGGCATCGAAATCAGCCAGCGCGACTACGAGGAGTTCTACATCCCCGGACGGCAGCGCTACCGTTCGACCTATTTCAGCATCGAGGGCGACTGGAGCGCCGCGGCGATGCTGCTGGTGGCGGGTGCCACGGCCGGAGAGGTCACCGTGCGCAACGTCTCGATGCTCTCGAAGCAGGCCGACACGGCCATCTGCACCGCGCTGGTGCGCGCAGGAGCCGCCGTGATCAACGAGGAGGACTCGGTGACGGCCCTGCACAGGCCGCTCCGGGCCTTCGAATTCGACGCCACGAACTGTCCCGACCTGTTCCCGGCGCTGGCCGCGCTGGCCGCCGCGGCCGACGGAGTGAGCGTCATCCGGGGAACCTCGCGCCTCGAATACAAGGAATGCAACCGCTCGGAGGCCATCCGCGAGGAGTATGCCAAACTGGGCATCGAGGTCGACACCTCGGAGGAGGATCTGATGAAAATACGCGGCGGAAAGGTCCGCGCGGCACGCACGCAGAGCCACGGCGACCACCGCATGGCCATGTCGCTGGCCGTCGCCGCCCTGCGCTCGGACGAAGCCGTGGAGATCGAGGGGGCCGAGAGCGTCGCCAAAAGCTATCCCGGGTTCTTCGAGGACCTGGAACATATTCGGGTCTAAAACACCAAACCGCCCATGAACCAATTCGGACACAATTTCCGGCTCGCCATCTGGGGCGAGTCGCACGGACACCAGATAGGCATTTCGCTGGACGGCGTCCCGGCGGGCATCCCGCTCTCGGAGGAGGACTTCGCCGAAGACCTCGCGCGACGCCGCAGCGGAGCGCCCGGCACGACGCCGAGGCGCGAACCCGACGTACCGCAGATCGTGTCGGGAGTCTACGACGGCTACACGACGGGCGCGCCGCTGACCATCGAATTCGCCAACACCAACACCCACTCGCAGGACTACTCGACCGTCATGCGCCACTACCGCCCCTCGCACGCCGACCTGGTGGCCTACCACAAATTCGCCGGATTCAACGATCCGCGCGGCGGCGGACACTTCTCGGCGCGCCTCACGGTGGCGCTGGTGGCCGCGGGCGTCGTGGCCAAAAAGATGCTGCCCGCAAGCATCCGCTTCGCGACCCGGCTGACCGAGATCGGCGGCTGCACCGACCCCGAACGTTTCAACGAGGTGCTGCATGCCGCGGCGGCCGACCGCGACTCGGTGGGCGGCATCGTCGAATGCCGCGTGCAGGGCGTGCCCCTCGGCCTGGGACAGCCCTTCTTCGACTCGGCCGAAAGCATGATCGCCCACCTACTGTTCGCCGTCCCGGCGGTCAAGGGGGTCGAATTCGGCAGCGGATTCGCCGGAGCGCGTCTGCGCGGCTCGGAGAACAACGACTGCTTCACCGACTGCGACGGCACGACGGCGACCAACAACGCCGGGGGCATCAACGGAGGCATCACCAACGGCAACGAGATCGTGGTGCGCGCGGCGCTGAAACCCACGCCGAGCATCGGCCGCGAACAGATCACCTACAACCTGGCGACCAACAGGGTCGAACCGCTGGAAATCCACGGCCGCCACGACGTCTGCGTCGCCCTGCGCGGCGCGGTGGTCGTCGAAGCCGCCGTGGCCATCGCCCTGGCCAACTTCATCCGCCAATGACGCGCCGCGGGAGCATCGACGCGCTGGCCGCACGGCTCACGGGACTTTACGACGCACGCGAAGCCCGCAGCATCGCGCTGGCCGCCGTGGCGGAGCTTTCGGGGCTTTCGCCGTCGGCCCTGCTGACCGACCCGGAAGCGGAACTCGCCGTCGAAGGGCTGGAAGAGGCCGCAGCCCGTCTGGCTGCGGGCGAACCGTTGCAATACGTCGTCGGACACACGGAATTTTACGGCCGCCGCTTCGCCGTGCGCGAAGGGGTTCTGATCCCGCGGCCCGAAACCGAAGAGCTGGTCGACGCGATCCTGCACGGGGAGCGCGAAGCCCGGAGGCTGCTGGACGTAGGGACGGGCAGCGGCTGCATCGCGGCTTCGCTGGCTCTGGGGATGCCCGGGACGGAGGTCTTCGCCGCCGACATCTCGGACGACGCGCTGACCGTGGCGGCGGAGAATTTCCAACAACTCGGCGCGGCGGTCACGCTCCGCAAAGCCGATGCCCTGAACGGGCTGGAGGAGGCTTTTCCGGAGCGGTTCGACGCGATCGTATCGAATCCGCCCTACGTTCCCGAGAGCGACCGCGCGGCGATGCACCCCAACGTCCGCGACCACGAACCCGGCCTGGCGCTGTTCGTCCCCGACGACGACGCCATCCGTTTCTACCGCGCCATCGCCCGGGCGGGACGGCAGATGCTGACGCCCGGCGGACGTCTTTGGTTCGAGATTTACGAACGCGCCGCGGCGGAGATCGTCCGCATGCTCGGCGCCGAAGGATACACCGACACCGAGGTCCGCGAGGACCTCTTCGGAAAACCGCGCATGGTATGCACCCGGCTGAAATAAGGAAAAAACGCGACAAAACGCCCGACGAGGCGCTCGCGGCGCTGATGCGCCTCTGCGCCCGCGCCGAAAAGTCGGAGGGCGACGCCCGGCGGTTGATGCGCGGCTGGGGAGTGGCGGAAAAGGATGCCGAGCAGGTGCTCGGCCGGCTGGTGCGCGACCGCTTTATCGACGACAGCCGCTACGCCGAGGCCTTCGTGCGCGAAAAACTGCGGCTCAGCGGCTGGGGCGAGTACAAAATCCGCACGGCGCTCCAACGCAAGGGGGTTTCGAAGGAACGGATCGACGCGGCGTTGTCGCAGGCCGACCGTCCGGCAATGGGCGAGCGGCTCGCGCAGCAGCTCGAACGCAAGGCCCGGACGGTGAAATACGCCTCGCAATACGAACTGAAAACCAGACTGATACGCTACGGGCTTTCGCTCGGATACGACTACGAGGCCGTCATGGACGCAGCCTCGGCAATGGTCAGGGAGACGGACACATGCAACGATTTCTAATACTTTTTTTGCTTACGACGGCCTGCCTCGGGGCACAAGGCCAGCAACTCGCCCCCAACGACTACATCTACCCCCTGCGGGAGCTCAAACAACGGCTCTACTCGGCCAATTTCGGCGAAATCCGTCCCGGGCATTTCCATGCGGGCGTGGACATCAAGACCGACGCCGAGGAGGGCAAACCGGTCGTGGCCGCGGCCGACGGCTACGTTTCGCGCGTGGTATTGCAGGCGGGCGGCTACGGGCGCGCCGTCTACCTCACGCTCCGCAACGGCACGACGGTCGTCTACGGCCACCTCCGGCGTTTCCGCGACGACATCGAGCGGCACGTGCGCAGGGAGCGTTACGAACGCCGTTCGAACGGCGTGAACCTCTGGTTCGGTCCCGGAACCTGGCCCGTGAAGCAGGGCGACGTGGTGGCTTACTCGGGCGACAGCGGTTCGTCGGGCGGCCCGCACCTCCATTACGAAATCCGCGACACGGAGACCCAGCGGCTCTACAACCCCGTCCGCGAAGGAATCATCCGCCCCAGGGATGAATATCCGCCGCGCATCGTGCGCCTGCACTACGTCGAGGTCGACACCGTGCAGGGCGTGCCCGTGCGCAGCGTCCCGGAGAGCTACGCCGTGGTCCGCACGGCCGCAGGCCGTTACGCCCTGACCCACGACGGGCCCGTCGGCGTGGGCCGCAGGGGCTATTTCGTGGCCGAAGTCACCGACCGCCGCAACGATGTCTGGAACTCCTTCGGGGTATGGCGCGTCACAGCCTTCGCGGACGGCATCCCCTGCTTCGAATTCCGCATGGACAGCTTCACCTACGACATATCGCGTTGCAGCGATGCCGTGAGCTGTTACCCGATACAAATCAATTCGCGCAACGAGGCGATCCGCCTGGCCCAGCTGGAGGGCGCGCCCGACAGTTTCTACCCGACGATGGCGGAACGCGGGCTGATACGCACGGCGGAAGGGCAGGTGCGCCGCATCCGCATCGAGGCCGAGGACGACTGCGGCAATGTCTCGACGCTGGAATTCGCCGTCCGCGGACGCGCCGGGGAGTTCCGCGCCGAGGCCGACACCACGGCCGTGACGCTGCGGCCCGACCGGACTTCGGTCCTGCGCGTCGGACGCGAGGCGGAGGTCCGCATTCCCGAAGGAACGATTTACGAGCCGATCTTCGTCCGTCCCGGACTCGGAGAGGCCCCGCAGGCGGATTCGGGCGTCGTCGTGCTCTCGCCCGCCTACCGTTTCTTCGACCCCGCGACGCCCCTTTTCCGCGCCGTGGAGGTCACGCTCCGCGGCAGCGTGCCGCGCCCGCTGCAACTACGCGCCCAACTGGCCGTACGCACGCGCAGAGGCTCGCTGGCCTGCGTCGGAGGCGCATATGCCGACGGCGCGGTGACGGCTTCGGTGCGGACGGCCGGAGACCTGGCGATCGTAGCCGACACGCTGCCGCCCGCGATCCGTCCGCTCTTCGCCGAAGGCGCCGACCTCACCCGGGCCGAAGGGGTGCGGTTCCGCGCCGCGGACAACTTCTCGGGCATCGCCTCGTGGAGGCTGCACATCGACGGCAAATGGGTTCCCTGCGACCGTTTTCCGATGAAAGGAACGCTGGTTCATTTCTTCGACGCGCCGGCGCAGCGGCGCACCCACGCCGTGCGTCTTTCGGTCACCGACGGATGCGGAAACGCAACGCATTTCGAAGGAACATTTTACCGTTGACGAACGACGGTTTTGGAAAAAATTTCCTATATTTGCGGGAACTGCAACGTAATACACAATGACAGACAACAATACATCCGAACGTAAGCCGTTGATCCTGATTGCAGAAGACGTGGAAAGCAATTACAAGCTGCTGGAAATAATCCTCAAGAAAGAGTATGACCTGCTCTGGGCGAAGAACGGCAAGGAGGCAGTGGCGTATGCGCTATCGCACAATCCCGACGCCGTATTGATGGATATAAAATGCCTGTGATGGACGGTATCGAGGCGCTGAAGGAGATTCGGCTCCATACGGACAGTCTGCCCGTCATCATGCAGACGGCCTATGCTTTCGACACCGACCGGCGCGTCGCCGAGGAGGCGGGATGCAACGGATTCATCACCAAGCCCGTCATGCCGCGCGAACTGAAAATGTATCTCGACAAATACCTCACGAAATAGAGCCGGGACCGTTTTTCCGGAGTATGGCGGACCGTCCGGGTCCGGAGCAAGAAATCGGACGATAAGTTTGCAGTTGGCCCGAAATTTCTTACTTTTGCAGCGTTGTTTCAACGATGGTCTCGTAGCTCAGTTGGATAGAGCAACAGCCTTCTAAGCTGTCGGTCGT
>ERZ827156.2868-NODE-2868-length-16663-cov-4.147158_pt1 | contig 16663 bp, 17 predicted proteins | sample MGYA00519919_ERZ827156 | MGnify/ENA primary metagenome ERZ827156 (study PRJEB31778, sample SAMEA3449269) | human gut metagenome | biome: human gut; feature: human-associated habitat; material: faeces | place: United Kingdom | collected 2010/2012 ... | reverse complement strand
CGTGTGGCTAGAAGAAACAGCAAGAACCACACGGAGGCTGCTGAGGAGGAATAAGTCTGTGAGTGCGATTGTAGAGATTGTCTTCTTTGTTATTCTCAATCGTCAATGCGCTTATGGTGTGGAAAGCACAACTAGAAGTGACTAACAAACACAGCACATCTAATCCATCATGGCATACAACTTGTCCTCGTCACGGCACTCCTTCTCAACGCATCTACCCACTTCCTTTCCATCCTTAAACTGAATGATGGTAGGAATGGACTGCAGCTTTATCAGGGGGTGAAGGCGGTAGGGATGGTTGGGATTACCCTGCACGTCAAACCCTGTCACAATTCCTACCTTGTATCCGTCTCTCTTCACCAGGCACACCAGAACCGTGTTGTCCTGCTGATCCTCAAGGAACAAATCGAGGATGGGATCGGCGGCCCTAAATCTCAGCAACGTGATATACAGCTTACACGCAGTCGGGGCACCTAGAAATGAGGGACAGCAAGCAACAACTACCAAGACTTGCCAGTGGCAGGATCAATATCACCGGTAAAGATCACAGAAAGAGAGGGCTTCGCCAGATTCTCCTGGAGAAGGGTGGGGAACGAATCAACATCGCGAATCACAGTAAAAGCGTACCTAGGCATAAGGAATCGGTGACATTCCCACTTCTTAGCCATATCTAACAATCGAAAACAATTAATGACGATGGGCTCCCTCCTCCCAGTCAAGCCATTCCAATTGTCCATTCTGATTGGACGCACGAATAATCACTTGTTCGATAATGCTAGAAAGCCTTCGTTGGAAGGAATTTTGAATTCTAAAGTGGAGAAAGGAGTGCGCTTCAACCACTGGAAAAGGGAGGATGCCATGGAAGGGTCCCTTCCCAGAGGACCTCGCTGACTTCATGTATCTATTCTAGAAGGGTCGCAAAAGGCATTGCAACAAACAAAAGGCTACACAAAAGGATTACAGGATGCATAGGCAATCAGAGCGACGCCTTTACTCGTGCCGTCTGTTGCCATTCCAATGCTCACATTATCCATGCCCAATTCCGCGAGCGCCTTAAGGACCCTAGCTTTATAACCCGGGACGCAGCGGTAGACACTCCCGTCAACCCCAACACTTCCCCCCAGTCCGTTTTCCCGCATGTGACTCAGCACGCAGAACAGTGATGCGCCCATCAGTCGAGCAGAGCGCGTAATAACGGAGTCGACGATCTCGCGGATGGTGTTGCGGTCCTCCGTCGTGCTGTCGGAAATGCCGAACGATTCGAGAATGCTCCGGATCTCCTCGCGCTCTTCACTGTCGTCGAGGAGGATGGTAGTGCAGAGCGGGGAGTCGAAGCAGTACCGCTCGCAAAAGAGGCAGTTCTGCAGAGGCGTGCGCGAAAGGAGCTTGTTCTCTTGGCGGAGGTGGCGCATCCACAGGCGCGTGATCTCTCCCAGGTAGCAGCCGCTCATCATCTTCTCCAGGTACTGTCTTCCAGGATTCAGCGTGTGGGAGTCGATCTCCTCGTCCAGGAAGGACACGGGGAGGAAGGAATGGTCGTGATTGCCGAGAGCCCCCCACTCCATGCTGATGACCATCGTAGGCGACGCGATTTCCGTGTGCAGTTTGGGAATGTTCGACACGAGCTCGACGTAGGCGGCATTCGTTCCCGAACCGAGAACGACGCCGACACAAGCGGTGTTGGTGTTGTAGGAATGCGCCATGAGCGTGGCCACACTGTCGTTGCACATGGCAACAATTTGCACGTTGATTCCCCGCTTCTGCAGTTGTTCCTCCAGCAGCTTCACAGGATCCTTTCCGATCGCGTCAGGTACGTTCATTCCCTTCGTCCACTCCAAGAGAACCCCACTCTTCAATGAAACAGTGTTACACGGGTAGGAAAAAGAAAAACCGGCTTTGATTCCATTTTCAGGATCAACCTCGCTCACGCACTCCGCAACAAACGAAAACAGATCCTCGCTAGCACCTGACTTTAGCGCAGGGCTGAGGGAATGAGAGATACTGCGTTCGACGGTGGCGCGACCTCCCCCCTGAAGGTGGATTTTGGAAACGCAGACCTTGGATCCTCTCATTTCTATTGCAAGAGCCAATCCGACCTCGTCTCCTAAATCGATTATCAGTTTCCATCACTGCATACCTGTAGCTAATGAACTCACAAACGAGGGGACCATTTTCAAGTCGGATTCCGCTCCCACTAATCCAGCTTCCATTTGCTTCCGCATGTAGGTAGAGAACGCTACCATCTTCTCAACGGGAAAGGAGAAGACATCCTTCAATTGACTCATCTTTTCTTACAAGTCCGTGCAGAATCGCGGGAATCAACAAACACTCGCAGTTGCTATAAACAGATCACATTACAGATTCTCTTCTCCGTACATATCGATGAATACCTGCTTAGGGTTCACCTTCTTCGCAGGCAGCTCTCGGCAGTAGGGACCGCGAATCTCGCCCTTGAGGGTGTTCTGTCCGTTGATACCCTCGCAGCTCTCTGTTCCGTTCATGGGCTTGGATCCGTATTTGTTCAGGGGAGGAAGCTTGCCCTCCTTGCGAATGGAGTTGATCAGCTCCACCACCGTCTTCGGCGTCAAGTCCTCCTACGCGTCACCGCCCTCCCGCTGCGTGTACGTAGTAGTCGTCGTTGATCTGGATCATGGGGGCGTTTGTGCAGGCGCCGAGGCATTCCACGCGCAGCAGCGTGAACATGCCGTCGGGGGTAGTCTCGCCGTCCTTGATGCCGAGCTCCTTCACCATCGTCTGCCAGATCTCCTCAGCGCCGCACAGCATGCAAGGAGTGGTGATGCAGGCCTGGATGAAGAACTTTCCCACCTTCTCCCTACACCCTTAGACTGTCCTCACCACGTCCTACGTTCTGTACATGGTATAGAATGTGGCCACTTCGTACACCTTGGTGGGGGGCATCTCCAGGATTTCAGCCACCTTGTTCATGGCAGCAAGGGGCAGGTAGTTGCCGGGCTATGGTCAACACCCGTCCGAGGCACTTACGACCTGTCTCTGGGCAAGATCAAGGAGAGGCATCACCGCAGACTGCTTATAGTTCTTGGGATATCTCTTCATAATCTCGTGCACTCTTCTATAATTATCGGCCGTGAAATCGAAGGGGGTATCGACATTGTTCTCGGCGCTGTCGTAGTGCTAGAGGATGAGCCATTCGCGCCCCCTCCCCCCTACCTGCACAGTCTTACCGAAGTGCAAGAAACGCGCAGCGGTCTACACGCCTTACACCAAAACACCAACTTCCTACCACAGGAGCGAATTTTGAAGCGCTCACAGCACGGCAAGGAACAGAGGAGAGAACGCGGAACATTCCAGTCAATAATTGTTGAGATTGAAGCAAGGAGAAATACCCTTTAGTGATTCAACGATCTTGATAAGCAAGAACGCCTGAACACTTTGTTCTCCATCACACATATACAGTAACGATGAATCGAATCGTTATAAAGGGTTTGTCTTCCGCCTTCAAAGCCCCTTTTTTGGCGAATCGCTCTATCAGTGTTGTTGGCAACGGGGTGAGCGGGGTATTGGGCCGCTCCTTCAGCAATGCAGCTGGCGACAAGAAAAAGGAGGCCGCTCCGGCGAGAACGCCTGTTGATCCGGAAGTGTAGTGGCGTTTCGTTCGCTTGAGCGAGTAGGATGCGGAAAGCGCGCGACTTTTCCATCCCGATCGAGCAGCTGTCCAGTCCGGAGGAAAGATATAGACGAATTACCGTTCTCAACAGAAAGCCCTACCAGATGAGCAGTTCTGTGCTCAACAAGTACTTCAAACTGTGCGTCGCTCTTCCGTGCAGTGAGGCGTAGGTGCAAGGAGGAAGACGACTTCCAGAATCTCCAGAAGCTGCTTTGCTTCCTGGACATGAAGAAGTATGTTCTGAATCCAATTGCCATCTGTGCGTGTATCCCGGGAGAGTGATCGGTAGACAATCTGGTCAATGCGCTGCTGACGTTCAAGACGCCCACCGACGTGTATAACGGTTGCTCTTGTGAATGGGATTCACCTGTAGTCATCGTGGCGCACCCCGTGATCATGGAGAAGTGCGATAAGAACACCTTCAATCTCATCATCAACAAGTGCGTCGAGTCTGGCCACGAGCTCGATATTCCGAGTTGTCTCTTCCTTCCTTGCTCACGGTGTAGAGGTCGTGCGCCTGTCCTATCCCAAATGGTCTTCCGATGCTTCCTTCTTGGATCACGCTCTTGAGTTCGCTGCGGCTTCCATGCTTCACGCATAGAGTGCTCGTTCATGCCAAGCGTCTGGGCAGCGCGTACACCCTGGCCATGTCCTTCCCGCCGAAGTTCGCTCCCGCCAGCGCGCCGGTGCTGGAGGCGATGCTGAACGAGGCTGTGAACGCGAAGGACCGCAGGAGGGTAGGCGTGGGTGTGTGAGCTAAGCGGAAGGCGGAAGGGCTGTATCTGCTGCTGAAGAAGAACTGGAACGTGGACAAGCCGTACGAGATTGTGGGCGAGCCCGAGCGTCCCTATTTGAAGGCGAAGAAGGAGAAGAAGGCGGAAGAGAAGGGTGAAGAGAAGGAGGAAAAGAAGGAGGAAAAGAAGGAGGAAAAGAAGCATGAAGAAAAGAAGGAGGAGAAGAAACACGAGAAACACGAAGAAAAGAAGGAGGAGAAGAAGCACGAGAAACACGAAGAGAAGAAGCATGAGAAACACGAAGAGAAGAAGCACGAGAAGCACGAAGGAAAGGAGGAAAAGAAGCACGAAGAGAAGAAGCACGAAGAGAAGAAGGAGGAGAAGCACGAGAAGCACGAGAAGAAGCATAACTAAATCACCGTAGCTACTTTTATTAGGGTTTGCCGTGTTTTCTAAAATACCTCCGATTTTTGGTTTTCGCGTGTTTGGTCATTTCAACCCCTCTTAACAACTACAATCGGAAATGCCATTCAACGAAGAATTCCTAAAGTCGCTAAAGGCAAAGCAGACCACGCAATGGCAGTGTCCGAGGTGCTACTCCTACAACGACAACTCGCTGCTCGAGTGCAGAGCGTGCGATGAGAAGAAGCCGGGAGTGACAGACGAGCAGGTGAAAGCCTCGAAGCGCCCTGCGCCCGCTCCCATGGAGGTGGAGGACAAGAAGCCGAAGGTGGGAGGATTTGTGTTCACTCCCTCGAGCACGCCCGCTGCTTCTACATCCATTTTCAACGCGGCCTTCAACAAACCCGCTGTTTCGGCCTTCAAGTTCGGTGTCGGTCCGAACGCTGCCTCCGTTTCTGTTGCCCCGAAGGCGGAAGAGAAACCGAAGGTGGAAGAGAAATCGGAGGAACAAAAGGTAAAGGAGCCAGAAGAGACAAAGGAAGAACCGAAGGAGGAAAAGGAAGAACCGAAGGAGGAAAAGGAGGAGGACGCCGATTCGGATTACATGAAGTACGACAGTGATGAAGGAGACGCGCACGTCGAAATCCAGGAACAGGACTACTCCGAAGACGAGAAGGCCGTGGACGTAATGAAGAACCGCGTTGCCATCAGCTGCAATGACTGCGTCACATCGCGCACGCCCCTGAGCGAGTCGCACGAGAAGTACGACGTGTACGTCTTCGGCTCCGGCGACTGCGGCCAGCTCGGCATGCGGGACGAGTGCCTTCAGGTAGGTATCTCTCCAAGGGACAGATGATGAGCATCTCTCGGCTGGTGAGGCGCGAGCCCGTGACTACACCTATACACATCTCTGATGTCCCTCATCCCATCTTCCCCACTCACCGCCCCTAGGCCGGCAAGCCGCTGCTGCAGGAGGAAGCCACCGCTCTCAAGACCTCGCGCATCGCCTGTGGCGGCCTGTTCAACGTGGTGGTGGCGAGCGACCGCAAGCACCTCTTCTCCTGGGGCTGCAACGATGAATGTCAGCTGGGCCGCGAGGGCGAGGAGGAAACGCCGCTGCCCGTGTCGCTGGCGCTGGAGGCGGACGAGACGATCGAGCAGCTCATCACGGGCAGCTGTCATGCGGCGGTGCGCACGTCGCAGGGCCGCGTGTTCTGCTGGGGTACCTACCGCGACAGCAAGGGCATCCTCGGCTGGTCGAACGACGTGAAGAAGCAGGCGACGCCGACAGCGATCCACTTTCCGCGCGGCGTGGCGATCGCGGACGTGTGCTGCGGCGAGAACCACACGCTGGCGCTGGCGAAGGACGGCGCGCTGTACGGCTGGGGCTCGGACGAGCAGGGCCAGCTGGTGTTCCACATGCCTGAGGCAATGAAGAAGCGCGCGCTGGTGCCGCACGCCATCTGCTTCCGCGAGGGCCGCAAGCGCGTGCCGGTGAAGAAGATGTGGGCGGGCGGCATGCACAGCCTGGTGCTGTTGGAGAACGGGCACGTGTGGGCGGTGGTGACGCGCGTGAGGCGTAGCATGACCTTCGGGCTGAACAACTGGGGGCAGCTGGGCAACGGCGAGCGCAACGAGGAGGTGAACGCGCCGACGCACGTGGCGTTCTTCGACGACAAGGCGGTGAAGCAGGCGGCGCTGCTGCAGCACGCGACGCTCGTGCTGTGCGAGGACGGGCAGCTGTACTCGGCGGGACGCAACAGCTACGGGCAACTGGGCCGCAAGACGGAGGAGGAGTTCGGGCTCAAGTTCGCGCCGGTGGCGCTGCCGGAGGGCGTGAAGGTCCAGCAGATCGCCTGCGGCAACCACCACTGCATCGCCATCGACGAGCTGGGCTTCGCGTACACGTGGGGCTTCGGCGACATGGAGCAGCTGGGCAACGGCAAGTACGAGGACGAGGCGACGATGTACCGCGTGAAGGCGAAGGTGCTGACGGTGGGACAGGCGCGAGGCGGTGAGGTGTAGGACAAGCGCGTGGTGATGGCGGACGGCGGCGCGCAGCACACGGCGCTGTTGGCGAAGAAGCTGTGGCGTGTTTGTTAAGAAACAGAGGACTAAAGACACGTCAATCCCACGAGGACAGCAGGTTGGTGGGGAATATGGTCTGCCAGTGGAGATAGGGAATATCGTTGTTGTTCCGCGCCTGGTCGCGTTCGTGCTTCTTGAACAGGTCGTCGAACGAGAACAGCGCGATGCCCACGTACGCCAGCAGCGGCTTCGGTACCTCCTTCCCGTCTCGAATCACTGCGTCCAGCACTTCCGCACTCTTCAGCGCCGCCTCGTACACGCTGCCTAGACCTCACCCTCGCGCCCCACGCCCACGCATATCCAGACTCACCACCTTGTCGATCATTAGCTGCTCCATGCTGAACTTGTTGATCGCCTCGTTGTGACACTACACCTCACGCCACACGTCCTCGCCCACCGAAGTCGACGCCTTCTGCAGCGATGCCTGGAACTGGACGTACGCCTCGCGCTGCTGGTCCAGCTCCACCAGCACGCGCCGACGGATCTACACGTGATGCGCCGCCGCAGCCACCACGCAGCGCAGGAAGGAGTAGAACCGACACACCAGGATCTGGTGCTGGTAGAAGGCCTGCTTCAGGTCCATGTCCTTCGGGTCGAACAGCAAGCAGTCGTAGTTCGCGTTCAGCAGCGGCGGCGAACAACAGTACCTGTTTGTTAGGTCACAGGACTGCACTCACATCGACTTCTTGCCGTCCGTCACGCGGAACACCAGCGCCAGCATCTGGAAGTACGCCAGCAGCGCGTCGCACGCCTCGTCGCCGAAGTCGGGCAGCACGCTCTTGCAGAAGTCCTTCTACACCTAAGTGCCGCCCGCCGCGCGAACGAAGTCCGCCAGGCTGAACACGTCCAGCGACTCGCAGAAGGCTTGATAGTCGCTGCGCGCGACGATGCGTGAGGTGATCTCCACCTCGTTCACCGTCGCGTAGTCCTTCGTCACCGTCGCCGTCTTGGCGAAGAACCGAAGCTTCTCCACGTTCGCTAGTCGGATGTTGTACGCCTTCTGCATGTGCACTACGCCTCACGCCCGCGCGCCGCGCCCACCCTTGCTAAACTCCTTCAGGAAGGAATAGACGTCCACGCGTCCCTTTTTGTCCTTGGCGCTGGCCTGCAGCAGCCAGTACACCAGCAGGTAGTCGAAGAACTGCCGCACGTGCACGTTCCAGTGCAGGAAGAGCGACACGGACAGCTCCTCGCCCATCAGCTCCACGAAGAAGGCGTGGCGCTGCGGCCGGCGGAAGAGGTCCCAATGGTGGTACAGTAGCTCGAGCGTTTTGATCACCACCTGGTTCATGTCGCTGTGCAGCAGGGTGATGATCCCGTTCACGAAGGGGTAGTCACTGAACGTGCTGGGGAGTTTCATCACGGTGACGGTGGAGTTGGGGTGGCGCGAGCGCTCCAGACGGTCCATCCAACGGCGGTAGGAACCTAGCGGTGAGGGCGAGAGAAGAAAGCAACAGAACAAACTGTCGATGAGTTCGAGCACGTCGCTGACCTCCTGGATGTTGTAGGGCCGCGTCTTCCTGATGAGGATGGACACGAAGAGGCTGAGCGTGTTCTCGTTGCTCAGGAAGGTCCGCATCACCTTCGTCATCGACTCGTTGTACCGGTTCAGCGGCACCTTCTCCAGCTGCTCCGCGTAGCTCAGCAGCAGCTCGTTGTACCCGCGGATGGCCGACCACTGGATCTCCCTGTGCATGTTCGTCATCACGCTCAACACCTTTTGCAGCCAAGCCTCCACGATCAGGTAGTACAGGTTGCCCTTCATCGCGATGCGCGTCTTCCACTCGCTGCTCACTACGCCTCACGCCCGCGTCGCACGCCCACGCAGGAAGAAGTCCGTGCCGTTCACCGGGCGCTCGTGCTCCTCGTTGAACTTCAGCACCGCCGCGTCCAGCGGGCGCCAGTCCAGCATCTCCTGGAGCAGGTCGTCCGACGCGTCTACTCATCACTGCCTCGCCACACGCCCACTGTCCACCAGCGGGTGCAGCTTGCAGGTGTGCATCACGGACGCCAGCCACTCGGGCGTGATGCGGAACGAGGAGTCCGTGTAGTCGCCCTCCACCGCCTTCAGGTCCTCCAGCGTCGCCGGCGAGGTGATGTCACTCGCGGTGGAGTGCGCGTCGGTGGGCGGCTCGGGGACCAGCCGCATCGAGGAGCCGCCGAAGAGCGAGCAGGTGGATCCACCGTAGTCGTGCGCGAGGAGGATGCGCGGCGTGGAGGGGTTGCTGGAGGCGGCGGGGAAGAAGAGGCGGTCGTCCCAGAGCGCGGAGATGACCTCGTCGCCGAAGGAGGGGATGCGGAACATGGCGATGGAGATGATGCGCGAGCAGTAGACGGAGAGACGCTGCGAGATGCCCTTCTCGTTGATCTAGAGTGAAGAGGAGAAGGCGAGGCAACGCGGAGCAGCACGTCCTGGAGAATGTGGAGGAAGACGCGACGCAGGTTGCTGGCGAACTCGATGTCCGCCTCCTTCGGACTCTCCTTCTTCATCTTCCCCGGATCGAACCCTACGCGTCACTCTCTTTCCCCGCGCCCACCCAGCAGCGACAGGTCCGACAGCTCGCTGCGCTTCAGCAGCCGGAAAATGACCTCGAACACCACGTTCTTGACCGTGTACGTCATGTCCCACATACTCAGCGACAGCGTCTCCAGAATGTCCAGCAGCACGCACTTCGCGCGGTACAGCGAGCCCTCCGACTGGTAGCTACGCCTCACGCGCACGCCCACCGCCCACACGAAGGACACCATGCTGTCCTTGTCCGTGGTGCGCAGGTACCCGATCATCCGCTCCAGCACGTCGATCTGCTCCTTGTCGTTGTACACCGAGGACGTCTTCAGCTCGATGAACGTCTTGTACCTGCGCGTCACAGCCTCTCACCACCCCTACAGTCGAATGATCTCGTTCACCTGCGGCGGCACCTCCTGGTTGTCACGGCGGAACAGGCTCCTCGACACGTCCTTCGCATCACACCCTCATCCCACACCCACGCTCACAATCACCGTGGAGCCCGCACTCACGCCGTTCTCGCTGTTCACGCCCGACAGCATCTGCTGCACGATGCACAGGTCCGTGAACTGGTAGAACAGCGACACCTCGCCGATGCTGTTCCCGTTGTTCCACAGGTGGTGGCGCAGTTCCGCCGCGCGGTCGGGATGACGCTATGGTGGGACGACATACACAGGCTTACCTGGAAGAGACTGTACGCCTTCTCCATCGAGATCCAGCACTCGCCGAACACCACGTAGTGCGAGTCGTTCGCGTTCTACGCAGTCACGCAGGGATAGGAAAGCAACGGCCGAATTGCGCAATTGCAGCTTGAGCGGCTCCTTCACGAACTCGCGGAACGTGCAGTTGCAGCTCACGACGAACAGCTCGTTCTCCTGCCACGAGATGGAGATGAGTTGGTGCTGCGCATAAAACCGCCCGATTTCCGCCACTCTCTTGTCCGCGTCCAATTCGGCCACCTCGTTGGTGACGACGGGAATGCTGGTGTCCGAGCTGTGGTAGAGCTCCTCGCCCTCGTTCTTGGTCATCGAAACCACCAGGCTCCAGAGATTGCCGTCATTCAGGTTCAGATCGTCCCCATCTCGCAGCCGCACGGTCGCCCGGGAAAACCTCAGGCCCCAGACACACTGCTGCTCGATGGTGCAATTGAAACTGATTCGACCGCAGGGCTGCTTCCTACCCGTCATCGACACATACGAGCCGCACTTGTTGTTCAGCAGCTGGTAATCGATATGAAAGGGGCCCTCACAAATGGCCTGAATGGGGATAAAGGCCTTGCCGATGCACGTTTCGTTCTCCTTTTGCTGGTTATTCGTCCACAGCTCCACTTCCAGCATCTTCTCTAGGAGTGATCCCACCGCCCGTTGATCACGTCGCAAGGACCGCAGTCCCTCCGGAGCAATGTATTCGAAACTAAACTGGGACCTCCAGTAGGTTCCCGCGGATAATATGGTGTGTGTCTACAGGGAACGGGATTGCGAGGCACACTACCTTCACGGGAACGTTCTCCGCAAATTTAAACTTACAAAACAGATTGGAATAATTCGCCACATTTCGGACTTTCACTCGGTCGATTCGAACCCAGAGACGCAGCTCCTTGTTCTCGTTACCGATCCGGTTGAGATCCTCGGCCGTCAGCGACGACGAATGGTCCTGAACGGCATACGGAGACTTGTCCGATTCCAGAGCTACCCGTCAGAACACGCAAACGGCAAGGACCAATTTCCTTCTCTGCAGCTATATACTTTTGGTACTCTTCTGCTGTTTCTGCACATCACATCCTCCCATTGGTTGCACCTGGACTCGTAGCACAATTTCCCATGGCAACGACACCGTGTTATCAATGCGACCACAAGAAACGAGAAAGCAGTACAAAGAAATGCAAAAGGGCGCCCGTCCAGTGGTCCATCGCTTCCCTTGCTTATCAAGCGCGCTTCTCATCCCTGTTATTCTCTTAATGAACGGCGTTCTTAAGACAGTTGTAACCGGTAGATTACTCCCGTCACACATAGAAACGCGTGGGAGCCCCGCGTCCTGTTCGACTCCATCGTATGGGAGTGGTGGACTACGAAAAGGTTTGGAACTGGCAGAAGCAGGTGCAGAAGAAGCGGTTCAGGACGAATCTGTGCGACGAACTGATTGTTGTTCAGCATCCTCCCGTGTAGTCCTCTCCACTCCCTCTCACGTCCTAGATACACTCTCGGCAGAGGAGGAGATGAGAGCAACATCCTGTTCGACCAAAATGACCACAAACACACACTCTATCGCATCGAGAGGGGAGGAGAGGTTTGCATCCCATTTGCTGCTTACACACAGGTCACACATCACGCTCCCGGGCAGCTTGTCGCCTATCCGATTCTCAACCTCAACTACTACGTGAAGGATCTTCACGCCTATCTGCGTTTGGTAGTTCTCTCCTTATTTGACATTATGAATAGCTCGAGCAGTCCATCATCGACAGTCTTGCCGAATTCGACATTAAGGGCGAGAGAATCGAGGGGAAAACGGGCGTCTATGTGAATGGGGACAAAATCGCTTCGATCGGCATTCATGTGGCTCGGTAGGGCTTGTTGCGTGGTTTCATCGCAGCTGGATCACCATGCATGGAATTGCGGTGAACGTGGCCAACGACCTCTCTCTCTTCGACTGTATTATCCCCTGTGGGTTGAAGGGAATGAAGATGTGCAGCGTTCAGTCCTTTAAGCCCAACGTGACTCTCGAGGACTACACGTGCGCTCGTCCCTCTTCTGTCACACCTAGACAATGCTACCTCGAAATGTTCAAGAAGCACTTCAAGGTGGAGTTCTTTGATGGATCCTCCTCCAGCCCCTTGGACGAGGACCAGTCGCAGCCCATGCCCCAGTGGGCCCAGGAGTACTATAGCACGACGCACAGCACGGTTTAGCCTTTCTTGCTGTGTTTGTTCCAGATTTGTGCTGATGCCGAAGCGAAACAACGAGCCCGACTTCAAGAAGGTCAGACAGAAGGTGGGAACCAAGAAGGTCAATCCAAGGGAGACCAATGTGAACATCCGAACGAAGCGCATCCGAATCCAAGAGCAGTCCATTATGCGCGAAGAAGAGGACATGGTCAACTATCGCAACAAATCGCTGAACGATTTGGTGAGCCAGTTCACCCACTACAACGCTGGCGTTCGGAAGGAGGCTGTTCTCGGTCTGCGAGACTTGTTTGCGCAGAATGAAATCCTGTATACAACGTCTCTGAGCGTTTTGGTGACCAAAACCATTCCCCTGCTCCTGGATACGGACGTTGGTGTGCGCCAAGCGCTCGTCACTGTCTACGGCTCGCTGCTGGTGAATGTGAATCAGGGGCAACTCCTCCCCTTTTCTGGGCTGATCTGCGTGTTCGTTAACAACGGACTCACGTCCATCAACCCGGCCATTCGTCGTTCATCACTGCTGATGGTGCAGACGCTGCTGAAGATCGATCCTTCCGTGTTTCGCGATTCCACAGTCAAGCTGCTGTCGAGCATTGTGAAACTGACGGTGGACGCAAAGGCAAGCACCGTCTCGAATCGGGGCGTTCTATCGAGTAATCGCACACAGATGAAGGCAAATAGCAACGAGCAGCGGCCTGTGAGTGAGCTGGCGCTGGAGACGCTCCACCAGTTCTTTTCAACCTGCTTTGTGGGATCCAGCGTGTATGAAGAGATCGACAACTGGAGTGGATTTCAGAAGCACAGGGCGGAGTCTGTGGTCGTGTTGAAAGAAAGTTGTGTTTCTATTCCACTGCGGACTGCAATCTACCCTCTTTCGCAGTTCTTCTCTTCCTCCACTCCCGCTTCGGAATCGACGCTGGTCTCCACCATGCAGACCCTCATGAAGATGCTTTTCATGGCGATATCTGAGTTGATTCCCCAGGAGAGCGACGAATCGTCCTCGCGTTCCTCCCAATTCAGTCTATCCAACAAAGAATCCAAGCTTCGCAGCAAGAGCATGCGAGAGCGTGATTTGCGACGGTTCCTGCTTCTTGCCGAATTGACCGCGAATGCATTCACCGTCCTTCGTCACCAGCAGGTTTCCACCCTGACGGAGAAGAAGAACAAGGACTGGTGTGCCCTCTTGCTGGACTTCTATCCCCTGCGCCTTCCCGATTCCCATCGCAATGAAGCCGCGTCCCAAGTCCTTCTCCACCACGTCAACGCGCTCACGGCACTGCTCCTGCTCCTGATCGGAGGAAATACCGAGTACATGATGCATGAGCTGAATCAGAGGGTGGTCTTTGCCTCCTCCAACGACGCGGTGTACAAGACGATTGTGATCAAGGTGGAGGGGTGCTACCAGCTGCTTCAGCGGGGAGTGGATAGTGAAAAGGTCATGGATTTCGCCAACGCGATTTGGAATGCACTTCTTGAGAACGGCTCCGCCTCCTATTCTCTGCCTCTCATTCAGTTCTACTCCTACCTCATTGAGCATCAGCCGTCGCTTTCCTATGTTCAGTGTGTGCACTCCCTGTTGAAGTGTCTAATCGCCTGTTCTTATGACGAGAGCGAGAACTCCAGGAGTCATGCCCTGTGGAAGTGGGGACTGAAACTGCTGCTGAACCTCTTCAAATCCGCTCCTCCGCGAGATGATTCACTTCCTTCTCGTTTCGAGTCCCTACTTGTCCCCTCAAATGAAAACCCGTCTGTATTCAACCGCCTCCCTTTAGAATCGCAGTCTTCCCTGCTTGCCATCCTAACACTCTCAAACGCGATCACTCCTCGCATTATCGATGCCATTCCGCAAGTGAAGGAATGTAGCGACCCCAAATAACGAATAACTCGCTTGTTGCAACAAACACTTCCATTGTCATCCCTTATTCACATTCGCCGAAAGCGCCGGGAGCAATCACGGGCTCAGCATACTTCTGGTACACAGCAGAAGACCTACACGACTAAATCACCGCATGAAGGTCCTACTTTCTACCACCATGGAGGAAGGACTGATAGTGATACGAGTTGACCAAATAGATCATCTGAATGTGACTACTCAAGAGAATACTGTCGTGTGGTTGCGATCATCGAGAATAACGGGGATTCAATAATTCTGACGGGGCACTTGGGAGGAAGGGATTTCGGGATGTGTCGAAAGAATGGAGAGGGGGGTGTGATTGGGGTGTGTGATAAGAGTTAGGGAAGAGAAGGAAAGGAGAGTAGCGAGGAATTGCTCATGATATGGTTTCTTGTGTCTTAAAACAAGCAATGTTTGTTAGCACTTAACATAGAACACTGATTATAACTAGGAGTGAAGGAATTATGGAAGAGAAACACGGAATCCTGATCATCTGCAGAACTGTCATTCATTATCAGTAGATCATCTAATGTTGAGTAAAAATTGAAGGGGATTACTTCTTGGATGATAGGACAGCCTTTCTGTATTCCATAAGTGTAGGGAGCTTTGGCACATCTAGTCTTCAATCTCCTTCACAACACTCACTTCGCATAATCAACCTATTTGATTCCCTATTATCAAATCGCAGAGCGCCCTTATCCACTTGGAATAACTTCAATTTAGGCAGATCTATTCATTATCTCCTTCCGATAGATTCACTCTCAAATACCACACGAGAACACTTACCAAATGAATGATCCCCAAACAGAAGTGATTTCAAACTGGGCAAGTCTATTCATCATTTCATCTCATCATAATCACTCTTCAATTCCAATGAACCCCAATAGAAACAATCGCTCTTCTCATTCAATACTCCCATCTCAATCACTTCCAAACTATCATCACTTTCAATCTCACACACGTAATAATCATTGAAGGAATGACAACCCATCTTCAATTCCTTCACTCTCTTACAATTCTTCAAACAGAAGCGACGTTTTAGATTCATTTCATCTTCACCCCACTTTGTGAAGCACTTCTTTCCAATCACCACTCTCTCTAATTGATTCAATCCAATTAATTCCACTGTTTCCACAAATGAACAGGAATAATCACCCACTTCAAACACCTTCAGGTTCGCGAAGGACGACAAATCCAATACTGTAAAACACTTATCAGTACACGCATTACTATCCACAATCAACGTCTCCACAGTCTTTTCCATAGACATGAGCTCATCAACAGAGTGAATGTTCGCATGGGAATTGCGCTTAGGCATGCTTGGATGATTGATCAATTCACCAATGTCTATTCATCATTCTCTCAAATTATGACTACTGTTGTACGACAATTCATATCTATACGTAAATGCTTTAGGGAGAGTAACAGTAGTGAGAGAGGGCATGTCTACTTGTGAGAATAGAGTGATTAGAAGTACCCTCCAGAGTGATGGAACGAGGATTCTCGAATGTACAACTGTCTTCTCCTTCAGTAGTGAGTGATGTGAGTTTAGGCAAGTCTATTCATCACTTCATAATTGTGCTACTACTTCGCATTATCAATTCACTTGATTTGTTATTACTATTGAACTGAAATGCACCATTACCAAGTCGAATGGTAGTCAATTCAGGCAAATCTATTCATCATTCTCTTTTCAAGCCATTCACTCTCAAACACTGCACAAGAACACTTACCGAATTCATAATCCCCAAACAGAAGTGATTTCAAACTGGGCAGGTCTATTCATCATTTCATTCTTTCAGAATCACTCTTCAATTCCAATGAAGCATAGAAGAAAGTGTGATTCTCTTCATCCAATTCCCCCATTTCAATCACTTCCAAAGAAGGCATATTCTCAATCTCACACACAACATAATCAGAGAAGGACCAACAACCCATCTTCAATTCTCTCATTCTCTCACAATTCTTCAAATAGAAATGACGTTTCGGATCATAATACTCATGCACATAATCACTGTATTTCGTGAAGCACTCCTTTCCAATCACCACTCTCTCCACTCTCTCCAATCCTATCAACTTCACTTCATTCACATTCTCAAAGCACTCGTCACCCACTTGTAATTCTCTCAAATTGAATAGAAGGGAAAAATCAAATGACGTCCATTCTCTTCCATTACAACACTTGTCTTCCACAATCAATTCTTCAATATGATTGTGAAGGAATTGGCTCTCTTCATTCATCACCACTATCTTCTCCAAGTGATCATCATTCATCCATTCTCTATCATATATCACTTCTCCTTTTCGATCATATTGTTTTCCTCTTCCCCAACGCTTTCCTTCATACCATTCTCCTTCATATTCGATCACTCCAATGTCAGAGTAGTATCGAGTGCCATAACACACATTCACATCTCCAATTCGGAATCCCTCATACGCCATTCTGTTTTCACTGTCATACAGCACACCCCAACCATAGGGTTGATTGTTTAGC
>ERZ827156.2867-NODE-2867-length-16667-cov-4.823561_pt1 | contig 16667 bp, 15 predicted proteins | sample MGYA00519919_ERZ827156 | MGnify/ENA primary metagenome ERZ827156 (study PRJEB31778, sample SAMEA3449269) | human gut metagenome | biome: human gut; feature: human-associated habitat; material: faeces | place: United Kingdom | collected 2010/2012 ... | reverse complement strand
GGAGGACGAGGAGCTGGCCTTCTACCACAAGAAGATCAACCAGAAGAAGAAGTAAGTCGATGGCGAAGAAGTGATGGGATTTCTTGTTTGTTGAAACAAACCCTCTCCTGTTTGTTGAAACAAACCCTCTCCTGTTTGTTGAAACAGCATACTTTGTCTGTGGAAGAAACAGAGCAACTATCGTACACCCTAAACGACGAATCCACCTTGCTGAAGCCGAACTGACACAACGGCTCCTTCTTCTCCGTAGGCAGTCCGTGGTATCCCTGGATGTTCCCCTCGGCGAGCTTGTCCAGGACGTACGAGATCACGTCGTGGTCCAATCCGATGGTGAACTGCAGATGGCCGGCATTCTCGAATTCCATGTAGCTCGTGCGCTTTCCCAGAATCGGAAGCAGCTTCGTGTAGTGTCGGAAAACCTGCGTTGACGGCACGATGGAGTCGAACTTTCCCGCCACGAAGTGAATCGGCACATCGAATCGCGAATAGTAGTCGGAGAAGTCAATCGGCATCTTCTGACCGTACCGCAGCTCGTTCCCCTTCTCACCATAGTCGTAGGAGGTGAACTCGTCCTTCTGGTACCATTGCCGGAAATGCAGCATCGTGTACAGAGAAGTTACTCCCAGCGGGTACTTGGTGTAATTCACCTTCTGGAAGGGCCACTCCTGCGGCGCGCCGCCGATCACCATCGAGCACAGCTGATTCACAAACTCCAGCGTCGCGGGCGTGTTCTGCATATCCTGCAGCAGCTTCGCAACGAACAGGTGAATCTTGCTGGAACTCGTGGGGAAGGCTGTTGGGGAGTTGGTCTCCTTGATGAAGAGCGGCGTTATCGCCATAATGCAGCGCACAATGAAGGACTGGTCGTTCAAGTAACCCGCAGGGGACAGGAGGACGACGTTGGACAGGTGGTGAGCCGTGTGTGTGATGATGCAAAACACGATATAAGCCAGCGTCACAGCGCCGCCCATGCTGTGACTAATCCCGTACAGCGTGTATGTCTTGTGGAGGAACTCCTCGTCCAGCAGGCGGTAGTTCGTCGCCTGAATCTCCCCCTTGTACTTCACCTCGTACTCGCGCGTTCCCGCCAACGGCGTGTCTTTCCTGCTCTTTCGCTCCTCCTCCTTGATGACATAGATCGCCTGCAGAAACGCCTTGTAATCCAGAATCATATCATCGATATCAAATCGCCAATACTCTTTGTCCTTCACGCTCAGAATCTCATGGCGTCTCCGCCCACTCTCATAATGTCCGTCCGTCCCGCGAAACGACCCGAAGAACACATCATACCCCTGCAGATAGCACTGGATCGCCAGCGACAGCGATGGTTTGTCACTGACCCACGCCAACGCTGTGTCCATCACACCATGTTGCAAATACACCACTTTCTTCGACTCGGGTCGTGGGATGCGGAACAGGACGATGCAGTAACGGTCGGTGGTGTGAACCGTGTACTCCTCCAAAGGGTACCCCAACAGCGACTTCGTCAACACGGAGGGAGTTTCATCGGTGATGGAGTCCGACACGCTGGACTCGTCGAAGATGGTGGGGGGACGACATGCCTCCAATGTGCCGAAATAGTTGTTGATTAGGGTCTTTGATCGTGTTTCCACTTCTTTCCACTTTTCGTAGCGATTCTTGTCGTGGCCCGTCGAAGGGGAGGAACTCTTCTTCCCGAAGATGCGGAGCACAAAAAAGTACAGATTTGTGGCAACCCACGAAACCGCGGTTACGACGCCGATCACGATAAAGCGGTACACAATTGGGTTGAAGGCCGCCAGCCAGAGCAGGCGCACGCCCTGCACCACGCGCTGGATCATGCGGAAGAGCTGCACCTGAAGGTCCTCGAGCAGGCCGGAGATGGCTTCGGAATTGACATCGATGTCCGATGGGAGGCGAGACGCCGAGATGCTGGAGATCGCGTTCTTCTGGTGGATGGCGTAGTCCGGGAGAATGAGCGACCACAGGCGCATGTAGAACCTACGCATCACACGCACAAACGACATGAACCATAAGCTGTAGACGAAAACGGGGTAGAGGAGGAAGAGTGGGTAGAAGAGAATGTATTTGATGCCCTTCTTTTGGGGCTGGGGAGAGGGATTCTTCTTCTCGACCAGCTTCGACGGGATCTGCTGACCGTTGTACTCCTTCTTTGTCATCGGCGTTTTCATAGCTGGGGTGCTTGGCTCCAGGGGAGAAATGCTCCCGTCCCTGTCCTCCTCCATGTTCAGGAAGTGACGGACGGAACGCAACGACGTGTGCTCCCTATCCCTACTGGTCAATCCCAAATCCAAAACGGACTCTGCCACGCGATTGCTGTTCGTGCGAACGATGCGCGTGCGTCTGGACTCCGTGTAGTTGGACGTGGACATAAAGTCGATCAGGAGCGCACACCAGCCGTTCACGATTTGATAACTCAGGTGATAACACTCCCTCACAACCGATTTCACTCCTTCGCCCGTCACAATCTATTCAGTAACACAAGTATAACCATTTCGAACAATCAGTTGGTCTCCCACGCCGTGAATGAGCTTCAAAACCCAATGACTGTCCAGGAACTCGCTATTTACCTATTCCGTCATTTCCGCTTTCCATGCCCACTTTCATAAACGAGACATCTTCCTGAGGGTCGTCAATGTCTGTCATGTTTCTGCAAAAGAATGCCCCTGTCCTAAATCGTGACGTGATTGGGTCTATTCCGTCCGTGCATGTGCCTATTCTTCGCATTTCACGGCTCGCTTCAGCAACGCATGCGCTTTGCGTGGAAATGGGATGCGGTGTGAAAACAAAGCGTCAACACTTTACAGCAGAGCACTATTCCCTTCCGCCTCCGACTGGACGACAGGCAGCTTCAGCGGCGCTTCTCCCTTCAGTTCCATCAGCACCTTGTTTCCATTCGTGATGTCCGTCGTGGCGATCAGAATCGTGTAGGGGAAGTCCTTCTAAGCGTCACCCTTCTCTTTCGCTCTCACTCGGCTCTCCAAATAGCGCAGCGCAGCAATCTCAAGCATCGTAACGCCGCCAAGGAAGTACACCACCACCAACTATGCCTAACGCTTTGCGTGCATGTCCACTTCCTTCTCCTCACTCTCCTTCTTCTTCGGCGTCTGCATCACCGTGTGATTGTAATCGCACCCGACGAGTCTCGTAACATCTTCGCGTCACCTCTCCGTCCCGTTCTCACCCGCAGGAAGCCTTCCATTCTTCAGCAACAACTCGATCAGTCTGGCCGAAATCGGGGCATAACCGCTCGTAAGGTACCTATTCTTCACTCCCCGTCATCTCCTCCACTGCATTTCGGACTCGTTTTGTCCGTTCACATCCCGCACAAGCTGCAGCTTGTTCCGAATCGCGCTGTAGTTCTTCCCGCCATCTCGCTTCGTCAGCACTCCCGCCAACTCCATGTTGTACAGAAGCACCATGTTCTCGTATCCGTACGTCTACGCTCAACGGCTCCCGCCAATCGCACCTGAATCAATTCCTTGCGAACCGTGTTGAATTCCTTCTCCTTCAGTCCTCCGTTCACCAGAGAGTGCAACGCCAGCAGTCGCAGCACGCTTTCCAGCGAGTCCTGTAATGTGATTCGCTCCGCCACGTAGTCCAAAAGCTGCTCCCCCACAAGAATTTCGTGTTCCATTTGCCATCGTTGTCTGAACTTGTAGCCCGTGGTGATGCCCGTGAGCGCCTCCGCGATCTATGTGGCAAAACAAAGGGACGACATACACCCTGGTGCATCAGCAGTTGATCGAACACGTCCTGCTTGGAAGGAATCTGCTTTCCTTCCGCCATGGCCTGGTTTGTCTCCTCTACCCGTCAACTCGAATTGTGGGGGCCACGCTGCGTCTCATAGAGCTTGTCCTGAAGCGTTTGAGGAATCATGCAAATGTTTTTGTTCCGCAAATCCGTAAACACGAAAGAATCGTTGTTCAGTGCCACTTCCTTCTTCTCGTCATCGCGCTAGCAATCACTCCCAATCATCATGCCAACGCCTCCGATCATCGACGAAGGAACGGATGTCGCTCCCAGAGAGATGCCCAGCACATCATCAATCAATCCCTCGTAGGTCAACGGAGTGACGAACAGCGATGTCAGATCCACGCTACGATCGAATAGGATGAAATGGCGGATGGGAGGCTTGTTCTCCGCTTCTTGTCTCTGAAAGGCAATCTTCTGCTTCTGAATCACCTCCAGAAGCGAGTCTGCACGCTCTCCAATAGCGTGGAACTCGTTGATTCCGCCGCTAATTCCCTGAATCTGGGTGATGGCATTGAAAATGGAGGGGAAGAGAGTCCGGTCCCTTTTCACCGTCAGACGGCTTCACATAAGGAATGCCCATAAGATGTACCTGAAAGAATTACCGACTTCCTGGGAAATCAGGTCTTCCTCCAATGGCAGCAGATGCATCTTCAGGGAATGGAAGGTCACATTCTCGAGTGCGTTCTCCTCGCGAAGGCACTGAGAGCACATCATCGTCTTCTCGGGATTCAGAATGATGTGGAACTGGAGAGATTTCTACAAGAATGAACAACAGCGAAGATACACACATTGTCCTTTTTCAATTGCTTAATCTGATACCCGACAAGACGGCAGGATCGCACTAACGCCGGACATATGAACACAACAGTCTCCCTATCACAAGAAATGGGATCTCTCGAAAGCGTAATAACCGATTCACTGTTTTCCTAGGCGAATGAGTGAGTGAATGAAAAAGAACGAGAACATTCAAGTATTCAATTTGTTTCCGTATGGATTCGTCAATAACAATCAAACGATTCTCGGATATCTACTTCATAACTGGATTCCGCTCAAAGCCACCTTCGAGAGAATGCTCTGGAGCGACTCTGCTTCTTTGTCCAGCAACGAGCCTATGTCCAGCGAACAACTGCGGATAGAGAGAGGAGGGGTCATTCTGTGCTGTTCTCTTGGTGTGGGATATCCCCAAAATTGAAATGTTCGATGAGTTAAGAGGAATGACCTGAAAACGCGTTTGCTGAGGGATTACGGATGCGCTTTGGAATACACTCGATGTGAAGAGGAAGATGGCTACTCAACAAGGGTGAATCACAATACAGCCGATCAAACACCGCCTTTCCTTCTCGCATGTTTCAAAAGAATACTCTAAAGAATATAATATCGCGTTTTTAACAAACACCAGTTCACTAGGACAATCACTACAACAAACGAACCTTCTCCACCTTCCTTCCCTTCCGAATCCGCAGCACCGCCGCACCCGTTCCCACCACGATCAACAGCAACAGCAACACGACCACCACCACACCCACCTTCGATGCGGGAACGCGCAGCAACGGCGTGGTCACCACAATGAAGTACATTCCCTCCGGCATCTGAAGCGGCGGGTTCGTGTACATCCGGTACGACATTTCCTCCTGCACCGCCTTCATTCGCGCAAACACCGCCTTCGATCCAGACAGCTCAGCCGTCACGCGCACAAAGAAGCAAACGTTGATCGTTTCGGAGTCACTGCAATCGCGAACGGAGAACAGTTTCACTCCCTCCTTCTTCACCAGCAGCAACTCGCTGAGAATCCCAATAAACCGCGGTTCCACAAACCGCCCGAAATCGTACATCGTGCAATTACTCACCATGTATTTGAAATCCACAAACGCCACACGCTCCGGCGGCACTGTGTCCAAGCACGTCGCATAGTCCACCTCCGACCACGCCGCCTCCGCCACCTCCATCTCACACGATCGACTCGCCTCGCCAAACCGCCCGCGAGGACACGATCCGAACACCGTTTCGCCTGCTCGCACGGCCGCCCAGCCCTTCTGCTTCGGACAGTAGGTGAGGTGGCACGAAAACAGGCCCAATTCTGCCATGCCCACGAAATCGCCTCCATCGTTCGCCTCCTCCACACGCACGCGGTACGCGCCGAACGCTCGCGTGTTCTCCAGATACACCACGGCGGAATCGTACCCTTGTGTGAAGAGATGCCGGTTGTCAACGGAGGCAAGCACTTCCCCGTGATCCTCGTCCACCATGCCTAACACATCGAACTTCTTCGGCAGCCCGCTACGGTGGTCGCTTCCCGCGGTTATCACCACCTTGTTCACGACCTCGCGACGATCATAGTCATAACTCAGCTGCAAGAAAACGGGCAGATTTCCGTCACGCCACAGGGTTCGCAAACTGCCGTCGAAGGCGTTGGAGGGCGCGAAACGCTCTGACGGCGTGTGCTCGCTGTCCAGCGCGCGCGCCTTGTCCGTCTGCTTGATGCACTCGCCCATCAGCAGAGTCCCGTACACGTCGAAACGGATGGGGAGTGTCTCTCCCTCCATCTGATGTAACTCCACCGCCAGCACGTTCCTGCCGGTACGAAGGCGGGTTGCCGCGACCGTTTCACGTCGCCATATGAGGGCATGATACCGCGAAACCGCCGCGGTCTGGTGCGTCACCACGCCTCCGTTCATATTCCGCCGTGAAACCTCCTGCCCGTTCAGATACACCACCACGCCCTCCAGAATCTCCAGGTCGAACGCCAGCACGCTGTACTTGTTCCTGTTGTCCACCTCGAACTCCCTTCGGAAGTACGCCGTGGTCGCCTCGAACTCGCCGAAACTCCTGTAGTCGCCCTCCGGCCAGCTCTTGTCGTCGAAGTCCAGCGTGTTCCACTGACTGGCAGGCGCTTCGGCTTGGTTGTAGAACTTCATCGCCGAACGGTCCATGATCGCGTAGTTAATGGCGAAGTACTCCGTCTTCTCTCCCTTGCCGTTGTCCAGCAGCGTGCTCGCCAGCAGGTCGTCCCACGCGTCCTTCACCAGCAGTTCTGACGCCACCTCCCAGTTCCCGCCTTGTCTTGCTGTCCTCATCACGACTGTGTACTCGCCCGGATGCAGGCACATTCGCCGCACGAACCGGTCATTGTTGAAGCGAGCGTTCAACACCTCCACGCCCGCCGCGCTCGAGATCACAACGGACTCGTCGTCATTTCCGTACCCGCGGGAAAACGTGATGAAGCCCTCGCCTTCGGGGCACGTTTCCACGTGGAACGTGATCTCTGAAGAGGCTTCACCCGCGTCGTTTCGAGCCACGAGTTGGAAGGAGTAGGTGCCTCGAGACGAGAACGAACCGACAATGCGATTGAAGGCTTCGTCAATTCGGAGAGTGTCGGGGAATGCGGGGACGGCGAACAAGGGTTGGATGCGGCCCGTTGTGTTGAAGTGAAGAGTGAACGATTGCTTGGTGTTCAGAAGAAGAGGCGGTGATTCGACCCACAGCGTTGGCTCCTCCGTGATCTGCGTGGCAAACGAACCCGAGTAGGAGTTGTTGAAGGTCGTGTAGTGGGAAAAGAATACAATCCGATCCTCGCGAACCAGGGACAAATAACATCGGCTGGCCGTTTCATCACTGCATCGCATCGTGTAGTTGTAGCTTCCGCTGGGAACACACAGCGTCATCCCATAGTCGCCTCTGCCAACCACCTCGTTCTCGTACACGATCTCTCCATTGGGACGACGCAACACAAATGACACCGATTCCTTTCCGTCCACGGACGAGTAAAACCACTTCCCTTGATCACAGCCACTTACGGAAATCGACACGGTTTTGGACACGAAACCGCCACTGTTACGCGCCATGATCGTGAACACCGTCGGGGCGAGTGCAACAATCGGGACACCACTGATGCCAATCGGGTCCACACCGAGCGAAACGCCCGTCGGGAGATCGGGTTCCACCGTCCAAGCACGCGCGTTCAGCGCCGTCAGAGCGAGAGAGGGAATGGGAGAAAACTGATTCACCTCAACCACGCTCACTTCCCTGCCTTCACTGTCCAGCACATGCAGCTCGGACGGCGGGGCAACAAACGACACGGCGATGGACACAGTGGCTTGGCATGTCGTCCCGCTCGCGGAGAACGCCGTCACGGTGTGTGTCGTCCGTGGCGCGTCGGTCGATGGAGTGCCGGAAATCTGCCCGTTTTCCGTCAGGATCAGTCCCGCGGGAAGGGGAGGATCAATCGAGAAACGAGATGGCTGGAATGACGAGCGGAAGAAAATCGGGTCGTTTTCGGGAATCGGGACATTGCGGTAATAGTGCATTTGGGGAGACGCGTACGAGAACGAAGCCGAAGGAATGTGCCACAAGCAAGATGCAGAAATCGGCTCGAATTCGGACGCCAGTGGCTGTTTCCACAGCAGAATCGCGCCAAAGTCGTTGTCGGAGGCAAAGTACTCCACCTCCACGGGAACGAACCCGGCGTGTTCCAACGTGATCGTTCCCGTGGCCGTTTTCACCTCCTTCAAGCACCCCCAGCTCGAAACGAGGAGTTTCTGCGCCACGAAAACTCTCCCGCCATCGCGGCTGCGGAGTTGGAGGGAATAGTCTCCCGGCACGGAGGCAAACACGAAACCGCTCCACCGCACGAAGAACCGCGGGAACACATCGTCGGGAACGCCCGGCCACACGGAGCCGCGCTTCGCCAGCGGGTGGTTGACGGAAGAATCGACGGTGTGCACTTGGAGGGAAATGTCGTCTTCGGCGAAACGCTCCAACTGGCACTCCTGATGCGTTTCCAAACGGTAGTACTCGGCGGAGAGTCCACGGATGGGCGTTCCGCTGACCATCACGTGAATGGGAGTTTCAACGGAACCGAGTGTGTTGGTTGCCGTGATGATATAATCTCCATTCACCTCCATGGCGGATGTGCCGCTAATCGCACCCGTCACGTGGTTCAGATGGATCCCAGCCGGCAGCGCGGGAGAAATCGAATAGTCCGTGACGCGCGATCCCGTAACACGAATTCGCGGCAATTTGATCACTCCGTTACGAACGGTGGAAATCGAGCTCGCGTGAAGGAACGAAGGTGCCTGACCTCCCAGGAACGTCACGGTGTCATCAATCACAGTATCAGGCAATCCCGCAATCGGCGACGCATAACGCAGCTTCAGACGAGCGGAACCACCGTTGTTGGCATAGATGAGACGAATCAGATGGCGGCCGGAGGAGAGAACAATCGATTCCGTTAGCGTACGCGCATACGCAGATTCACCCTCGATGAGGATGAGCGGAGTCGTCATGCTGTCAAAGAACAGGGCCGCATTGTCCTTCGCCGTGAGAGTGAAGTTGTACGGCGCCTCCTTGCCGATGTTGAGATAACCCGAAATAACCGCGGAAAACACGGATTCGATGGAATCGTCGAGACCAGCCCATTTGTGCTCGTGCTCCCGGCTGTAGTCATCCTCCAAGTCCAGTCTGTCGACCGTGCTGCAAACGGTGGAGTCCATAGAGTAATACCACTCCATCGGGAACAGACTGAAGTCGTTCGTTCGGGGAATGTAGCAGGCGGACAGACCAGGAACGTTCGCATCCGAATGCGCTAGGAATGACCGGATTGCAGAAACAACCACCTTTGATTACCAGTGTGAACGAACCCGACACAGACCCAAACGCATTTGTTCCCATGATTTGGTACGTGCGAACTGACACATCGCCAGTGCCCATTCCGGAGATTACTCCGCTTGTCGTGTTCAGTGAAAGACCCGCAATGAGTGGAGGGCTGATGCTGAATGAAGTGAGTGCAACGTCTCCAGTTATGTAGATTGGGGAAATCGGCAGTCCGAGGAAAATGACCTGGGATTTAAACCCGGTCGTGATTGACATCGGTTGTCCAGTCACTACAACTCATTTTCACGGTGAAACAAATACCCCCTAGCGTAAAAACGCCAGTGGCGTTATCAGCCCGAATTGTGTAGACAATAAAAGGAGATCCACCCATTGGTGTTCCTTCGATGCCAAAAGGCGTAATAGCCAGTCCCTCGGGGAGATCTGGAGTGACCGACGGATTCATCATGTGAATCGAGCACGTTACATTTGCATGTTCTCCTGACGTTAGAACGATTCTCTCTTCACCGCACAGAATCCTCTCGGACACACACACTGTAAATCAGCCGCTGTTTCAGCGCTTACCGCTAATGAGAAATACGAGAAGCCAAATGGATGAAATCGCACTTCCCATAACCAGCATTCGATGACTCCAAATGTGACTCTGAAAAAGGTGGAACCCAAAAGAGAGAAACGGCGTTTCATCATTTCAATGGCGTTTCTGTTGATGCTTTCCACATTGTGCAACAAACACACTACAGAGCAACATGGTACTTCTTGTTCCACACCTCCCAAACCACCTTCTTCATCCTTCTTTCGATCACTGTCACATTCATCACGAAATCACGATCTCGAATGCCATTGTACTGGCAGTACAACGAATTGGGATCTCGGTCGCACTCCCTCCCCTTCACTCCCACGGCAGTGTCCTTTGCGTACAGCACACCCACATTCGACGCTAATCGGCGATAACAGCCATACTGCCAAAACGGAGGGAACAGTTCGTACACAGCACTGTTCGGCACCATGAAAATGATGTTCGTAACGCCGGCGCCGTGGGCCGCAACAAGAACATCCAGAGAGGCGAATTGCCGAATCAGCGCTTCGCCCGATGCTTTCTCCAACACCCACTCCTCCGTTTTCATCTAGCATTCAATGCCTCTCCCTACACGCACCACTCCCATGAATCCGTTCTGCAATGCATGCAGCACATCATTCGTGTTGAGAAGCTTCCGCTTCCCCAGTCTGCGAATCAGCGCTCCGGCCAACTCGTTTCCTTTCTCCTTCGGCTCAAACTTCCACCCAATTCGCTTGTAGGCAACCGCTCGCAGAAGATCTCCCGCCAAAGGCTCACCGATGAAACTCCCCGTTCCGTCGGTTTCCCATGCGCGCGCAACGACCATGATTGGGTCACATGTCAAGGATGAAAAAGAATCGGGTGTCTTGTGGGCATAGGTGGGTCTGCGCGATGGAGGGAAGATCTCCAGGTAGAGATCCTCCAGAAGCGACGACCACGAATCTGGAGGGAAGGAGGGGTGGTCGGCCAATACAATGGTCGATATCTGAATGTGAGGGGGATAGGGGAGAATTACGGGAAGAAAGAGTTCTGGATGAAGGGAGAGACGGAGAATGAAGGTGGTTCCTTCCAACACGTGGAAAACGTTGCTATACTGGCGAGGGTGAAGATAGAGTACATGATGATCGGCAGGAAGCGGAGTTCCCTTCAGCGGAGTGGAATACGATCGGATGTGGTTATCTACAGTTGATTGGTCATCATGGAAAAACAGTAAAAGTCCTTCATGTTGAACTCCGTAATGGCGCGTCGCTCCATCGAACCCTGCTTTTCTTCATACAGCTGAAGAACAAAGCCAGGAAAGCGGATGCAACAATCACGGAGAAAAGCGTGATCCTTATACAGAACTGCCTGCTCTAGACTGATCGCATCCCTATTCTGTCAATCGCTCACAATTGCATTCTACAGATCCACCTTTGTAGAATACGGAGTGCTCTCTAAGAAATGCTGAACCTCGAGGAAGCTCTCGAACCAATTCTCCTGCTGGAAATCGATCCTTGTTGCTGTTGTATTGATGAATCCATCGGGCGTTCGTTTTATCGAAAAGCGTTCCTCCGTTGCTCCATTACTCACCGGCTTTCCGTTTTCCGTCGTACGAGTCGATTCACTCTGATCACTGGATGAATCATCATAGCGAATCACAAACGGACCTCTACAGCTCACGATTAGGAAGAACCACAACTGTTGCGTATGGAACTGTTTTTCATTCCAATTCATCTCCTTCCAGCCATTACGGAGAAGGAGAGCACTGCAGAGAAGGAGCGAAGCAAACCCGGCGAATAGCAGCAGTCTGTCTGGTTTCATCAATGAAGACGTGAAACGGATGAAGAGGAAGACAAGCAATCACCCAGAGAACGCAATGAAGAATGGAATTGTTTCTCACAAAACAGGAAACAACACAACTCAATAAATAGCAGACGCAATTATTTCTTCACAGCCTCTCCGTTCTTCTTCTTCTTATGCTTGGGCTTCGGAGTACCCAATTCACCGAGAGCACCGCCCAGTCCGGCTTCCCCTTCCTTCTTGCCGCGGCGCCCTCGTCGGGCCTTCTTCTCTCCATCCTCCTTCTTCTCCTCCTTCTTTCCTTTATCGCCCTTCTTGCCCTTCTTCTCCTTCTTGCCCTTCTTCTCCTTCTTCTCTTCCTTCTTGTCCTCTCCCTTCTCCTCAGGTTTGTCAGCGGGTTTGTCTTCGGGCTCTTCCGGCTTGTCCTCAGGCTCCTCTGGCTCCTCAGGCTTGTCCTCCTTCTCTTCCTTCGGCTCCTCGGGCAACTCTTCCTCAAAGTCCTCCTCACTCACTTCCTTCTTCGCCTCCTCCTTCTCCTTGGGCTTCTCCTCCTCATCGAACTCGGGCATGTCTTCCTCGAACTCCTCCTCGCTCACCGCCTTCTTGCCCTTCTTCTCCTTCTTGGGCTTCTCCTTGGGTTCCTCCGGCTTGTCCTCTTCAAACTCCTCCTCGCTAACCGCCTTCGGCTTCTCCTCTTCATCGAAGTCCTCCTCCTCCTTCTCCTCCTTCTTCTCTTCCTTCTTACCCTTCTTGCCCTTCTTTGGCTTCTCTTCCTCCTCCTTCGGCTCCTCCTCATCAAACTCGGGCATGTCTTCCTCGAAATCCTCCTCGCTTACTTCCTTCTTACCCTTCTTCTCCTTCTTGGGCGCTTCCTCCTCCTCGTCAAACTCTTCCTCCTCTTCCTCCACCTTCTTTGCCTTCTTTGCCTTCTTCTTCGGCGCTTCCTCCTCCTCTGGCATATCCTCGTCAAACTCCTCCTCACTCACCTCCTTCTCCTTCGGCTTCTCTTCCTCTTCATCAAACTCCTCTTCTTCCTCCACCTTCTTACCCTTCTTGCCCTTCTTCGGCTTCTCCTCCTCCTCTGGCATGTCCTCCTCGAACTCCTCCTCACTCACCTCCTTCTTCTTCGGCTTCGCCTCCTCCTCGTCGCTCAGCTCGATCTCCTTCGTGATCATCTTCGGCCGCACCAGGCCGTTCTTCTCCTCCTCGCTGTAGTCGCTGTAGTCACTATAGTCGCTGTAGTCGTAGCTGTAGTCCGAGTACTCCTCGCTGCTCAGCGCCTCCAGGTCCACTGGGCCGTACACCAGCGGCTCCGCCTTCACCTGCAGGCCGCGGCCGCTCTGGTCGTTGCGGTGCAGCAGGCCCGCCTCGTAGAAGTTGACCTCGTCGATGTCGTCCTCTTCGTACTGCCACGCGGTTAGCAATGGGTTCATTATCATCACACCACTCTTTGATAGTACATCACATCACTCATCACATCACCCACGTCCGAATCCACCGGAATGTCGCTTCTTCTCTTCTTCTTGCCGCTGATTCGCTCGCCAATGATCAGGTTCGCCTTCGCCTGCAGCTCCGCAATGTGAATCACTACCCATCACACCTCCCACGCACACCCACAGCGCTCGCGCACCTCCGCCTGCTTTCTCTCCAGACACTCCTTCGCCTCCTCGATCTCCATTCGCAGCTCGTTGTTCACCGCCTCCTTCGCCGCGATGTCCTCCGCCTTCTTCTGCATGGCTCCCTCGCGCTTCTTCAGCGCGCGGCGGTTCTGGCACCACTTCAGCCACAGATACTTCTTGTCCTTCGTCTCGTCCGGGTTGCTGTCCTCCGGCTCCGGCGCGGGCTGGGCAGGCATGGCAGGCATGGCAGGCTGAGCCGGCTGAGCAGGCATGGCAGGCTGCGGCTGAATGGGCATCATCGGCTGCAGCTGAGCCTGAGACTGGACAGGAGGCTGAGGCATCATGGGCTGAGCAGGCTGAGCAGGAGCACCAAAACCAAAGTCAAAGGCGTCGTCCTTCTTCTCCTCAGCAGGGGCAGGTTGAGGCTGAGTAGGAGCAACAAAGTCAAAGCCAAAGTCAAAAGTGCCATCCTTCTTCTCCACGGCAGGAGCAGGCTGAGTAGGAGCAGGCTGAGCAGGAGCAGGTTGAGTAGGAGCACCAAACCCAAAGTCAAAGGCATCATCACTCTTCTTCTCCTCTTCAGCAGCAGCAGAAGAAGCAATCAAACTCGCCTTAGAAGGAGGAATCAGACTCTTCGGCAACTCAGTCGGAAGAGGAACGCCCTTGCGGTTCGTGAACAAAATGTGAGTCATGATCACGAACTCAGCGAAGTCCAACTTACCATCCTTGTCCAAATCAGACATGGCGAACAACTTCTCCAACACAGGACGAGGCAAACCACTCTGACTGTGATAACCGATCACCAAGTCGTGGGGAATAGCGCGCTCTTTATTCTTATCCTAGAAATAACACAAATCAATGGAAGAATTTACAAGCTGTACGAAGAGCTGCTGATAGAATCCTCTCTCTTGAGGCGTGGTGGCAAAAGGATCCTGATCTTGGCCCTGTGGTTGATTTGATAGCGGATTCGCATTCGGATTCTGCGGAACCATAGGCCTTGGACCCATCATACCCGGTTTTGGGGGAACCGGAGGTACACCTCTGCCTGTGCCTGCATTCGGAGGCATCATCGGATTTGCTTCCATCATACCGGGTTTGGGAGGAAGGATTGGTCTCGGCCCCATCATTCCCGGATTCTGAACCTGTGTCGACCCCATTTCTGTCATTCCGAATGCATCTGACATATTCGATTGCCTACAACTAATTCACACGGCCCCAAACCCTACTGTGCTTGCATTCTCTGTATGGTCTAGTTCTTTAGGAAATTCGAATACTTTGAAGAAATAAGGATTATCTCTTTCAAAAAATACGGAAAGAAAACTCCAGACAAAGAATACTGGAATAGAATGCTGGGAGATAGTAATGCCTGACCCAAATCCTTCTGAAATAGGGTATTTCGTTTATACTGCCCGTATTGTGGCCATTTACACTCGGTATTGATTATGGGAAAGGATACATATTGGCCAAAGTGCGAATCTGTTCACATCCAAATTACACACGAAACAAGCGCTATTCCTATCAATACTGCTTATTCTGCTATTGTTAAGCACTCTGGCTTTGATTTCTGCGAGACACAGTTCACATGTTTCGGAGTCTTGCTGCAACCAGGAATCATCAGGACCGACTGCTTATAGAACAGACATTGACTTTTCTTGCTCGTTTGGTATCGTTACCGTTTTTCGGCTCAAACAATGCACATCGCTATAGATTGATGGATAGAAGAGAGACAGGTGTAATTTGTCCGTTCTAGACATTTCATTCACATGCTCCTATTCTTGCTTCTTCTTGCAGTGGGAACTTCCAGGTACCAGTTCCTGTCCAAGGGAGACGCTATCGACGTGATCACACTTCCGAAGGAAGATGCCCTAAAGGTGATGCACGACCCAAATGCTTCTTCTTACACGATCGTGAAGCAACACCATACGTGCCGTTTGTTGTTTCTCTTCATCCTTAGGTACAATTGCTTCAGCACGGATGATTATGACAATTCTGTCAAGAAGAAGACAGAATTGTTGAAGGCCTCCAAGCTCTTACTGAAGAAGGAGGTGTTTTCTGCGACTACTGAATTGGGTGCCGTTACTATCACTCCGACTGTCAGCGTTCATATCCAGAAGGAAGAGGCAGTCCGTTGCTTTGAGTTGCTCTAAGAACTAGCAATCATCGTTTCTGCTTGACACAAGTGTTCTTCCGGTAGAACGACTTGGCGAAAAATCAATATCGGGAGCTGAGTACTCGGAAGTGTTCTCTGCGAAGGGGCCTGGCGAAGAGGTTTCCAAGGTGAGAGTCACCTACAAGTGCTCCGCATCATTCGTCCTCACTGATACCCCGTGTGTGTGATAGAAGGGAGACTGAGTGTTTAGTGTCATCGTTGAGCTATTCCGTGTCTCTGGAGAACAGCGAGACAGAATCTATGTACCTCATCGTGGAGTCGGACCGTTATTGCATGACTGTGGACGAGGAGGCTGGATTTGAGTTAATCCGCAATCGTCTGTCAGAACCCGTCAACAACGCCGCTTCTTCCTTTGTTTTGATTCCAATTCCCAATCACGAGTAGTCCGCGAATGGCTGGAAGTATACTATCACCCATCGTGTGAATGTGACTCAGCAGTACATTTCTACTTCTGAATCGTTCTGTTTCGTATGGAGTATCATTCATAGGTACAATCTTGGCTTCTTCAATGCCACAGCCACGACACAGCAAGGACTGGATATCGTTCACGTGTTCGATCCATCAGACAGTGAAGATTCCTATATCAACCTGGTCTACGATAACGTTGGCTTAAACGGCTTGGATTGACGAGTAGGGAGATGAGTGCTCGACAACGGGAATCAAGAGGAGGACCAATGTCAAAATGGTGTGCCCATCGACTGCGGGGGTGTTGACGGACGTTGCTGTCGAGACATCGTATTGCCAGTACGACATCTACATATCGTCTCCGTGGATCTGCAACCTTCCGTGGATGAAGAAGCAACAACGAAGGAAGCGTTCTGTCATTTGTTATGATGTGGCGGAGAAGAGTGAGGACGAGAAAGAGACGGCATTGTAGTTTTCCTTTTCAGTATTCTTGTTTGTTTGAACGCTGCTATTCTTTACAGAAGCGCTCTGTGACCCCCTGGATGCGAATGTGCCCCATCCAATTTCAATTCAGCAGCTTTCCATTAGTTTTGCACTTACTAAGAAAAGGTGAGTATTTCGATGTCTTTCATTTTTCTATACCATTTTTGAGTGGAAGGGAAATCGGTTTCCTGTTTTTGTTTCCTTTCTTTTCGAATGGAGGCACTAACCAGCCGTAGACAATGCCTCACGCTAACGGTTATCGTGCCCGCACTCGTCACATGTTCAAGAGAGA
>ERZ827156.2866-NODE-2866-length-16669-cov-2.998194_pt1 | contig 16669 bp, 16 predicted proteins | sample MGYA00519919_ERZ827156 | MGnify/ENA primary metagenome ERZ827156 (study PRJEB31778, sample SAMEA3449269) | human gut metagenome | biome: human gut; feature: human-associated habitat; material: faeces | place: United Kingdom | collected 2010/2012 ... | reverse complement strand
TTATACAGGACCACAATGGAAAATCTCTCGTCGTTTAGGATTCTCAATCTTAGAAAACGGGAAAGAATTAAACAGAAGAGCTTATGCTCCAGGTCAACATGGACAAAAAAGAAAAAAACAAACTGAATATGGATTACAATTAGCAGAAAAACAAAAAGTAAGACATATGTATGGAGTTAATGAAAAACAATTCCACAACACATTTAATCAAGCAGGTAAAATGGAAGGTATTCATGGTTACAACTTCTTATGCTTATTAGAAAGAAGATTAGACAATGTTGTTTATAGATTAGGTTTTGCTTCTACAAGAAGACAAGCTAGACAATTAGTAAACCATGGTCATTTCTTAGTAAATGGTGTTAAAACTGATATCCCATCATATAGAGTAAATATTGGTGATGTGATTGAAGTAAGAGAAAGATCATTAAATTTAGCAGTTATTAAAGAAGCTTTAGAAAACAAAGTTGCAACTCCAGCTTTCGTTGAAGTTGATACTAATAAATTAACTGGTAAATTAACTCGTTTACCTGAAAGATCTGAATTAAACTCAGAAATCAATGAATCATTAATCGTTGAATACTACAACAGACTTGGTTAATAAGAAAAACAGCTTTTATAGCTGTTTTTTTGTATATAAAGGAGAATTTATGAACGCAAAGCTCATTATTTATCGTAAGGAAAAGATTCAAAATTATGAATCATTAAAACAATTATGTTTGTTGATGAACATTGAAATAATTTTATTGAATGAACAGATGACACAAAATAAAGTTAAAGATATTTTAAATAAAAAGATTAAAAAAACAAAAAAGAATAATTTAGAACCAGCAGTTGTTGTTTTTTCAAACGTTGCATCTTTACAAATGGATCAAATATTACCAAAATTAAAAAATAATTCAACACTTTGTTTAAAAGCTGTTGTAACAGCAACAAATTATAATTGGACATTTGAAAAGTTAGTTTTACATTTACTAGAAGAATATCAAAAAAATAAATAAATCGTGTAGAATAGAGGTAGTAATTTTGGTATAATAGTAAAAGAATAATAAGGAGGTTTTTATGAACGAAAGTAGAATTTGTATTGCTCTTGATTTTAAGACAAAAAGTGACGTTGAAAACTTCTTAAAACAATTTGAGGGAGAAAGTCTTTATGTAAAAGTAGGGATGGAATTGTTTTATGGAGAAGGAATTGAAATCATTAAAATGATTAAAGAAATGGGACATAAAATCTTTTTAGATTTAAAATTACATGATATTCCAAATACTGTAAAAAGTGCCATGAGACAACTTGCTAAGTTAGATGTCGATATGGTTAATGTTCATGCTTCAGGTGGTATTGAAATGATGAAAGCTGCTATTGAAGGATTAGAAGAAGGCAAAACAAGTGGTAAAAGACCATTATGTATTGCTGTAACATGCTTAACATCTTTAGATCAAGATGTTTTAGATAATCAGTTACTTATTCATGAACCATTAGAAAATGTTGTATTAAAATGGGCTGAAAATGCAAAAGCTGCAGGATTAGATGGGGTTGTATGTTCACCATTAGAATCAAAAATCATTCATGATCATTTAGGAAAAGAATTTTTGACAGTTACACCAGGAATCCGTCTTGCAAGTGATAATGTCAATGATCAAAAACGTGTAACAACACCAGCTATGGCAAAAGAACTTACTTCAAGCTATATTGTTGTTGGTAGAACAATTACAGGAAGTCAAGATCCTTTGGCGACATATAAAAAAGTTTATCAAGATTTTCAAGGAGAATAGAAATGAAAAAAATTATTGCTAAAGATTTATTAGATATTAAAGCTGTCTTTTTAAGACCGAATGAACCATTTACTTGGGCAAGTGGTATTAAATCACCAATTTATTGTGATAATCGTTTAACTTTATCTTATCCAAAAGTAAGAAAAGATGTTGAACAAGGACTTGCTCAACTTGTAAAAGATAATTTCCCAGATGCAGAATGTTTAATGGGAACAGCTACTGCTGGGATTGCACATGCTGCTTTAGCTGCTGATATTTTAGATTTACCAATGGGGTATGTTCGTGGAGGAGCTAAATCTCATGGACGTAATAACCGTATTGAAGGTGTTGTTAAAGAAGGAATGAAAGTTGTTGTTGTTGAAGATTTAATTTCAACTGGTGGTTCTTCTTTAGAATGTGTTGAGGCTTTAAGAGAGGCTGGATGTGAAGTTTTAGGATTAATTGCTATCTTTACTTATGGTTTAGATAAAGCAACAGTTAATTTTGAAAATGCACATTGTCCATTTGTGACTTTATCAAATTATGATACTTTAATTGAAGTAGCAAAAGAACATGACTATATTAAACATGAAGATATGGAAAAATTAAAAGCTTGGAAAGTTGATCCAAGTGATGAATCATGGATGAACAAATAAGTATTTTTAGGGAATGATGGTTATTTAAAGCCATTGTTCCTTTTTTTTGTTTTTATTTGCAAAAAATAGTGGTATGATGTAAAAGTAATAGTAGGTTTACTTTTTGGAGGTAAGTATGTTTAAAAGTATTCGATATGTATTAAAAGAAAACTTTACAAATTTGTATCGTATATATTGTATTTCAAAATATGAATTGCTTTCTGATATGCGAGATTCAAGATTAGGTGTTTTTTGGAATTTTGCTAATCCAGCAATTCAAATTATGACGTATTATTTTGTGTTTGGTTTAATTATGAATAGAAAGGCTGTAGGAAAGATTCCTTTTATTCAATGGATGTTATGTGGGATGGTGGTATGGTTTTTTATTAGTCCATGTATTACTAATGGGGCCAATGCCATTTATGCTAAACGTAATGTCATTACAAAAATGAAATTTCCGGTATCCGTTTTACCAGCTACAGTTGTTGGAAAAGAATTGTTTAATCATTTTTGTTTGATGGCTATCTTAGTTGTCTTTTTGCTTACACAAGGGATCATGCCTTCACTTTATTGGCTTGAACTTATTTATTATCTTTTTGCAGCAATTTGTTTAACAATTTCACTTGCGATGATTACATCTGTTTTAAATATGTTAGCTCGTGATACAAGAAAGCTTATTTTAGCGTGTATGCGTTTATTACTTTATTTAACACCAATTTTATGGCCAATTTCACGTTTACACAAATATGGGTGGCAAATGACAGTAAGATATATTATGAAAGCTAATCCAATTTATTATGTTGTATGTGGTTATAGAGATTGTTTCTTATATCATCATGGAATCTTATTTTATTGGAAACAAATGCTTTTCTTTTGGGTGTTTGTCATTGTGATTTTTACAATTGGTAGTATGATGATGTATAAATTTAAACATAAATTTATTGATATGATTTAGGTGGTAATAATGGAAGATTATGCAATTAAATTTGAACATGTTTCAAAAATATATAAATTAAAAAAGAAAAATGATGGTAAATCAAAAAGCTCAGTTACACAAAGATTCTATGCTTTAAATGATATTACTTTTACAATTCCTAAAGGAGAAGTTGTAGGAATTTTAGGAACAAATGGTTCGGGTAAATCAACATTATCATTGATTTTAGCAGGTATTTCACAAATTGATGAGGGTACAATGGATATCAATGGAGAACAAGCTTTAATTGCAATCAATACAGGATTGGATATGCAACTTACAGGGCTTGAAAATATTAATGTTAAAGGAGCATTGCTTGGACTTTCTAGAAAAAGAATTCAAGAAATTACGGAAGGTGTTATTGAATTTGCTGAAATTGGTGATTTCTTATATCAACCCGTTAAGAAATATTCAAGTGGGATGAAATCAAGATTAGGTTTTTCAATTTCACTTTATTTAAATCCTGATATCATCATTGTCGATGAAGCTTTATCGGTTGGGGATAAAGGATTTGCTCAAAAGTGCTTAGATAAAATGAATGAACTTAAAGATCAAGGAAAAACAATTATCTTTATTTCTCACTCTTTGCCACAAGTAAGAGGATTCTGTCAAAAGGCTATGTGGATTGAAGGTGGACGTTTAAAAGAATATGGTGACGTTGAAGAAGTATGCGATGAGTATGCCGAATATGTTGATTTTTATAATAGTTTAAAGAAAAAAGAAAAGAAAAAATTAAATGATGAAAAATTTGAAAGTCGAATTGTTCAAAATCCTAAAATTGGTTTTTGGGAAAAATTATTAGATAAAATGAAGAGATAGGAGAAATAGGATGAAGAAAGTTATCACATATGGAACTTTTGATTTGTTTCATGTTGGTCATTTAAATATTTTAAGACGTGCTAAAGAATTAGGAGATTATTTGATTGTAGCAGTCAGCAGTGATGCTTTTAATGCCCAAAAAGGTAAGAAAGCTTATCATAGTGATCAAGATCGTATGGCTATTTTAAAAGCTATTAAATATGTAGATGAAGTTATTTTAGAAGAATCATGGGATCAAAAAATAAAAGATGTTCAAGAACATGATGTTGATGTTTTTGTTATGGGTGATGATTGGAAAGGCCAATTTGATTTCTTAAAAGATTATTGTGAAGTAGTTTATTTACCTCGTACAGAAGGTATTTCTACAACTAAAATCAAAGATGATTTAAAAGATAAATTATAATAAAGGAGAGTTGTATGAAAATTAGTGTGATTGTCCCTTATGAAGGATATTATCAATATTTAAAAGATTGTTTAGAAAGTTTAAGTGAACAAGAAAATGTTGAAATTGAAACATTATTAGTGGGAAGTCAAGATGACCAAAAATTTCAACAATTAGTAGACACATATAAAGATAAAATATCTTTGAATGTTATTCCTTGTTCAATAGAAGAAGGCGTTGCTAAAAAAAGAAATCTTGGTTTAGAAAATGCAACAGGAGATTATATTTATTTCATTGATAGTGATGATTATATTATGCCTCAAACATTATCTTGTTTGCTTCAAGATGCTATGCAAAAAGATTTAGATTTAGTTGTTGGTAGAAGATGGATCACATGGTTTAAAAAACAAGTTTTTGAAACCATGGGTGATGAAAAAAATGAAGAATTAAATTTGAAGGATAAAGATGATGATCGTAATCATAAATTCTTAGAAAAAGATTATTCTGACATAGATGATAGTGATGAACAAAGAAGAATTGATTTATTAATTAGAGCGAAAAAAGGGATTCGAAATATTTCAGTTTTAAATATTTTAATTAAACGTAGTTTAATTGAAGAAAATCATTTACGTTTTAATGAAGATTTCATTTATTATAGTGATTTACCTTTTGTAGAAGGACTTGTTATGTATGGTCATAAGATAAATTTCAATGACAAAACACTCTATGCAAAAAGAAAACATAATGATCCAATCAATACACCTGCCTTGTCGCAAATTAAAGATGAAACTAAATTTGATGAATTTATTAATGTCTATAAGTATGCTATTTCTTTAGTAGATAAAGAAAGTAGAATTCGTTATTATTTAGATTCTAAAATGATTAAATATTATAGTAATTTCTTTGCTAAGAAAATTAGACGATCTAAAGATGATTTTTGGAGAGATGAAAGATTTGATCAAATGTCTATTTTAATGCAGGATGTAAGAGATGATTTATTGAAAAATATGTCTCATTATCAAAGAAAAATGGTGAAACTTGCTAGAAATCATGATCTACAACAAACACAAAAAGTAATTGCTAAACATCTTGCTAAAAATAAGATGAAAAAGATATTAAAAAATAAAAATGAAATTAATAAGTATTTATATCGTCATAAATATATCAATGAACCAATTGAAGAAAATTGGATCATGTTTGAAACTTTTATGGGTAAAAGTTATGCGGATTCACCAAAGTATATTTATGAATATTTAGCTAAAAATTATCCAGGAAAATATAAATTTATTTGGGTTTTAAATGATTCTAAAGAAAAACTGCCTTATGAAGGAATCATTGTTAAAAGATTTACGAAGAAATATGCTTATTATTTAGCTAAATCTAAATATTTTGTTTTTAATATCAGACAACCTTTATGGTTTAGAAAAAGAGAAGGTCAAGTTTTCTTAGAAACATGGCATGGAACACCACTTAAACGTCTCGCTTTTGATCAAGAAGAGGTGACTGCAGCTTCTCCAACTTATAAATCTCAATTTTATCGTCAAAAACAAGAATGGGATTATTTAATTGCAGCAAATAAATTTTCAAGTGATATTTTTAAAAGTTGTTTTATGTATACCAATGGAACAATGTTAGAAATTGGATATCCTCGTAATGATTTATTGTATGCACCAAATAAAGATCAAATTGCATTAGATTTGAAAAAGAAGCTTCATATTCCATTAGATAAGAAAACAATTTTATATGCACCAACATGGAGAGATGATGAATACTATGGAAAAGGGCAATATAAATTTAAGTTAAAATTAGATTTAGAAATGATGAAAGAAGAGTTAGGAGATGAATATGTCATCCTACTTAGAACACATCATTATATTGCGGATGCGTTAGATGTTACAGGAGTTGAAGATTTTGCCTATAATCTATCTAAATATGATGATATTACTGAAATTTACTTAATTTCTGATATTTGTATTACAGATTATTCAAGTGTTTTCTTTGATTATGCTAATTTAAAAAGACCAATGTTATTCTATACTTATGATATAGATAAATATCGTGATGTTTTAAGAGGTTTTTATATTGATATGGAAAAAGAACTTCCTGGTCCACTAGTTTATTCGACTAAAGAAGTGATTGATCAAATTAAACATCTTGATGAAATGAATCAAAAATATGCTCAACGTTATGAAGTATTCTATGATAAATTCTGTTCTATTGATGATGGAAATGCCTCACAAAGAGCAGTTGAAGCAGTTTTTAAATAAGGGGGGGTTACCCCTTATTTTTATAAGGAGGTTTAAAATGCTTAGATTAATAAAAAATATCTTAGGTAAAACAATTAAGTTTATTTATCGAATAACTTATAAGTTAATACCAACTCATAAAAAAACAGTCTTGTTTATTGCTTTTCATGGTAGGGGATATAGTGATAATCCTAGAGCTATTTATGAATATATGAGACAACAAGATCAATTTAAAGATTATCGTTTTATATGGGCTATTAAGCACCATAAAAAGAAAAACATTTCTATTGAAAATGCTAAAGTGATTGAATATTTTTCAATTCCTTATTTCTTTTATCTTGCAAGAAGTCAATATTGGATTGCAAATTGTAAATTACCAATGTATGTTTTAAAAAAGAAAAATCAAATATATTTACAAACATGGCATGGAACACCGCTTAAAAAATTGGCTTTTGATATAGAAGTTCCTGAAGGAACTACTTTTTATCGAAGTGGCATGAATGAAGAAATGATGCATGAAACATACGTACAAGATGTTAAAAAGTATAACTATATGATTTCTCCAAGTGCTTTTACAACTGAGGTTTTCCAAAGTGCTTTTAGAATTAATAGAGAAAGATTGATTGAAACTGGCTATCCGCGAAATGATTTTTTAACAAATTATACAGAAGAAGATGTTTTAAATATTAAGAAAAAATTAGGAATTCCTCTTGATAAAAAGGTACTTCTTTATGCACCAACGTGGAGAGATAATTCTTATATAACCAAAGGGTATACTTTTAAATTAGAAGTTCACTTTGATAAATGGCAAGAAATATTAGGGGATGAATATGTTATTGTATTTAAACCTCATTATTTAATTGTTAATGATTTTGATATTGATCAATATCAAGGATTTGTTTATTTTGTAGAAGCTAATGAAGATATTTCTAATTTATATATTATTGCAGATGCTTTAGTTACTGATTATTCAAGCGTTTTCTTTGATTATGCTATTTTAAAAAGACCTATTTATTTTTATATGTATGATTTGATTCATTATCGAGATGAATTAAGAGGTTTTTATTTAGATATTTATCATGATTTACCTGGAGATATTATTGAAGATGAAAATCAACTATTAGAAGAAATTAAAAAAGGTTACGATTATCAACGTTTAGATAAGTTTAATCAACGTTTTAATAATCATGAAGATGGTAAAGCTTCTAAACGAGTAGTTGATATTGTTTTTAAGTAGGTGCTAAGATGGGATTACAAAAATTAATATTAAATATTATTTTGGGATTTTTAAATATTTTTGTTAAGAGATTTAAAATAAAAGAAAATCAAGTTGCCTTTGTTTCTTTGGAATCTAAATATTTAGATTCTGATATGAAATTGATTTATGATGTTTTAAAACAAGATAAACAATTAAATCTCAAAAAAGTTGTTATTGAGTATGATCAACAAGGAATAAAACAAAACTTTTTATATATGCTTAATTGTATTCAACAGCTTTTTGTAATTAATACATCAAAAGTGGTTATTATAAGAGATAATAATTATGTTGTTTCTACTTTTAAAAGAGAAGGAGTCAATGTGATACAAGTATGGCATGCTTGTGGTGCGATAAAAAAATTTGGGAATGCACTTGCTAGAAAATATCCAATTAAAAATTATGATTATGTGATAGCAAATAGCTCTTATTGGAAAAAACCGTATAGTGAAGCTTTTTCTGTTAAAGAAGAAAATGTGGTTGTTACTGGTATGCCAAGGGTAGATTGTTTATTTGATGATAATTATTTAAAAGTATCTAAAAATAAATTGTTAGCTAAGTATCCAATGCTGAAGGATAAAAAAATTATTTTATATGCTCCTACTTTTAGGGGAAATATTTACCAAGGTTTTTCAATGCTTCCATTTGATGGTGAAAAGTTAATAAATTCTTTTGATGAAAATACGTATCTCATTTATAAATTACATCCATTGTTAAAAAATGTTTGTCTTCCGCAACACCCTCGTATTATTGATATGTTTAATGAAGATACACATGAATTGTTTGCTTTAAGTGATCTCTTGATTTCAGATTTTTCATCGATTGTTTTTGATTATTCTATTTTAAATAAAACAATGTATTTTTATGTTCCAGATTTAAATGATTATTTAAAAGATGTTGGATGTTATGTAAATACAGATTTATTTCCAGGAAAGATTTGTAAAAATATTGATGAGTTGATTCAAGGAATACAAAAGAATGAAGTGGGAAATTTAGAAGCTTTTAAAAATATATTTTTTGAATATCAAGATGGTAAAAATACAAAACGTGTTGTTGAATTGATTTATGATATATTAAAAAAGTCTCTTTAATTAGAGACTTTTTAAATATGCTGTAACTTCAGTTAAATCTTTTAAAATTTTAAATGTTTTTTCTTCATATTGTTTTTCTGGATATTTCATATCAGGAATACAAATCACTTTGATGTTTGCATCATAGCTTGCTTGAATTCCTGCTTCACTATCTTCTAAAACAATAGCTTCATCAACATTAACGCCAAGTTTTTGACAAGATTTTAAGAAAACTTCAGGATTTGGTTTTCCTTTAGTGACTTCGTCACCACAAATAGAATCATCGAAGAATTCTGTGATTTTAGCTTGTGCTAAAATTTTATCTACACGATCACGATTACTTGAAGTAGCAACAATTGTTTTATAATTATTATCTTTTAAATAATGTAATAATTCAACAAGTCCTTTTTTTACAGGAACTCCTTCTGTTTCAAAACGTTCAGCCATTAATTGATGTACATCTTGAATCACGTTTTCAATAGGAAAATCATTTCCATAAACATCATAAAATCTTTGATAGATTCCTTTAATAGGTTTCCCTAATAATGTTTTATAAAATTCTTCATCCATTGTTAAATTCATATCTTTTAATCTTTCTTGATAACATTCAAAAGTCACTCTTTCGCTATCAATCATTAAACCATCCATATCAAATATTATTGCTTTAATCATTTTAGTATCTCCCCTTTTTATTATTCGTGATATATCATAGCATAAATCAAGGTGTTAAAGAAGCGATTATCATAATTTGAAAAACGACTCATAAAATTCAATAGGAGGTTATTTTATGATTAGTAGGGGAGATATTTATTATGCTGATCTTTCACCGGTTATAGGAAGTGAACAGGGTGGAATAAGACCTGTTTTAGTATTACAAAATAATAAAGGAAATAAATTTTCAACAACTGTTATTGTTGCCCCGATTTCGTCAAAACTCACCAAAAATCCTATTCCCACGCATGTCATTATTCGTTGTGATTCTTTAGAAAAGAAATCTGTTATTTTACTTGAACAAATAAGGACGATTGACAAAGTTCGATTTCAAGAAAAATTAGGTACTTTAGATGATTTTTTTATGAAGAAAGTAAATGAGGCTATTAAAACAAGTTTGGATTTAAAATAGTTTTCATCAAATATAATATTTGTTATAATGCCTTTATAGGATGGTGAAAGAAATGAATATATATGATATCAAAAATAAAGCAAATGAAGTATTAAGACAACCTAATCAGTTATTTAAGGTTATTTTATATGTTGGTATTATTCAAGCTTTATTTTCGGCTTTATCAGGATTATTTGATGGCATTTTAGGAAGTATTATAAGTTTAATTTTAAGTATTTTAACAGTTACTTTGGGACATGGAATTATTGTAGCGTCTTTAAAGGTTGTTAATAATAATGGAAATTTAGTTGATGAAAAAGAAGATTCACTTGTAGGAATTAAACGATTTGGTCAACTTTTTCCAACATATTTTTTGTATAGAGTTGTTGTTGCCTTAGCGGGTATTGTTGTAGGGGTTATTGGAATGCTTTTGATGTATACAATGATTACAGATGCACAATTTTCAAATTTATCTCAACTTGTTTTAATGTATGTTAATAAATCAACGATTTCTCAAGATGAAATTGTTAATATTGTTGCTTCATTATCAAATGTGTTTTCATTTGTTTTTATACTCGTAATTATTATTTCGATTTTATCTGTTTATTTATCATTAAAATTTGGATTATTTAACTACATTTTACAAAAATATAATTATACTGGATTAACAGCCTTAAAAGAATCCAGTCGCTTAATGAAAGGAAATAAATGGACTTTGTTTAAATTAGAATTTTCTTTCTTTGGATGGATGATTTTAGCTGGTTTGGTTTCAGGCGTTGTGGCAATGTTTGTAGAAACGATTATGCCTATTCCTTTTTTAGTAACATTTATAACAGGGGTTGTTTCTACTTTCTTTAGTGCTTATTTTTATGATGTAAAGCTTAATACATGTTTGGCTGTTTTCTATGAAGAATTAGATTATGCAGATAAAAATAGTGTTGAGCTATAGTTGAAGGGATGTTTATGATGACTGAAAGCTTTGCAGGAAAGATTAATGGAAAACAAAAAGCAATTGGATTTATTCTTTTGTTTCCGTTATATTTATATGTCATACCAAGGTTTGCTAATTTTGGTATTTATCTTTTATTAAAGTATACAAATATTACAAGAGATACGACAGTTTTAGGAATCTACTTAAATTTGATTTGTTCATTATTGAGTTTTGTTTTGGTTGTATGGCTTTTAAGAGATTTTTTGATAGATAATATAAAAAGATTTAAAGAACATTTTACAGATAATTTTGTTTATTCTATTACAATTGGTATTGTAATGATTTATGGAATTTCAATTGTTGCTAATATGATTATTAATTTTGTATTGGGTGGAGGGTCAAATGATTCTGCCAATCAATTATTATTTGAAGATTATCTAAATAACGGTGCCTTATTGATGGCTTTTCAATCGGTTATTTTAGCACCTATATTAGAAGAACTTTTATTTAGAGGACTTGTTTTTAGAAGTCTTAGAGATAAAAGTAAATGGTTAGCTATTTTTGCAAGTTCATTCTTATTTGGCTTTTTACACATTTATTCTGCTTTATTTGCTGGTGATCTATCGCAACTAATTTATTTGTTTTCCTATGGTGGAATGGGGTTTGCTTTTTCCTATGCTTATGAAAAAAGAAAAACAATTTGTGTACCTATTTTAATGCATATGATCAATAATTTGGTTGCTATTATATTATTAGTTTTTATGTAAAACTCCTTATAGGAGTTTTTTTATACTTTTATACCTTTTATTAGATAAGACCATGTTTTTTTACCAACGATGCCATCTACTTTTAAATTTCTATTATTTTGAAATTTCTTAACAGCTTTTTCGGTATTGATACCAAAGATACCATCAATTTTTAAGTTGAATCCTACAAAGTTAAGGCGTTCTTGAATGAGTCTTGTAATTTTTCCTTGGGCATCTCTTTTAACAGTAGGATACGTGCGAAAACCTTGTTTTTTAATTTCTTGATTTAAACGTTGCAACCAAGTATCTTCTAAAACAATATGATTTGAAGAAATAATTGTAGAAAATGGAAAATGGGTTCCTGGGCAATCTGTAGAAGCAACATCTTTATGTCTTTTAATGCTAGAAAGGCGATATTTATTTTTTATATAAGAAACTAAATCAATTAAGGCATTGAGTTGTAAAGGATTCATTTCTTCTTTCATGAAATCTCCTTCAGCACAAATACCGATTGAATCATGATTTGCACCTTTAGCATGCGCCCCGATTGTATCTTCAGGTCTACCTTGATAAATCGTACCATCTTTTCTTACTAAGAAATGATATCCAATTCCACTCCAACCTTTTTTTAAATGCCACTGATGGATATCTTCTACACTACATGTTTTTGCTTGTGCATGATGCAAAATAATTCTATTTGTTTTATTTCTTTTGAACAATGGAGAAGCCCAGTTGTATTTTTTACGAATGATTTGCATAGTTCACCTCCCTATAGTACTTATATGCTTAAGATATAAGATGATATAGGTAAAATAAAAAATAGTTTATTAAAACTATTTTTGTACAAAGGTAATTACATCATTAGGTTGACAATCAAGAATCAAACATAATTTCTCAAGAGTGAGAGCTGTAATATTACTATTCTTTTTTAATCTGTCTAAAGTTTTATGATCAATACCACTTTTTAGAAGAACATATTGAGAAATCTGCTTTTCTTCCATTGTATGCCATAACGGTGAATAATCAATCATTGTTATGTCCTCCTTATATGTATAATTATATAGAATTATTCTTGCAAAAATATTGTGAATATATACACAATAACGTATAATATGATTTAGGTGATCAAAAATGGCAATGTATACTTTAAAAGGGATTGGTGAAATATCAACAGATGCTTTTGATGAAAAAATTACTTTAAGAAATCTATTACAACATTTTAGTTTTTATGATTTTATTATTGTAGATACAAAACAAAATATTCTTTTTCAATATAATTCAAATGATGATTGGTTTCATAATCTAATTAGTTTAAAGAAGTTTTATAATCAAGAAGTTATTACAGTATATAAAAAAGAAAATCATTTTTATATTTCAATAGATTTTTAAGAAATTTAATGATTTTCCTTGATTTTAAAAATAGATTGTATTAGAATATCATTGTTATCTCTCCGTAGCTCAGTTGGTAGAGCATCTGACTTTTAATCAGAGGGTCCACGGTTCGAGACCGTGCGGGGAGACCAATTGATAAAATGGCTTAAACACTAGGTTTTACTAGAGGTTTGAGCTTTTTTTATATCTTGTTTTAGATACTTTGCTTGGTTAAACTAGGGCATATTAGGTTGAACTAAAAGTGTGCAAAAAATGAAATATAATCTTATAACAAAATATTTAATGAAAAAATGTAATTCTAAGTGAAAGTTCTACATTTTTTTATCATATATTTAATAAAATGTATGCTATAATTACAAAAGGGAGGGTGATTTTATGTTTTATAGTCAAACATGTGAAAATATAAAATTGATTATTTTTACGTTAGATGGTGGCTTATTAGATCTCAATAGACTAAGATATAATTATTATCGAAGTACATGTGAAACCTATCATAAAGTTGCTACTCGTGAAGATTTTTCTAAAATGCTTGGAAATATGAATACGATGTATGATCATTCTTTACTGTCTGATTATATTTCTGCTAAAGATTTTAATAGAATGGTTGAAAAGGATTTATTTGAATATATTAAATTAAAACCTAATATTAAAAGAGAAGGTGTTGATGAGTTGATTCAATATTGTAAACAAAAAGATATCAAGATTGCAGTATATACGACTCATAAAACAAAAAGAGCTATTCAATATTTACAACTTGCAAAGATCTATGAAAAAATTGATTTTTTAATTGGTGGAGATTCACGACTTAAACCTTTACCTGAAGTGGATATTTTAGAGGTGACGTGTCAACGAATGAACATTGATCCTTCTCATACAATGGTGGTTGCTAATTTTGAATCAATGGTTGAAGCGTCTAATCAATTACTTGCAAATGTTATTTACATGCCAGATTTAGTGCCAGCCAGTGATAAGATAAAGGCCAGTGTTTATAAAATAACTAAAAATCATTTAGAAATTATGAATATGTTTTTATTTTCTAAGTATGATTCTGTGGAATTGTTTTCACCGCTTCTTGGAATGAATGCACAAATGGATTTGGAAACTTTGACACATACTCGAGATCAATTATTGGATAAATATAAAGATGACGAGCAATTAATTGCATTGGTTAATAGAACATATGATTATTTCAATGAAATCTTATCAAAACAATTTTTAATTAATGAGTTAGAAAAACAAGAAACAAAGAGATTTTCATTTGATGATGAACAAAATGATAACGTTCAAGAGGTTCATGATAAATTTAATGATGTTGTTTTAGAACAAGAGCAAGAAGATGAAATTTTACCTGATGAACAGGATGATACGTTTCTATTTTCTAAGGCATCTTCTTTGGATCCCCAAAGAATGAGTGAATTAATGGATATTATAAATGGAGATGCCGTAGATGAAAAAAGTCATGAGGAGAATAAAACAAATGAAGAAAATAAAAATAATACGTTAGAACAAGAACATTGGTTAAATAAAGTAATTGATGTTGTTTATAATTTATTGATTTCGGTTATTATTGTATTTTTTGCTTTAATTGTACAAATTTTATTTCAAGGAGATTCTTCTAAACTTGCACAAATTATCAATATGATAATCGATGGTTATGTAGGAATTATAAATTTTATTTTTGGTGTGTTGTTTGATATTTTACATAGTTTTATAAGTGTAATACCATCATATAAAATGTTTGTTTATCATAATTCATCGCTATCATCAATGGCGGTAATTGCGTTATTGACTATTATTTCAAATTTTATTTTAATAACTTTAATTAAGAAAATTGTTCAAATGTTGAAAAAAGACTAAAAAATAGTCTTTTTTTTAAAAAACTATTTACAAACCAAAATTACCGTGCTATAATTCAAACAAGTTAAATGTTTTTAACATAATTTTTTATATATTCAAACAAAACGATTATCTCTGTTCTAGATGATAATTGAATTTCCAAAAAAATTAAAATTGAATATTAATATGAAAAGAAAATGTATAAAAGTTTTTGTCAGATTTTTGTTGTATGTTTATTTATGCCCCCGCAAAATAAGTCTATTCAAAAGTATGAGATTTTATAGTTAAAAACATTTAACTATCTTTTAAATTTTTATTATAGAAAGGAGGTTTGCCTTTGAATAAAAAAAGAACGATTGGAATGCTAATCATTCTTTCTTTGATACTTTTTGTATTTGTAGCTGGTTATACATTTGCTAAATACTATACTGTAGTAGAAGGAGGTGGAAAAGTAGGAATTGCTAAATGGTCTTTTGTTGCAAGAGATAATAATAACAATATTACTAATATTTCATTAAAAGATACTGCAAACGAAGTTAGTTTAGTAAATGGGAAAATTGCTCCAGGAACACATGGTAGTTTTGATATTATTATAGATGCAACTGGTTCAGAAGTTGGTGTTGATTACGATATAAAAGTTGTTTCAGAATCAAATATACCAACAAATATGAAATTTAACCAAAAAAATAATTCTACTAAGTATTCGACTTTAAAAGAATTAGCTGATGCTGAATTGAACGGAAATATTAATTTAGCTGAAGAAAATAAAGTGAAAACTATTACAGTAGAATGGGAATGGCCTTTTGAAACAGAAAACGGTGATTCAGCAGATATGTTAAATGGTGTAAATGCTGGAAATTATCAATTCGGCTTACAAATAATAGGAAGTCAATCAAAAGTTTAGTATGTAAAGTATCCAATTTTTCATAAATTAACCTTATATTATCCAAAATATTATCCGAATACACAGAGAGCTTAGCTCTCTGCTAAGGTAACCCAATATTAAAATAAGATTATTTTAGTAGAAAGCTAATTTTTTCAGAAAGGAGTTTTACATTTGAAACAAACAATTCAAAAAATATTTTTAATCATAATTATTTTTCCTCCATCTCTCTGTTCCAACAATCTTCACACGTGTCATAATCGCAACAATATTGTCCGTCTCCATAGACGCTCCGCCAACACGTCTTCGGTGTTTCGTCACTCGTTTTTGGCGCATCAGGAAACTTTTCAAAGAAATCCATAGCGTATGTCTTTATAGGGTGTTCTGCAACCCACTTGTCAACAATCTCATCAGCATTGTCAGGCAAATCCTCGGGTGCACATTGGTACTTCGACATAGGGCAATTTTCACATTCGGAATAATTATTACACATTCTCTTCAAATTTTTAATGCTTGCCATTTTATTCTCCTTTCGGCAGTTCGGGTCATCGTAAATGTTGCCGATGACTGTCAGTTCTTTTGCACAACAATCACAAAGATCTACACTATATCCCCAGGAGTGCAAATAAAACACAGCTTTATGATTGTTG
>ERZ827156.2864-NODE-2864-length-16674-cov-11.048378_pt1 | contig 16674 bp, 21 predicted proteins | sample MGYA00519919_ERZ827156 | MGnify/ENA primary metagenome ERZ827156 (study PRJEB31778, sample SAMEA3449269) | human gut metagenome | biome: human gut; feature: human-associated habitat; material: faeces | place: United Kingdom | collected 2010/2012 ... | reverse complement strand
GGTATGTTCCATCCGGATACCATTGGCATGTAACCACGTTTCCCGTTTACACACCTGATAAAGATTAATCAAAGTTCCTGTCACATTTATCATATAAAAGTTATATCTTTCAATGCTCTGTTATTCAATCCCATTTTATAGTCGTACAATTTTCCGTTCACCCCCTCATCTTCCCAATGGGATAAATAAAAATACCCCAACTTTTCTTCCCCCGTCCCCCCTTTCAACTCCTGCAATTCTTTCGAATAACCAACCAAAGAAAAAGTAAAACACGACAATATCCGCTGCATGATTTTAAAACCGACCTTTTCTTCCAGATCAAATTTTGCAGGATGATCACGATATACGAGACGTTCGTACACCTCCCACACTTCCTTTCCATCCAACAGTCCCTCACAAGGCACAACCCCAAAATCTTCCAGAAATTGAAGCTATTTTACCAACACCTTTTTCTTTCATTTTTTCTTGTAATTTCATTATATAACCTTCTGCTGATGCAGGTGGTGTATCTCTTCCATCTAAGAAACAATGAACATACACTTCTTCAAAGTCTTTTCTTTTTGCTAGCTCTAATAATCCAAAAAGATGACGCATATGGCTGTGTACTCCACCATCTGATAATAATCCCATTATGTGTAATTTTGAATTATTTTTCTTACAGTTTTCTATTGCCTCAATAAACTCTGGAATACTGAAAAAATCTCCATCTTCTATTGATTTTGTTATTCTTGTTAGCTCTTGATAAACAATTCTTCCAGCTCCAATATTTGTATGTCCTACTTCTGAATTACCCATTTGTCCTTCAGGTAAACCTACTTTTAGTCCACTAGTATATATTTCTGTAGTTGGACATGTTTTCATTAGTTTATCTATATTAGGTGTATTTGCTAATTTTACTGCATTTCCGTTTTCGTTTTCATTAATACCAAATCCATCTAATATCATTAGCATTGTTGTTTTTTTCTCCATTTTTTATACCATCCTTTTATACACATTCATAAATTTTAGCAAGATTATTTATCGTAATTAACAATTTTGCTGAATTCTTCTGCTTTTAAACTTGCTCCTCCAACTAGGCCTCCATCAATATCTGATGTGCTAAATAATTCTTTGGCATTTGAAGATTTAACACTTCCTCCATATTGAATTATTACTTGGTCTGCTACATCACTACCATAAATTTCAGCAATTTTATTTCTAATTGCTTTTATACTATTATTGGCATCTTCTGATGTTGCAGTTTTTCCTGTTCCAATAGCCCAAATTGGCTCATATGCTACTATTGTATTTTTAACTTGATCATTTGTCAATCCCTCTAAAGCAAGTTTTGTTTGATTTGTAATTATTTCTTCTGTTTTTCCAGCTTCTCTTTGCTCTAAAGTTTCACCAACACATATGATTGGTTTTAATCCATTTGCAAAAGCCGATTTTATTTTTTTATTAACAGTTTCATCTGTTTCTGCAAAATATTGTCTTCTTTCTGAATGTCCTATTATTACATATTCTACTCCTATTGATTTTAACATTTGTGCAGATATTTCTCCTGTATATGCTCCTTTTTCTTCCCAATGCATATTTTGCGCACCTATTTTTATATTTGTTCCTTGTACATTTAGTAATGAATAAAATAAATCTGTATATGGCACACATAAAATAACTTCATTTTTTGTGTCACTTACAAGTGGTGTTAATTCTTCAATGAAATTAATAGCTTCATTTGGAAGCATATTCATTTTCCAATTTCCTGCAATTACTTTTCTTCTCATTAAGATTCCTCCTATTTTTTATTTATCCATTAAAGCTTCAATTCCAGGTAATTTCTTTCCTTCTAAAAATTCAAGTGAAGCTCCACCACCTGTAGAAATATGTGTCATTTTATCTCCTAAACCTGCTTTTTCAACAGCAGCTGCAGAATCGCCTCCACCAATTATTGTTGTTGCATTTAATGTTGCTAAATCTTTTGCTATTTCATTTGTTCCAATTGCAAATTGGTCAAACTCAAACAAACCTAAAGGTCCATTCCAAATTACTGTTTTAGCATTTTTTAATTCTTCTTTAAACATTTCTATTGTTTTTTCTCCAATGTCAAATCCTTCCCAACCTTCTGGTATTTCTTTCCATCCAACTGTTTTACTTTCTGTATCTGGCTTAAATTCTTTACCTATTTTTGTGTCTATTGGAAGCATAAATTTAACATTTTTTTCTTTTGCTTTTTCCATTAATTTTAGCGCTAAATCACATTTATCTGGTTCACACAATGAGTTTCCAACTTCATACCCTTGTGCTTTAAAAAATGTATATGCCATTCCTCCACCAATCATTAATGTATCTACTTTTTCTAATAAGCTATCTATTACACCAATTTTGTCTGATACTTTTGCACCACCAAGTATTGCAACAAAAGGTCTTTCAGGGTTATTTAAAGCTTCTCCTAAAAATTTTAATTCTTTTTCTATTAAAAATCCTGATACTGCTGGTAAGTATTTTGTAACACCTTCTGTTGATGCATGTGCTCTATGTGCTGTACCAAATGCATCATTTACAAAAATCTCTCCAAATGATGCTAATTCTTTACTAAAGTTTGGATCATTATCTGTTTCTTCTCTATGGAATCTAACATTTTCAAGAAGCATTATTTCCCCATTTTTTAAATTTTCTGCTTTATTTTTAGCATCTGGACCAATTACATCATTTGCCATAATAACATCTTTACCTAAAAGGCGACTAAGCTCTTTTGCAACTGGTTTTAAAGAAAATTCTTCTTTAAATTCTCCCTTTGGTCTTCCAAGATGAGAACATAATACTATTTTGCAATTTTGCTCTAACAAATATTTTATTGTTGGAAGAGCTGCTACAATTCTTCTATTATCTGTTATATTTCTATTTTCATCCATTGGTACATTAAAATCACATCTAACTAATACTTTTTTATTTTTTAAATCTATATCTCTAACAGTTTTTTTATTCATAATAAATTCATTCCTTTCACTTTTTGTTAAAAACTAGGTGGTAATTAACCACCTGTTTATTTATACTATTTATTTTCAAGCTCTGCAAAATATTTAATTGTTCTAACCATTTGACTAGTATAAGAATTTTCATTATCATACCAAGAAACGACTTGAACTTGATATGTTTCATCATCTAATTGTTGTACCATTGTTTGAGTACTATCAAATAATGAACCATAAGTCATTCCTATAATATCTGAAGAAACTAATTCTTCTTCTGTATAGCCAAAAGACTCATTTGATGCTGCTTTCATTGCATTATTAATTGAATCTACAGTTATATCGTGACCTTTTACAACTGCAACCAATATTGTTGTAGAACCTGTTGGTACTGGAACACGTTGAGCTGAACCAATTAGTTTTCCATTTAATTCTGGAATAACAAGCCCAATTGCTTTTGCAGCTCCTGTAGAATTTGGAACAATATTTATTGCTGCTGCTCTTGCTCTTCTTAAATTTCCTTTTCTGTGTGGACCATCAAGCAACATTTGGTCACCTGTATATGCGTGTATTGTTGACATTATTCCTGATTGAATTGGTGCATAATCATTTAAAGCTTTAGCCATTGGTGCTAAACAGTTTGTTGTACATGATGCAGCAGATATTATTTTATCTTCTGGTGTTAATATATCTTGGTTTACATTATAAACTACTGTTGGTAAATCTTTTCCAGCTGGTGCTGAAATAACAACTCTTTTTGCTCCTGCATTAATATGTGCCATTGCTTTTTCCTTTGTTGTATAAAAACCTGTGCATTCTAAAACAACATCAACACCTATTTCTCCCCATGGAAGTTCATTTGCGTCTGCTTTTGCATATATTTTTATTGTTTTTCCATCAACTGTTATAGAATCTTCTCCTGCTACTACTGTGTCTGCTTTTTGGTATCTTCCTTGTGCTGAATCATATTTTAATAAATGTGCAAGCATACTCGGACTTGTTAAGTCATTTATTGCAACTATTTCGTATTCATCATCTCCAAACATTTGTCTAAATGCAAGACGTCCTATACGTCCAAAACCATTAATGGCTACTTTTACTGACATAAAAAATTCCTCCTTTAACATACTTTCATATGTTTTGCTTTTAAATTATTATTACCTTTTTTAGGCATTTTTATTCTATAACATCTTTCAAAATATTTCAAGTACTTTTTGAAAAATTCACTCTAACACTCCTCAATATTTTAATAAATAAATCGGAAAGTCAAAATAACTTTCCGATTTATTTATTCCTCAAATGGTGCCTCTACAGGGCAAGTTGCTGCGCAACTTCCACAACTAATACATATTGTCTTATCAATTTCTGCCTTTCCTTCTTCTCCAAGTTTTATACAACCCATTGGGCAAGCTTCAACACAAGCTCCACATCCAATACATTTTTCATCATCAATTTTATATGCCATAACTCTCACCTCCTTTTTTATCTTCTTGTTCCATTCTTTCTAGCTTCTCTAATTCTTCTTTATTTTTCTGTTCTTCTTCATCAACTCTTTCTGCATCAGTATCTTTTATAACTTTTATTTCTTTTAAAAGAAATTTTTTATAGCTATAATTCTCACCATTTTTTAGCTTAACTTTTATTCTTTCTGCTAATGTTTCAACACTGTCTACTTCTCCTACACCTTCTGGTGTTTTTACAATAGCACCAACATGTGGCAATTTTTTTATTTTTTCTTGATATACCTCATCTTCATATTTTAAACAACACATTAACCTTCCACAGTTCCCTGCTATTTTTGATGGGTTTAAAGATAAGCTTTGGTCTTTTGCCATTTTTATAGAAACTGTTTCAAAATCGCTTAAAAATGAACAACAGCAAAGTTCTCTTCCGCAAACACCGTTTCCTCCAAGCCTTTTTATTTCATCTCTAACACCGATTTGTCTTAACTCAATTCTCGTTCTATATTTACTAGCTAAATCTTTAACCAACTCTCTAAAATCTATTCTTCCATCTGCAGTAAAATAAAATAAAGCTTTAGTACTATTAAATTTAAATTCCACATCTGTTAACTTCATTTTCAGTTTATATTCTTTTATTTTTTTCTGGCAATATTCATATGCTTCTTTTTCTTTTCTTTTGCAATCTTCATAAAATTTTAAATCTCTACTATTTGCAATTCTTACAACTCTTTTTAACTCTTTCGGTATCTTTTCATCTTCCAAAGTTCTATTTGGAATTGCAACCGTTCCTATTTCTTCTCCCTCTTCAGTATCTACTATTACAAGATCATCTTTTCTAAGCATTAAATATTGAGGATTAAAAAAATATATTTTTCCTAATTTTCTAAACCTAACTCCTACAATGTTTTTCAATTTATCACCTCCCATATTGAAATAAGCATATTGTCTATACTCATATTATAATTACTATTAGCTTTAATCCTTTTTTTGGTTTCTTCAACAATATCAATACATTTTAAATATTTTAAATTTTCTTTTGCTTTTTTTAAAAACTTAATATTTATGTATTCAAGAATTTCATTTTTTTCATCTTGTGATTTATATATTATATCTGCATTTTTTAATGTATCTATTAAATCCATTTTTTCAATATTTTCAAGTACAGTATCAATTGCAATATATAGCTCTTGTTTATCTTTTAATAATTCTGCTTTTCCAATACTTCCATTTGCTGCTTCTATAATACTTTTAGGAACTTCTTGAATACCAAATTTTTCTTTAAGATATTTTTCTATTTTACTTGGTTCTATATTTTCAAATCTTAATATTGTACATCTAGATTTTATAGTGCTTAAAAAGTTTGATTCATTAGAGCCAATAAGAATTATTGTTACAAATTCTGGTGGCTCTTCTAAAGTTTTTAATAAACAATTTTGAGCTTCTCTAGTCATTAAATCCGCATTATCAATTATATAAACTTTATTTTTAGATATAATTGGTTGTTCTACAACTTTTTTTTGCATTTCTCTTATTTGTTCTATTTTAATATTATTTCCATCTGGTATTATTTCATAAAAATCCGGATTATTGTTTGATAAAAACTCTAAACATGATTTACATGTATTACAGTATTTTTCTTTACCTAAACACAAAATCATTTTAGCAAATTCTTTAGCAATTAATTTTTTGCCAATTCCTTCTGTTCCATGAAATATGTAGCTGTGTGAATATTTATTTTGCTTAACTAAATTTGTTAATTCGTTTTTTATTTTATCATTTCCAATAATATTTTCAAACAAAATTTATCACACCCTATCTGTCTATTTTGCCAAATAAATTTAATGGCCAAATACGAATCCACACCTTACTTTCTATTCTTTCTAATGGTATACAACCAAAACATCTACTATCTGTACTCTGTGGTCTATTATCTCCCATAACAAAAACACAATTTTCTGGAACAATTACATCTGTTACACAACCTTTGCCATTATCTGTTATCACTCCTGATTGAAGATAGCTTTCTTCAAGAAGTTTATCATTTACATATACTTTTCCATCTTGTATTACAACATGATCTTTTGGAACCCCTATTACTCTTTTTATATAGCTTGTTTTAGAAATTTCAAGTACATGATAAGAAAATTTTCCAAGAGCTGATGTAGGCTCATTTTCATATCTTGCCACAACATCTTTTTCCTTTTCACTTATTGAAAGAACAGTTTTAGAAGGTGCCTCAAATGTAATGATATCTCCTTTTGATGGTAATTTTTTTGTTGTTCTTTGCCATCTGTTTAGCCACAATCTTTGGTTTTCTTTAAGAGTTGGGTACATAGATGGTTGTTTTACAATAGTTGGTGTTCCTATATAATATCTAAATAATAATGCAATAACAAGAGCAATAACAATACAAAATGCCCATTCTAAAATGTCTTTTACTTTATTTATTTTTTCTTCTTCCAATTTTTAATCTCATTCCTTTCCTATGTTAAAAAATTATTTTATGTTATTATCTATTTTTGGTATAACTTGTTTTTTTCTTGATACAACACCTTTTAAATATGCTGTATTGTCTTCCAATTTTATATTAAAAGCATTTTCAGCTATTTCTTGTTTTCCTAGTACTATAATTTGAGAATCATTTTTTATTATATCTGTAATCATAAAAATAAATAAATCTATTTCATTATCTTTCATAAAAGATTTTATTGCATTTTCAATTTCTTTTTTATCTTTTAAAACATCTTTTATTGAGGCTGTGTTTACTTGTGATACTTGGTATTTTACTCCATTTGTTGTAAATGTTTTAGAATCAATATCTATTAATTCTTCAGGTGTAAATTCACTTAAATCTGTTCCTGCTTTTAACATATCTAAACCATATAAATTTATATCTATTTCAGCAATTTTTGCAAGTTTTTTTGCTATTTCTTTATCTTTTTGAGTACATGTTGGTGACTTTAGCAAAAGTGTATCTGATATAATTGCACTTAACATTAATCCTGCCATTATTTCATCTATTTCTATTTTATTTATTTCACACAAATTAGCCAAAATAGTAGCTGTGCATCCTACTGGCATTGCAACATAAAAAAGAGGTGATTTTGTCACAAAATTTGCAATTTTATGATGATCTACTACTTTTAAAATTTCTGCATTTTCTATTCCATTTACACTTTGATTAAATTCATTATGATCAACCATCATAACTTTTTGCCCTTCTTTTACTTCTTCTAAAAGTTCTGGTGCTGCAATATCAAAATGTTTTAATACATATTCTGTTTCTTTGTTTATCTTTCCTAATCTATATGCTTTAACATTATTTTGTCCCATTTCTTTTTCCATTTTTTCTAATATTAATGCAGATACAATTGAATCTGTATCTGGGTTTTGGTGCCCAAATATAAATATATTTTCCATTTAATATTCAATCCTTTCTTCAGCACATTAATGCCTTTCTTATATTATTATAGCAAAACTACAATACCTTTACATTATATCATATATTTTTTTTATTTCAATGATTTTTTTTATTTTTATATATAGATATAGCAATCTTCATCTTGTTTCCTATCATAAAAAAGTAGTACAATATTTATTTACTCAATAATTTTTTCTTTGTCTTGTTTTGTAGCTTCTCTTAATTTCATCATTTTCCTCCTACAAATAAAACTTGCAATTTATTTTCTATTTTTTCTGGTCTACTGTTTAATAATTTACTCAATTTAACTTTTTTCATTTTTTCTCTAATCTTAACAATAACTTGTAAGTTGTAGCTGAGATTTATCTTTCTGAATCATCTTCAAATTCTTTAACTCTTGTATTAACACCATCAATAATTTTATATTCTCTTTTAGAATTTTTATAAACTTTTTTCTGTATTTCATCTTCTAAATCTATCCCCAATATTTCTGATAATCCTAATAAATATATAGCCACATCTGCTAATTCTTCTCCTAAATCTTCTTTCTTTTTTTTCCATGCTTCATATGCTTCTGCAACTTCTCCATAAGTTAAGCAAAATTCTTTATTTACATCTGTTACATTAAATCCCTTATCTACTTTATTTTGATAGATTTCTTTTTGTAGTTTTGTTAAATCTACCATATCAATTACCTCCATATCTTAATTTTTTTCAATAATTCCATCTTTTTTCATCTTGTTTATTATTTTAGCATAAACTCTATCTCTCACCCATGATTCAGATGATGCCTCCAATATCTTATTAATCGGTATCCATTTTACGCCACTATTTTCATCTTCTTTTATATGTATTTCTTCATTTTCATCAGCCTCCAATAAATATGTAACATTAAGATGAAGATGTGAACCTACATATTTTTCTCTTTTTTCATGACCATTTACATTGATTATTTCTAGTGAATAAATATCTTTAGAAATTGGTAAAACATTTTTTATTCCTGTTTCTTCTTTTGCTTCTTTCATAGCAACATATAAAAGGTCGCTATCTCCATCACTATGTCCACCTACCCATGCCCATGATTTATAAATGTTATGGTATATCATTAAAATTTTTGTTCTTTCTTTATTAAGTATAAATGCTGAACTAGTGAAATGTCCATATTGGTTTTGTCTAGTTAATGTATCTTCAAAATCATCAATGTAATTTAACATTATTTTCCTTTCCACTTCTTCTTGTTCATTATATGGACTAAATTTTTCAAGATTATCTTTCAAATTATCTATATTAATTTTTATTTTAATTCCTAAAACTCCATACTCTTTCTCTTTTTCTGGCGAATAATACTGATACATAGATTTCGTCTTTCTTATTATTTCTTCTTCATCTAGGTATAGCTTTCTAAATAAGTATTCAAAAGTATCTTCTCTGTATAAATCGATAATATCAACTAACAATTTTTCTTGTAAATCTGGTAATTTTGAAAATTCAATTTTGTCTCCAACTTTTATTTGCTGTCTTTTTTCATCATATAATCTAAATTCAATTGTTTTTGTTCCATTTTTTATTCTTTCAAATGGGCTTTTATTTAATTTCATTTTATGTATCATATATGTCTCTCCTTTATTTTTTACTTGTATTTTGTTTAAAAATTAAATTGCAATCTCAACGACAACTTTTACTATTTATCTTTAACTTTTTTCTTTAAATCTTTTGAATAATATATTAAATCAGTACAAATTAAATCTCCATCTTTAATTTCTTCATTGTGATTATCTATAAAGAAATTTTTAATTGTTTTCTCATATTTATCAAATCCCTGCTTAACATAGAAAGGAATGTTATTCTCCGTTGTTCCTACCAACATTCTGTCATATTTTTGTTTATAATTACCACATAGCGATTTTAAAAGGGTTTTTGCATAACCTTTATTTCTATAACTTTCTTTCGTAACTATATTCTTTAACTCTAATGTTTTTCTAGAAATAGGCAAAATAACTGCAATAGAAATTAGCTCATCTTCCTTTTTTAAAGCATATACATCAGAATCGTTCAAATACTTGTGTATCATATCTTTTGAAGGATCTGCCTCTAAAAGTAAATCAATATAATCTTCTTTATTTTCTATTTTTTTAACTTGCATTCTAGATTTTCTTGGCATCTCGTAACCGTTGGGAATACTAGGCTTTGTAGTATTGTGGTTATTATATCTCATCTCCTCTGAAAACACACACCCACAATATTTTTGCATATATAATCCAAGTTCTCTTGCTTTTACTTGTCCTTCTCTAAAGCCTGGTCTAAAATCTCTATATAAAAAAATTATATCATATTTTTGAGCCATTTCTTCTCCAATTTGCTTAAGAGCCTCATGATTTTGATATGGACTAATTAATAATGTAGTAGAAAAAGTATCATATCCGTTTTCTTTTGCATATTTTGCAGTCTGTTCTAAACGCACTTTATAGCAATATTTCACACATCTATTTTCTAAATCATCTACTACATTTTTGCAAAACTCTCTCAATCCATAGTTTTCTTCAAATATAGCTTGTACTCCTATTAATTTAGTATATTCTTTCAAAGTATCCCTTCTTGCTTTATATTCCATATATGGATGAATATTAGGGTTAAACCAATATACAGTTGGCTCTATATTTTCACTTCTTAATTCATCTATACAATATACACTACAAGGTGCACAACATGTATGCATTAATAACTTCATTTTTATTCTCCTTTTTAATACATTTTAGTTTGATAATCATACCCTAAATGCTCATATGCTGGCTGAAGAGCAATTCTTCCTCTTGGAGTTCTTGCAATAAACCCTATTTGCAATAAATATGGCTCATACACATCTTCAATTGTGTCTATTTCTTCTCCTAGTGAGGCTGCTAATGCTTCTATTCCAACAGGTCTTCCTGAATATTGTACAATCATCATAGTTAACATTCTTCTATCAGTTTCTTCTAGCCCAAGTTCATCTATTTCAAGTTCATTTAATGCATGTTTTGTAATTTTTAAATTTATTTTTCCATCTCCCAAAACAAGCGCATAATCTCTAACCCTTTTTAGTAGTCTATTTGCTATTCTCGGTGTTCCTCTTGACCTTCTTGCAATTTCTTTGCTTGATTCTTCATCAATTTCTACTTCTAAAATTTTGCTTGATCTTTTTACAATTGTTGATAAATCTTCTACAGAATAAAGTTCAAGTCTTTGTACAATTCCAAACCTATCTCTTAATGGTGTTGTAAGAGACCCTGCCTTTGTAGTGGCACCAATTAGAGTAAATTTTGGTAAATCAATTCTTATTGACTTTGCTTCTGCTCCTTTTCCTATTGTAATATCTAAAACAAAGTCTTCCAAAGCAGGATATAAAATTTCTTCAACAACTTTACTTAATCTATGAATTTCATCAATAAATAAAACATCAAATTCTTCCAAGCTTGTTAAAAGACCTGCTAAATCTCCTGGTTTTTCAATTGCAGGTCCTGAAGTTATTTTTATTTTTGAATGCATTTCATTCGCAATAATTCCAGAAATTGTAGTTTTTCCTAAACCTGGAGGCCCATAAAACAAACAATGGTCAAGTGGTTCTTTTCTTTTCTTTGCTGCTTTAATATAAATTTTCATACTTTCTTTAACTTTAGTTTGACCAATATATTCATCCAATGTTTGTGGTCTTAATGTTTTCTCTAATTTTTCTTCTTGCAAGCTCTCTAATTCTGGCTTTATTATGTTTTCATTTTCCATTTTAAATTACATTCCTCCTTAAAGGCAATCATTAAACCTCCTCTTGTGTTTGTTCTCCAGTAATCATATTTTTAATTGTATATGTATTAAGTTTCTCTTCATCTTCTCCTATTACTATTGTATATGGTATTTGAAGCTTATCTGCATACTTGAATTTATTTTTTATTTTTTTATCTTCATAATATATTTGAACATTTTTTCCTTTATTTCTAAACTTATTGGCAACTTTAGCTACATATTCAAAATTATTTGTCATTGAAATAATTAAAACATCTGCAATTGACTTCTTTTTAGCCTCAATTAATTTAATTTCATTTAATTGATAGAAAAGTCTCGTTAAACCAATTGATATTCCCACTCCAGGTAGTTTTTTATCAGTATAGTATTCTGCTAAATTCTCATATCTTCCGCCAGAACATACGCTTCCTAAACTTCTGTAATCATCTAAAAAAGTTTCATATACCGTACCTGTATAATAATCTAAACCTCTAGCTATTGTTAGCTCAATTTTAAAGTTATTTTCTTGCATTCCAAAAGCTCTCATATATTTTACAACATCTTCTAATTCTTGAACTCCATTTGCAAAAATTTCATTTTTAAAATTAAGAGATTTTAATTTATTCAATTTTTCATCATTTGAACCTTGTATTTCAATAAAATCAATGATTTTTGATATTTTTTCTTTTGTTATTTTGAATTCTTCTAATTCTTTTATAACATTTTCTTTTCCTATTTTTTCTATTTTGTCTATTATTCTTAAAATATCTATTCCTAATTTTGTAAGCTCTAATTCTTCAAAAAGACCATTTAAAATTTTTCTATTATTTATATTAATAGTAAACTTTTCAAATCCTAATTCTTTAAATATATTATAAATAATTAAAGGAAGTTCTGCATCATTTATAATACTTAAATTTCCATCTCCAATAATATCTATATCACACTGATAAAATTCCCTAAATCTACCTTTTTGTTGTCTTTCTCCTCTATATACTTTTCCAATTTGATATCTTCTAAAAGGAAATGCTAATTCTCCATAATTTTTTGCAACATATTTTGCAAGAGGTACTGTTAAATCGAATCTTAAACTTAAATCGCTCTTACCTTTACTAAAACGATAAACTTGTTTTTCTGTTTCTCCTCCTGCTTTTGCAAGTAAAACATTTGAATCCTCTACAATTGGTGTATCTAAAGGTAAAAACCCAAACTTTTCATATGTATTTTTTATTTTATCTTGTATTTGATTAAATAAAATTTGTTCTTGTGGTAATAATTCCATAAAACCTGGTAGTGTGCGTGGTTCTACTTTACTCATAAAAATCATCTCCATTCATTATTTTATGTATCAAAAAAGTATGTTGCTTCTAAATCAGCTTCATGTGTTAATAGTGCAATTGGGTATTTAGTAAATGCCAAACCTATTGTATTATACAATTCTTTAGGTTCTGTATATCCCATATGCCAACGTATTGCATACTTTTCTTCTGGTGTTAATTTTATATATTCTGTTATCATCATTACAGATTTTTCTCCATGCCCATAAGGTATGGTATCATCAACTGTATAATATGGTACTTTTTCCCATACACCTAAAGCATTTTTTGCATTTCTATAATCTATTTTATAATAATTTGCTTTACAAATATCATGTAATAAAGCTATCAATATTAAAGACTCTTCTGGTGTCTTTATTTCAATACTTGCTGTTTTTACTTTTTGTAACAATAGTTCATATACTTTTAAACTATGCTCTACAAGCCCATGTTCTCTACTTCCATGAAACCTTGTGCTAGCAGGTGCTTCAAAAAAATCTGTTTTTTGAATAAATTTTATTAACTCCTCTATATTTTCCCTATTTGTGCTTCTTAATAATTCTATAAATTTTTCTTTCATAACTTTTTCCTTTCAATAAAAGCGAAGGATTTAACCTTCGCTTTCTCCTTCTATTTTTTTCTTTATTTTAATAGCTTTTTTCCTAATTCTTTGAATTGCAGTGTCTACAGACTTTACCTTGCTATCTAATTTAGTTGCAATTTCTTGGTAGCTTTCTCCATTTTTGTAATGAGCCAATACCTTTTTTTCAAAATCGCTTAAACTATTGTTTATTGTTTTTTCAACAAATGTAAAATACTCTTTTTTAGTTATTATTTCAAGTGGATCTTCAGACCTCTTTCTAGTATCTAATATTTCCATTACTTCTACTTCTGAATCATCTTTATTATATGCACCCGCATTTAATGATACAGATGAATTAAGTGGAATGTGCTTTTGTCTATTAGAATTTTTAACAGCTGTTATTAGTTGTCTTTCTATACATAATCCTGCAAATGTTTTAAATGAATTAGGCTTTTTTTGGTCATATGATTTAACAGCTTTATATAAACCAATATACCCTTCTTGCAACATATCTTCTTTTTCTGACCCTACCATAAAAAATTTATTAGCTTTTATGCTTACCATATCTTTATATCTATCTATTAAACAATCTAAAGCTAAATTATTTTTATTTTGAATAACTTCTACAAGTAAATTTTCATCTGTCATTTGACTATATTTATTACTTAATCGATTGTGTTCTATGTCTGTCATTTACTGCTCCTTTTTGTTGTTTTAAATATATTTTTATTATATTAATAAAATTTAGTGCTGTCAAGCTTTTTACAACATTTTTTCGAAAAAACTACTTAACTTCATATATTACAAAGTGGTCATCTGAATAAATTTTTTTATATTTTTCCTTATCTGCATTATCTATCAACATTTTTATTTTAGAATTTTTATATACCAAAACATGAGTTATACCATAATTTTTAAAAGTCTTTCCATAATATTTGCTTATATTAGAAGTATTTATAAAATCCATAAAAATATCATCAGACAAACCATTAAATTCTGGTGCATATAAATCCGCTCTTGAATCTATAAAAACTGGTATACCTTTATATAATAAATAACTTCCGTAATTATATTCATTAAAAAGCTTAATATTTTGTACATCTAAATTATTTAAAATCCAATCTGCTGCTTGTACTGGATATGTTTTTTCATTAACAAATTCATCATCTTTTTTATTCTCAATATAATCTTTACTTATAAAAATAATACCTACAGTAGCAAAAACCATAAAAGTACAATAAAAGAGCTTTTTGCTAGATTTTTTTATATTATCAAATTCATAAATCTTTATAGCTTGAACAGACATTCTGTTTACTATAATTGACCCTACTAAAGCCAACATTGTAACTTGCCTTTTGGACATAAACATAAGGTATGTTAACCCACCTATCATAAATAAATCTGAAAGCCTTATTTTAATTTTTGTAAAAGTAATTAAAGATAAAAGTAAAATAATTGCACACATATCTGGTGTATTTTCAGATAAAGTTAAAGGCAAATGTTCATTTATATTTTCAACCGTATTTCCTATCATAGTTTTATATAAATATGTATAAGCTGTAGTTCCTGTAGGTGTTAAAAAGCCTGTTAAACTACATATTAACATTAGCACAATAAGCCATTTAACATTTGGATTTTTCTTAATTTCAATTTTATATGGTTCTTCACTTTCTCTTTTTGCTTTTCTTTTTTTATTTGATATATTTATTTTTTCTAATAGCTCTCTTTTTTCTTTTAACTTACTTTCATTATTTTTATATAAAATTGCCATTTGAACTTTTATGTTCCATATTTTAAACTTTTGAAAAATAATTATATCTGCAAAAACTGCTATTATATATTCTGCAATATATGGAAGTGCAAGTACAAATAAAAATGGCCATACTGCTACATGTAAATTTGCAATTAATATTGATGAAATAATTATTCCTAAACTATAACCGCAACTTTTTAGGATTTTTTAAAAATTCTTCAATTAAAAATATTACTATCATATATAGTATAAATGTTACTAATTGAGCTCTTGCCGCAATATATCCTTTTATTAAATACATTACTCCAATTGTAAGCACAAATGATACAACCTGATTTTTGTTTAAACTCGTATTTACCTTATAAATAACAAATCCCAGCAGAATAGATAAGGCACATGTTGCAACATATATTAAATTCCAACCTCCCAAATTATAAACTAGTGCTGTAAGCACATCATAAAGCCAATGTGGATAAGTATATGGTAAATCTTTATGCCATGAATAATGGTCTTTCATATCTATTCCATTTTCTAAAATTAAATTTCCAATAGAAACTGTGTAATATGTATCATTTTGCAATGTTTTAGGTGTTATACTAAAACAAAAAAGAGCAATTAAAGCTAATGCTAAAATTTCAAAAAGAATTTCTCTTTTGTTTTCAATTTTATTTATAAAATCTTTCATAAAAAATATACTTCCTTATTATTTTTTATCTGTAGAACCAAAACCGCCTGTTCTTTTTCCTTGTGCATTATCATCATCTACTAATAAATATTTAGAAAATACACCTTGTCCTACAACTTCTCCTTTTTTTATTAAAACATCTTCATCTCTAAAATTAATTACAGAAAACATAATATGGCCATCTGTTTCTTCATTTCCATAATAATCACTATCTACTACTCCTACATTATTTGCAAGCATTAAACCTTTTTTCTTAAAGTTTGAACTTCTTCCATATAAATATAAAACTTCATCTTCTGGCATATATGCTTTTACTCCTGTTTTAATAATTGTTGGTTTTTGACCTTTTTCAAATTTTGGTACTACAACATCTTCTGCAACTTCAAAGTCATATCCTGCAGACCCTTTTGTTTTTCTTATAGGTAAATTTATACCTTTATCTTCGAATCCTTTTGCAATTTCAAATCCTCTAATTTTTTTCATTTTTAAAATCATTCCTTTCTATTTTTTCTCTTACTATTTTTACACCATTCTTCCCCAAAAGTCAATAGAATTTTAAAAAAAGAGCCAGCACAAGTGCTAGCTCTCTTTCCCAAGGTTCGAAGCAAAAGAACCTTGAGGGAGATGAAATGACCTTTATTGTATCACATTTACATAATTTTGTCAAACTAGTATGTTGTACTATGACTTTTTGTATGATTCATTTATGATAATGTCTTAATAAATCATTTAGGAAAATGTCTTAATTT
>ERZ827156.2863-NODE-2863-length-16680-cov-12.187008_pt1 | contig 16680 bp, 15 predicted proteins | sample MGYA00519919_ERZ827156 | MGnify/ENA primary metagenome ERZ827156 (study PRJEB31778, sample SAMEA3449269) | human gut metagenome | biome: human gut; feature: human-associated habitat; material: faeces | place: United Kingdom | collected 2010/2012 ... | reverse complement strand
TCATCCGCCGACAGGGCGGACGGTACCTGTTTCTCACCAACAACTCCTCCCGGGGCGTGGAGGGCTACATCGACAAGATGCGCCGTCTCGGCATCGAGACCACGCCGGAGGACTACCTTACCTCCGCCGACGCAGCCCAGCACACGCTGCTGACGGAGTTTCCGGGGCAGAGGTGCTACGTCTCCGGCACAGCATCGCTGAAGGCCCAGCTGGCCGGGGCTGGCGTTCCCATCACGGACGCCCTGTCCGACGATATCGCGGTGCTCCTCAGCGGGTTTGACACGGAGCTGACCTTTCAAAAGCTGGAGGACAGCTGCATTCTCCTAAACCGGGGTGTCACTTGGCTGGCCACCAATCCGGATTGGGTGTGTCCCACGTGGTATGGCTCGGTGCCGGACTGCGGCAGCGTGTGCGAAATGCTGACACGGGCCACGGGGCGGAAGCCCCACTTTCTGGGCAAGCCCCAGCCGGAGATGGTACATCTGGCGCTGCGGCGCACCTGTTTTGACCCCCGGCAGGCGGTCATCATCGGCGACCGGCTCTATACCGACGTGGCCTGCGGCGTCAACGCCGGGATCGACAGCATCTTCGTTCTCAGCGGAGAGGGTGTCATGGGCGACATTGTGAAATACCGCGTTAACCCCACGTGGGTGTACGACAATATCGCGCAGATATATCAACAACTGAAGGAGAACCGCGTATGAAGCTGAACTACAAACGCACCATTCTGGTGGGCTTTGCCTTTTTCCTGATTTGCGCCTTCTGGCAGGCCTATGACAACACCATTCCCCTGATCCTGACCAACAAATTCGGCATGAGCCAGACCTGGTCCGGCGTCATCATGGCGCTGGACAACGTGCTGGCGCTGTTTCTGCTGCCCCTGTTCGGCCACATCTCCGACAAGTGTACCAGCCGCCACGGCCGCCGGACGCCCTTCATCGTCATCGGCACCCTCATCGCCGCGGTGGCGCTGGTCTGCCTGTCCTTCGTGGACAACGCCCAGCTGAAGAACCTGCAGGACGTGTCCGCCATCGACGACCCCGCCGCTCTCTCCGTCATCTACGAGGAGGAGAAGGCCGCCACGCTGCTGACCCCCTCCGGCGAGAAGTTCATCCTGGGCCAGAAGTTCACGGAGGAGGAGTTCACCGCCATCCGCAGCCAGATCACCGACGGTGACAGCGCGGTCACCAACCCCGACTACACCAACTACGTGGTGCCCGCCCGGCAGGCCTGCGCCTGGCAGATGACGGCGGAGCACCCCGCCACCCTGATCTTCTTCGTGGTGCTGCTGCTCATTATTCTGGTGGCCATGGCCACGTTCCGCTCCCCCGCCGTGGCCCTGATGCCCGACGTAACGCTGAAGCCCCTGCGCTCCAAGGCCAATGCCGTCATCAACCTCATGGGCTCCGCCGGCGGCATCCTGGTGCTGGCGCTGGGCATGGTGTTCGCCACCTCCGCCGTCCGCAACAGTCTGATGAGCTACATCGGCTACTTCGGCGTCATCGCAGCGCTGATGCTGGCGGCGCTGGTGATCTTCCTGCTCACCGTCCGTGAGCAGGAGTGGTCTGCGGAGATGCAGCAGCAGGCCGTGGCCGCAGGGCTGGAGGAGCAGTCCGAGGCCGATGACCCCACCGCCAGCCGCAAGCTGTCTGCCGACGAGGTCAAGAGCCTGATCTTCATCCTGCTGAGCATCGTGCTGTGGTTCTTCGGCTACAACGCCGTCACCAGCAAATACTCCGTCTATGCCAGCAACATCCTGCACAAGGACTATAACCTGACCCTCATCATCGCCCAGGCCGCCGCCATCGTGGCCTATCTGCCCGTGGGCTTCATCGCCAGCAAGGTGGGCCGCAAAAAGACCATCCTGGCCGGCGTGGTGATGCTCACCGGCGCCTTCACCGTGGCCGCCTTCCTGAATGCCGACAGCCCCACCATGCTGATGAACGCCATGTTCGCGCTGGCCGGCATCGGCTGGGCCACCATCAATGTCAACTCCTTCCCCATGGTGGTGGAGCTGGCCTCCGGCGGCGATGTGGGCAAATACACCGGCTTCTACTACACCGCCTCCATGGCGGCGCAGGTGGCCACTCCCATGCTGTCCGGTCTGCTGATGGACCAGTTCGGCATGCACGTCCTGTTCCCCTACGCCGCGGTGTTCACGACCCTGGCCTTCTTCACCATGCTCATGGTGAAGCACGGCGACAGCAAGCCGGAGCCCAAGTCCGGCATCGAAGTTTTGGAAGATCTGGAGGCGGATTGATATGACGGTCGTATATATCCTGCTGGGCCTGCTGGTCCTTGTCTGTCTGCTGTATGCGCTGTGCCTGCGCTGCCGCCGCCGTAAGGACTGGGAGCGGTTCCGCAAGTGGCGCTTCGCCCACCGCGGCTTCCACGATAAGCCCCGCATCCCCGAAAATTCCATTCCCGCCTTCCGCCGCGCCGTCCAGTGCGGCTTCGGCGCGGAGCTGGATGTCCATCTGATGAAGGACGGCCATCTGGCCGTGATCCACGACGCCTCCCTGCTGCGTACCGCCGGCGTGGACGTGCAGATTGAGGATCTGACGGCGGAGGACCTGAAAAACTACAGGCTGGAGGGCACGGAGCACCACATCCCCCTGCTGGAGGAGGTGCTGCCCATCTTCGCCGGCAAGGCCCCGCTGGTGGTGGAGCTGAAGGCTGAGCGGGGCAACGCCGATGCGCTGGCCGCCGCCGCGTGCAGGCTGCTGGACAAGTACCGCGTCACCTACTGCATCGAGTCCTTCGACCCCCGCTGCCTCATGTGGCTGTGGGCCAACCGCCCCGACGTCGTGCGGGGCCAGCTGTCCGAGAATTTCCGGCGTCACGGCGACGGGACAAACCTGCCCGGCGTGGTGCGCTGGGTGCTGAGCAACCTGCTGCTGAACGCCCGCACCCGACCCGACTTCATCGCCTACCGCTTTGAGGACCGGAAGTCCCTGTCCCTGCGGCTGTGCCGCGGACTGTACGGTGCGCAGGAGTTCAGCTGGACCATCCGCTCCAAGGAGACCATGGACGCCGCCGAGCGTGACGGCGCGCTGGTCATCTTCGAATGCTTCGATCCCAGGGGGTAACGCCATGAGAGTCATCACCGGCTCTGCCCGAGGCAGAGCTTTGAAGGAATTACAGGGTATGGAGACCCGCCCCACCACCGGTAAGGTGAAGGAGAGCCTGTTCTCCATCATCCAGTTCGACATTGAGGGCCGCCGCGTGCTGGACCTCTTCGCCGGCACCGGCCAGCTGGGCATCGAGGCTCTGAGCCGCGGCGCGGCGGAGTGCGTGTTCATCGACCGCCGCCCCGACGCCGTCAAGCTCATCCAGGAGAATCTGACCCTGTGCAGGCTGGTGGACCGCGCTCGGGTCCGTCAGGGGGACGCTCTGCCCTATCTCCGCAGCGGCGAGAAGTTCGACCTGATCTTTCTGGACCCGCCCTACGCCTCCGGCCTGCTGGAGCAGGCGCTGACGGACATCGCAGCGTTTGACATTTGCCGTCAGCATGGTATAATCGTAGCGGAAAGTGCCGCAGATACGGTTCTGCCCGCACTTCCGCTCCCCTATCGCCTGTATCGGGAATACCGGTACGGCAAGATCAAGCTGACGGTGTTCCATCGCGGCGGAAATGAGGACTGACCCATGAAGATCGCCATCTATCCCGGCAGCTTTGACCCCATCACCCTGGGCCATCTGGACATCATCCAGCGCGGCGCCGCCTGCTTCGACAAGCTGTATGTCTGCGTCATGGTGAACTGCGAGAAGAAGCTGCCCATGTTCACGCCGGAGCGCCGGCTGGAGCTGATCCGCCGCAGCGTAGCCCACATCCCCAATGTGGAGGTGGAGAACTGGCGCGGCCTGCTGGCGGACTACGCCCGGGAAAAGGGCGCCCACATCCTGCTCAAGGGCGTGCGTAACCCCACCGACTGGGACATGGAGCTGCAAATGGCCCGCATCAACCAGGGCATCCTGCCCCAGCTGGAGACGCTGCTGATGCCCGCCAGTGCCGAGTACGAGCATTTCAGCTCCACCATGGCCCGCGAGATGATCCACTACGGCCAGCCTCTGGAGAAGTATCTGCCGGCGCCCATCGCCGAGGAATTGGAAAGAACGCGGGGCTGACGTCCTGCAATACAGAGAAAGGAACGAAGGACCTATGGAAGAAAAGGACGTGCAGCGACTGCTGGATATGCTCTACGGCATGATCGACGAGGCCAAGAGTGCCGCCTTCAGCTCCGACAAATGCGTCATCAGCCGCGACGAGGCGCTGGATCTGCTGGACGAGATCCGCGCCAAGCTCCCGCTGGAGCTGAAAAAGGCACGGGAACTCATCGCCGCCCGCAGCGAGTATGTGGCCGGCGCCAAGAAAGAAGTGGAAAAGATGCTGCGTCAGGCGGAGCTGGATGCCAAGGTCATCGTCTCCGAGAGTGAGACCATCCAGCTGGCTCGTCAGAAGAGCAGTGAGATCGTCCGCCGCGCCGAGGAGCGCACCCGTGAGCTGTACCACGTGGCCAACACCTACACCGAGGACGCCCTGCGCCGCACCGAGGAGGCCATTCAGATGGCCCTCAGCGAGGTTCAGGAGTCCCGCGTGCGCTTCCGCGCCGCCAGTCAGGAGCAAATGCAGGCCCAGCGTGCGGAGCTGAACCGCAGCGCTGAGGAAAAGGAAGCTCCCAAGACGGAGGAGAGCGCCCAGTAACGCCCCTCGTCCCCTTTGTGGAAAACTGACAAATTATTCCACCGCATTTCTACGTTTCTGACAAAAGAATATATCTTGTAGAACGTGAAACCGGCAGGCACTATATTTTGTGCCTGCCGGTTTTTTGCGCTCCATGTCCTCGAACGTTCGTTTCAAAAATCGCCCGTTTTAGCGGGTTTTCTGGAAGAAATTACCGCTTCCACGTACCCTTTCTGTGGAAACTTCTGCTTGCATTTCCATAACGGATTATGTATACTGGCATCATGAGTGGTGAACTGTGGGGGAAGTGCCCCTATTTGTGGGGAACAATCCCACGCTTTTCCCCATTCACCCCATTCTGCACGAGAGGAGGCGGCTCTATGACCGGTCAGTTCAGCCATAACATCGATGCCAAGGGCCGCCTGTTCATTCCCGCCTCTCTCCGCAAGGAGCTGGGCCAGACCTTCCACGTCACTGTGGGCCAGGACCGCTGCCTGTCCGTCTACTCCGACGAGAACTGGGCCGCCTTCATGGCCAGGCTGAAGGAGCTGTCCTACAACGAGGTGAAGAAGCTCCGCGCCCTGTTCGCCTACGCGGCGGACTGCGAGCCGGACTCTCAGGGCCGCATCCTGATCCCCGCCAAGCTGCGGGAATACGCGGGCCTGACCAAGGAGGTCGTGGTGGTGGGCAGCTTCGACCGCGCCGAGATCTGGAGCGCCGAGCGCTGGGCCGCCATCGAGAACGAGGCTTTCTCCTCCGGCGCGCTGGAGCAGGCCATGGCGGAAATGGGGCTGTAAGCTATGGCTGACCACGCTATCGAAAAGGACTACGGCCACAAGCCCGTCCTGCTTCAGGAATGTCTGGACGCGCTGGCCATCCGACCTGACGGCGTCTATGTGGACGGCACGCTGGGCCGCGCCGGTCACTCGCTGGAGATCGTCCGCCGCCTGACGGAGGGTGGACGCCTCATCGGCATTGACCGCGACCAGACGGCCATCGACGCCGCGCAGGAGCGTTTGGCCCCTTATCTGGACCGCGTCACGCTGGTCCACAGCAACTTCGACCGCATCGGCGATATCCTCGCCGATCTCCATATCTCCGGTGTCGATGGGATGCTCTTTGATCTGGGCGTCTCCTCCCCCCAGCTGGACGACGCCGCCCGGGGCTTTTCCTACATGCACGACGCCCCGCTGGACATGCGCATGGACCGCACGGCGCCCCTCACCGCCCGCGATGTGGTGAACGACTGGCCCTATGAGGAGCTGCGCCGCATCCTCTACGACTTCGGCGAGGAGCGCTGCGCCCCCGCCATCGCCCGCCGCATCGTGCAGGCCCGCCAGCAGGCTCCTATTGAGACCACGCTGCAGCTGGTGGACATCATCAAATCCGCCATGCCCCCCGCCGCCCTGCGGGAGAAGCAGCACCCCGCCAAGCGCAGCTTTCAGGCCATCCGCATCGCCGTCAACGGCGAGCTGGACGCCCTGCCTCCCATGCTGGAGGCCGCCGTATCCCACCTGAACGCGGGCGGACGGCTGGCTGTCATTTCCTTCCACTCGCTGGAGGACCGCATCATCAAGAAGACCATGCAGGAGCTGGCCACCGGCTGCACCTGCCCGCCTAATTTCCCCGTCTGTGTCTGCGGCAAAACGCCGAGGATACGGCTGGTCAGCCGCAAGCCCATCGTATCCGGCGACGCGGAGCTGGCCGGGAACCCCCGCGCCCGCAGCGCCAAGCTGCGTGTGGCGGAAAAGCTCTGACGCAGAGCCGCTGCATCTTTTGGAAAGGAGTGACCGCACCTTGGCCCAGCCTTATCGCAAAAACGCCGTATACGGCAGTCTGGCCTACGACCTGGACGCCCTGGTGCGGGAGCGCCAGCTGGAGGAGGCCGGCAAGCTGCCCTCGAAGCAGCAGCCCGCCGTCCAGGAAAAGCCCCTGCCCCGCCGCAGGCCCCAGGCCCGCGCCGCCGCACGTCCCTCCCCGCTGGTGGTAGGCGGCGTGGTGGTGCTGCTGGCCATGGTGGTGGTTCTGATGCTGGGCTACGTCACCCTCACCGACGTGTCCGGCAGCGTGTCCTCCATCAAGCGCCAGATCTCCGATCTGGACGAGCAGCACGTCGCGCTGCTGACGGAGTATGAAAAAACCTTCGATCTGGCCACCATCAAGGCGGCCGCCGAAGCCGCCGGCATGTCCAAGCCCACCAGCGGCCAGATCCAGTACATCGACCTGTCCGGCAGCGACAGCGTCACCCTCTACAAGGCGGAGGGCAGCGCCGGCGGCCTGCTGGATAAGGCGAAGGACGGCTGGGCCTATGTGCTGGAATATTTCCGCTGACAGCGGCCATATCATGAGGCAGTAAGGAGTAAGAAGGCGACTTCTTGCTCCTTGCTTGGCATTCGAGGATCCGTCCGGCGCAGAGCCGCCGGGCCCCACATTCGGAGGCAGAGAACGTGACAGAACGCAGACCAAACCCCAACCGTAAGGATGAAAATATCCGCCGCGCCAATCGGGTCATCCAGACCCGCTCCTTCGTGCTGATGCTCGTCATGGGCATCGGCATGTTCGTGCTGCTGTTTTTCCAGCTGTTCGACCTTCAGATCGTCCGCCACGAGGAACTGCAGAGCAAGGCCGTGAACCAGCAGACCCGCCGCACGGTGGTCACCGCCTCCCGCGGCACCATCTACGACCGCAGCGGCAACATCATGGCCATCTCCGCCAGCGCCGAGACCGTCATCCTCTCCCCGCTGGAGATCGACCGCGCCGTCAATGACAAGGACGATCCCGTGACCTGGACCAAGGACTCTCTGGCTGCGGGTCTGGCCGAGATACTGGACGGCGACGCCGCCGCCATCCGCCGCCGCATGGACAACACCGAGTCCCAGTACGAGCTGATCAAGCTCCGCGCCGACGAGGAGGTGGCCGACGCCGTCCGCGCCTATATCAACGAGAACAAGATCGTGGGCGTCCACCTGGTGGCCGACGCCAAGCGCTACTATCCCTACGGCTCCCTGGCCTCCCATGTCATCGGCTTCGTGGGCGACGACAACACCGGCCTGTACGGGCTGGAGGCCCGCTACGAGCAGGAGCTGGAGGGCCAGAGCGGTCTGGTGGTGTCCGCCAAGGACAACGCCGGCAACGACATGATGTACGCCTATGAACAGTACTTCGCCGCCCAGAACGGCAGCGACCTGACGCTGACGCTGGACGCCACCATCCAGTACTATCTGGAAAAGGGTCTGGAGAATATGGCCGATAAGTTCGCTGCCGCCAACGGCGCCGCAGGCATCATCATGGACGTCAACACCGGCGGCATCTTAGCCATGGCCTCCTACCCCAACTATGACCTGAATGACTTCTCCGCCGTGCAGGACCAGACCCTGCAGGAGCGCATCGCCCGCGGCGAGAACACGCTGGCGGAGATGCAGCTGCTCCAGTGGCGCAACAAGGCGCTGAACGACACCTACGAGCCCGGCTCCACCTTCAAGATCCTGACGCTGGCCGCCGCGCTGGAGGAGGGTGTCATCAACAAGAACACCACCGTCAACTGCAGCGGCTTCGTCACCATCTCCGGACAGACCATCCACTGCTCCAACAAGGCCGGTCACGGCCTGCAGACCCTGGTCCAGACCGTGGGGAACTCCTGCAACCCCGCCTTCATCTCCTACGGTCTGAAGCTGGGCAACACCGCGTTCTACGAGTACATGAGATCCTTCGGCCTCATGGAAGGCACCGGCATCGACCTGGGCGGCGAGGCGGACAGCATCTTCGCCGATCCCGCCAGCTTCACTCAGCTGGATCTGGCCTGCTACGCTTTCGGCCAGAACTTCAACGTCACTCCCATCGCCCTCATCACGGCGCAGGCCGCCTGCGTCAACGGCGGCTACCTGCGTACCCCTTATCTGGTGGAACGCATCACCGACTCCAACGGCAGCGTCACCTATCAGCACGACAGCGCCCCCATCCGCCAGGTGGTCAGCGAGGAGACCTCCGCCACCGTGCGGGAGTGTCTGGAATACGTGGTGGCCAGCGGCACCGGCAAAAACGGTCAGGTGGCGGGCTACCGCGTGGGCGGCAAGACCGGTACGGCCGATAAGGGCCAGACCGGCGACGTGGTGGTATCCTTCCTGTGCTTCGCCCCTGCCGACGATCCCCAGGTCATCATGCTCCTGACGCTGGATACCCCCAGCCGCTCCACCGGCACCTATGTGTCCGGCGGCAACATGGTGGCGCCCTATTCCAGCGCCATCATGGCGGAGATCCTGCCCTATCTGGGCATCGAGCCCAGCTACTCCGCCGAGGAGCTGCTGGGCATGGACACCACGGTGCCCAATGTCATCGGGCTGACGGTGGACCAGGCCAAGGAGAAGCTGAAGGACCGGGCGCTGAGCTACAAGATCGTGGGCGACGGCAGCACCATCACCGACCAGACGCCGGCAGGCGGCGCCATCATCCCCGGCAAGTCCAGCGTTATCCTCTACGCCAACGAGAAAAAGCCCACGGACAAGTGCGTGGTGCCCCACCTTATCGGCAAGACGCCTTCCGAGGCCAACACCTCCGCCACGGCGGCGGGGCTGCTGATCCGGTTCTCCGGCACCACCGGCAGCGAGTCCAGCTCTATCCGGGTGCTGAGCCAGTCCATCGACGAGGGCACGGAGGTGGACGCCGGCACGGTGATCACCGTGCAGCTGGGCGACACGTCCGTGACGGACTGACACCACACGTTTTGCGCCCAACTGGGCACGCCGTTCCCTTTTGCGGAGCGGCGATGCGTGGTATAATAGCATTTACTGAATAAATGCAAAGGAGAGTTGACCATGAAGCTGCATGAGCTGTTGAAGGGGCTTGACATTCTATCGTACACCGCCGATATGGACGCGGACATCCGGGAGGTGCAGTACGACTCCCGCCTGGTGGAGGGCGGCGACCTATTTATCGCTGTGCCCGGCGCGGCGGCGGACGGCCACCGGTTCATCCCCATGGCGCTGGAAAAGGGCGCAGCCTGCGTGCTGTGCGAAAAGGCGCCGGAGGGCGATGTGCCCTACGTCCAGGTGGCGGACAGCCGCCGGGCGCTGGCGGTGGTGGGCGGCAACCGCTTTGACCATCCCGCCCGGGAGCTGACCATGATCGGCGTCACCGGCACCAGCGGCAAGACCACCAGCACCTATCTCATCAAGAGCATACTGGAGCAGAAGGCCGGGGCCAAGGTGGGCCTTATCGGCACCATACAGAACATGATCGGCGACCAGGTGCTGCACACCGAGCGCACCACGCCGGAGTCCTTCGAGCTGCAGAAGCTGCTGCGGGAGATGGCCGACCAGGGCTGCACCCATGTGGTGATGGAGGTGTCCTCCCACGCGCTGATGCTGGACCGGGTATACGGCATCCGGTTCGCCGTGGGCATCTACACCAACCTGAGCCGGGATCATCTGGACTTCCACCACACCATGGAGGCCTACTGCGACGCCAAGGCGCTGCTGTTCCGCCAGTGCGATCTGGGCATCTACAACGCCGACGACCCCTGGTCCGAGCGGCTGATGGCCGGGGCAACCTGCCCCCGGCGGTTCTCCTACGCCGTCAGCGGACAGGCGGATCTCATGGCCAAGAACGTGGCGCTGCACTCCGGCAGCGTGGACTTCGACGCTGAGGCGGACACGGAGTGGTGCCACGCCCATGTGGGCATACCGGCGCTGTTCACCGTATACAACACGCTGGGCGCCATGGCCTGCTGCTGGAATCTGGGCGTGCCGCTGGTGGAGTGCGCCGACGCGCTGGAGAAGAACCACGGCGTCAAGGGACGCATGGAGATCATCCCCACGCCGGGGACGGACTTCACCGTGCTCAACGACTACGCCCACAAGCCTGACGCGCTGGAAAAGGTGCTGCAATCTGCCAAGGAGTTCGCCAGGGGGCGGGTGGTGGCGCTGTTCGGCTGCGGCGGCGACCGGGATAAGACCAAGCGGCCCGTTATGGGCGAGATCGGCGCGCGGCTGGCGGACTTTGTCATCGTCACCAGCGACAACCCTCGGACGGAGGACCCCATGGCCATCATCAACGACATCCTGCCGGGTATGGCGGGCTACGACACCCCTCACGCGGTGATACCCGACCGGGTGGAGGCCATACACTATGCCATGGACCACGCGCAGCCGGGGGATGTGATCGTGCTGGCCGGCAAGGGGCACGAGGACTATCAGGAGATCGACCACAAGCACTATCCCATGGATGAGCGGGTGATCGTGGCGGAGCATCTGAAGGAGATGCACAAATAAAGAAAAGACCTCCGCGCGGCGGAGGGAAGGAGCAAGGTATTATGGGAATTATGGAGATCGTGCTGCCCATCGTGGTCAGCTTTGTGGTCACCGCCGCGGCGGGCAAGCTGCTGATCCCGGCGCTGGTGAAGCTGAAGGCGGGGCAGTCCATCAAGGAGATCGGCCCCACCTGGCACATGACCAAGCAGGGCACCCCCACCATGGGCGGACTGATGTTCATCATCGGTATCGGCCTGACCATTCTGGTGCTGGGCTGGCGGCGTATGCTGGCCGGCAGCTTCGTGCACCTGTACGTCTATCTGTTCGCGCTGGTGTTCGGTGCCATTGGGTATATCGACGACTATCAGAAGGTGAAGCACCACCAGAACACCGGACTGACCGCGCCGCAGAAGTTCGTTCTGCAGCTGGCGGCGGCGGTGGCGTTCCTGTGCCTGATGCGGTACGAGGGGATGCTGAGCCCCAACCTGTATATCCCCTTCTGGAACACCCACATCGTGCTGCCGTGGCTGGTATACCTTGTGTTTGCAGCGTTTGTCATCGTGGGCACGGTGAACGCCGTGAACATCACGGACGGGCTGGACGGCCTCAGCAGCAGCGTAACGGTGCCGGTGGGCGTGTTCTTTCTGGTGATGGCGGTGGTGTGGCCGGGATTTGAGCAGCTGGGGCTGTTCTCCGGCGCGCTGGTAGGCGGTCTGCTGGGCTTTTTGCTGTACAACCACTACCCTGCCAAGGTGTTCATGGGCGATACGGGGTCGCTGTTTCTGGGCGGCGCCGTGGCGGCGCTGGCCTTCGCCTATGATATGCCGCTGGTGCTGATTTTGGTGGGGATCGTGTATATCTGCGAGACACTGAGCGACATTATCCAGGTGGCGTATTTCAAGGCCACACACGGCAAGCGCATCTTCAAGATGGCGCCGCTGCACCATCACTTCGAGATGTGCGGCTGGAAGGAGACCAAGGTGGTGGCGGTGTTCACCACGGCGAGTCTTATCGGGTGCGTTATCGCTTATTTCGCCGTGTACCAGCGGTTCAGCTTCTGAGGAAGCGCCGCTGTAGTTTGAAGGAAGGAGGGAGATCATGACCCGGGAGGAGCTGCAGGCGCGGAAGGCGCAGCAGGCGCACATGCGGCAGGTGGAGAAGCGCCACAAGGAGGCCGCCAAGGGGCAGATGGATCTCCCCTTCCTGATCCTGACGCTGCTGCTGACGGCGGTGGGACTGATCATGCTGTTCTCCGCCAGCTTTCCCCGGGCGTACTACGACACCGGGGACGGCGCGTACTACTTCAAGCGGCAGGCCGCCTTCGCGGCCATCGGCCTGGTGGCCATGTTCATGGTCAGCAAGGTCAACTACCAGCGGTGGCGCGGCGCGGCGCGGCTGCTGGTGGGGCTGGCGCTGTTTCTGCTGATATTGGTCATCATCCCCCACAACCCGCTGGCCATTACCGCCAACAACGCCACCCGGTGGCTGGGCATCAAGGGCGTGTTCCAGTTCCAGCCGTCGGAGATCGCCAAGCTGGCGGTCATCGTCTACTTCTCCGACACTATCTCCAAAAAGCGGGAGAAAATGCTGACGTGGCGGCAGGGCATACTGCCCTATGTGGCACTGCTGGCGGTCATCGGCGTGCTGATGATGCTGGAGCCCCACCTGTCGGGCACGGTGCTGATCTTTGCCACCGGCGCGGTGCTGATGATCGTGGGCGGCATACAGGGCTGGCTGGTGGCCGCCGGGGTGGGCGGCGTCAGCGTGCTGGGCTACCTGTTTATAAAGCTGGCGGAGAGCGGCGTTATCAAGTATGGCGCGGCGCGTATCGAGATGTGGCACAACCCGTGGGAGGACTACTACGGTGACGGCTACCAGCTGGCGCAGAGCCTGATCACCATCGGCTCCGGCGGATTGCTGGGCGTGGGACTGGGCCGGGGACGGCAGAAGTTCCTGTACCTGCCGGAGCAGTACAACGACTTCATTTTTTCCGTTATCTGCGAGGAGCTGGGGCTTATCGGCGCGTGTGTCATCATGCTGATCTTCTCCATGCTGATCCTGCGGGGCTTCTGGATCGCGCTGCACGCACGGGACCGCTTCGGCGCGCTGCTGGCTGTGGGCGTGACCACCCACTTGGCGTTACAGACCTTTCTCAACATCGCGGTGGTGTCCGGCTTCGTGCCCACCACCGGCATTTCCCTCCCCTTCTTCAGCTACGGCGGCACGGCGCTGTGTTTGCAGCTGGTAGAGATGGGCATCGTGCTCAGCGTGTCCCGGCAGATACCGGCGGCGCGTGCGGGCTAAAAACCAGAAAATCCGACAACAAAACGTATTATTTATCAATTTAAATACAGATAGTATCGAAATTTAGGAGCTGGGCCGGTAAAAAGCGGCCCAAGGGAGCGGCAGCATGAGAGTGATATTTACCTGCGGGGGCACCGCGGGACATGTGAACCCGGCCATTGCGCTGGCGGGGTATATGAAGGAAAAGGACCCGGAGACGGCGGTGCTGTTCGTGGGCACACCCACGGGCATGGAGCGGGAGCTGGTGGCCAAGTCGGGGTATGACTACGCCGCGGTGGAGGTCAGCAGCTTCCAGCGGAAGCTGAACGCGGCGGGCATACGCCACAACCTGCACACCCTGCGGGTGCTGGCGTCCTCCGGACGGCAGGCGCGGGCCATCCTGCGGGATTTCAAGCCCGACCTGGTGGTGGGCACCGGCGGCTACGCCAGCTATCCCATGGTGAAGGCGGCGGCCAAGGCCCACATCCCCACGGCGGTGCATGAGAGCAACATGGTGCCGGGACTGACCACCAAGCTGCTGGAAAACTACGCCGATGTCATCATGGTGGGCTTTGAGGACTGCCGCCAGCACTACAGGCACCCGGAGCGCATCGCCGTGACAGGGACGCCGGTGCGGGGGGACTTCTTCCGGCTGACGCGGGAGGAGGCCCGGAAAAAGCTGGGCTTTGACGACGGGGCGCCCCTTGTGGTATCCTTTTGGGGAAGCCTGGGCGCCAGCCACATGAACGAGTGCATGGTGGACTTCTTCCGCCGGGAGGACGCGGAAGGCTATCCCTTCCGCCACATCCACGCAGTGGGCAAGGGCGGCTGGGAGGCCATGGAGCAGAAGCTGCGGGAGCTGGGCCTGCCCAAGTCCGACCGGCTGGACGTGCGGCAGTACATCTATGACATGGATGTGGTGATGGCGGCGGCGGACGTGGTGCTGAGCCGGGCCGGGGCCTCCACCATCAGCGAGCTGACGGCGCTGGGCAAGCCCACGGTGATGGTGCCGTCCCCCTATGTGACCAACAATCACCAGGAGAAGAACGCGCGGCTGCTGGAAAAGCACGGCGGCGCGGTGGTCATCACGGAACCGGAGAGCACCGGCGACGGGCTGTACGACGCCGTGGCGGCCATACTGAACGATGGGGAGACGCGGGCGCGCATGGCGCAGGCCATGCATTCGCTGGGCATCCCCGACGCCACGGAGCGCATTTACCACACGGTGATGGCGCTGGTGAAGAAGTAAGACAGGCACCCCTCTCCCCTGTCCGGTCATACAATGGCGTAGCTGTTGGATGAGCGGAGAGGGAGGGTATATGGGATATATCACGATCGAGGGCGGCGTGCCGCTGCGGGGCGAGGTGACGGTGCAGGGGGCCAAGAACAGCGTTCTGCCCATTCTGGCCGCCGCACTGCTGGCGGGGGACGTGTGCCGGATAGAGGGCTGTCCGCATCTGAGCGACGTGGAGTCGGCGGCGGACATCCTGCGGTACTTAGGCTGCACCGTGCAGTGGGACGGCGGCGACCTGCTGGTGGACAGCACCACACTGACGCGGTGCGACATCCCCCAGACGCTGATGCGGCGGATGCGCTCGTCGGTGATCTTTCTGGGGGCCATACTGGCCCGGTGTGGCTGGGCGGAGCTGAGCTATCCCGGCGGGTGCGAGCTGGGGCCGCGGCCCATTGATCTGCATCTGTCGGCGCTGCGCACCCTGGGCGCGGAGATCGACGACGCCGGCGGGACGCTGCGCTGCCGCGCACGAAGGCTCACAGGCGGGCAGATCATGCTGGCCACCCCCAGCGTGGGTGCCACGGAGAACGCCATGCTGGCCGCCTGCGGCGCGGAGGGCGAGACGGTCATCTGCAACGCGGCGCGGGAGCCGGAGATCGCGGACCTGCAGGCCTTCCTGTGCGCCATGGGCGCGGAGGTGCGGGGCGCAGGCGGCTCGGTCATTACGGTGGCGCCAAGGGCGCTGCACGGCTGCGTCCACCGGGTGATACCGGACCGGATCGCGGCGGCCACCTATCTGTGCGCGGCGGCCGCCGCCGGAGGCGACGTGACGCTGCGGAACACGGAATACCGGCACCTGGCCGCCGTGACCACGGCGCTGCAGCAGGCCGGGTGCGCCGTGGACTGCGGCGAGGAGTACATACAGCTGACGCGGACGGGGCCGCTGAAGGCCGTGCCACCGGTGCGGACGGCGCCCTATCCGGGGTTTCCCACCGACGCGCAGGCCATACTGATGGCGGCGCTGCTGCGGGCACAGGGCACCACGGTATTCGTGGAGAATATCTTTCAGAGCCGGTACCGGCATGTGCCGGAGCTGACGCGCATGGGCGCGGACATCCGCACCGAGGGGCGGGTGGCCGTGGTGTGCGGCGTGACACGGCTGCACGGCACCGACGTGGTGGCCACCGACCTGCGGGGCGGCGCGGCGTTGGCGGTGGCGGGGCTGTCCGCTGCGGGCAGCACCACGGTGCAGGGCGTGGGACACATACACCGGGGGTATGAGGACCTGCCCCGGGACCTGCGGGCACTGGGCGCGCGCATTTGGGAAGAGAACTGACGACAGCGGAGGGCAACGGACGATGGCAAGGCGCAGACGGTACAACCACAAGCGGCGGAGAGGGAGCATGAGCTTCCTCTACAAGCTGCTGGCCTTTGTGCTGATCTGCACCGCCATCGCCCTGGCGCTGACGCTGTTTTTCCGCATACGGACCATCGACGTCAGCGGCAACGAGCGGTACTCCAGGCAGGAGATCATCGACGCGGCGGAGGTGAAGGAAGGGGACAATCTGTTCCTGATGAACAAGTACAATGCGGCGGAGCGGATACGCAAGGCGCTGCCGTATGTCGAGACGGTGCAGTTCCGGCGGACGCTGCCGGACGGGCTGGCTATCATCGTGACGGAGTGCAGCGACCCGGCGGCCATCGTGCAGGACGGGAAGGCGTATCTGCTGTGCAGCACGGGGAACATCGTGGACGAAATGGCGGCCGCAGCGGCCAAGGGGCGCATGCAGGTGAAGGGGCTGACGCTGCTGGAGCCGTCCGTGGGGCAGAAGGCCGCAGCGGCGGAGGGGCAGGAGCTGGCACTGGAGCAGCTGCTGGCCATCATGCAGGCGCTGGACGCGCGGGACATGACGGCGGAGGTATCGCTGCTGGACATGAGCGACCCGGCGCAGCTGACGCTGCGGTATATGGACCGGTTCAACGTATGCCTGCCCTGGGAGGCGGACTACGGCTACAAGCTGGACTATCTGCAGGCGGTGGTGGAGAAGCTGGAGGTCAACGAGAAGGGGACCATCAACATGATGCAGGATGGAAAGGCGCGGTTCATCCCCGAATAAATCGCATCGGTTGCTTTTTCGCGGGATTCCGCGGTGAAGGGCGGAAAGTTTTTTGGCAAAATGGCTGAATATTTAGAATAAATGCGAGAGAACTCGAAAAGAGTTTTCCCGCATTTA
>ERZ827156.2860-NODE-2860-length-16693-cov-4.364767_pt1 | contig 16693 bp, 21 predicted proteins | sample MGYA00519919_ERZ827156 | MGnify/ENA primary metagenome ERZ827156 (study PRJEB31778, sample SAMEA3449269) | human gut metagenome | biome: human gut; feature: human-associated habitat; material: faeces | place: United Kingdom | collected 2010/2012 ... | reverse complement strand
CACCATGTTCTCTTCCGTAATCCCCTTCCAAGTCAACTACTCTGAGTGGAAGTTCTACAACGCCGAGGCTGCTGTGGCAACCAACTGGAACGCTGTGGACTTCGACGACTCTGCTTGGAGCACTGTGAAGGCTGCCTCGATGGGCGATCACATGGCGACGACGGTGTACATCCGCCACGAGGTGAACATCCCCAACCTGGAGGACTACCACGTGCTGAACGTGCGCGTGAAGTACACTGGCGGTGTGGTTGTGTATTTCAATGGCAACATCGTGGCTCGCTTCAATCTGGAGGAGGAGTTCGCCGCGAGCAGCGAGGCTCTTGACACGCACGACACCACGGCCTTCTCCAAGTTCCACGTGATTCTCTCGACGGTGGGTGCTGTGGCCGGCAAGAACGTGATCGCCTTCGAGATCCACCGCGCTTCGGGTCAGTCTGCCGTGGTGTTCGACGCGACGGGCGTGTTTGGCGTGAACGACTGCTCGGTGGCTGTGGACTCCTTCTCGGCCATTGAGGTCAGTAACGTGTCTGGCTGCACGAAGGAGGATCTGCTGGACCTGAACCCCACGACCTACGGTTACATCCCCAACGCTGTCGGTTCCTTCCTGGCGTGGACGGTGGAGAACCTGGAGGGCTCCAAGTTCAACAGCTTCGCGCTGCAGACCAACACCGCCCAGACGGGCTACGGCTTCTCGGTGAAGGGCCGCTGGAATGACAACGAGGAGTACACGAACGCCATGAGTCAGACGGGTCAGGCGACGAAGAATAGAGAGAGAGTGGCTTGGGACATGCCTGTGGGTATTGCGGGCTTCCGCCAGTTCAAGTTCGAGGTGGACGTTCCTGCCTCCAGCATTGTGAGCACCAACGCCTATGTGATGCAGTACTGCAAGCCTTCCGGTTCTGGCTCTTGTCCTGCTGTGGGTAACTATCCTTCTGTGGGCGAGGGTCAAATCTCTCCCGCGAAGTGCGCTGAGGGCTTCCGCGGCTACTCGTACAGAGAGTGCGTGAACGGTCAGCTGGGCGACGTGAAGACGGACAAGTGCCAGTACAAGGTGCCCGCGAGACTGCAGTACGACAACAACAACATGGAGTTCGTGATGAACACGGAGGTGAGCAGCGGCATTCCCAACTACAGAAACATCATCGATGAGTTCTACATGCAGGACAGCACGCCGCTGCCCGAGGGTCTGAAGATCGATGCCAAGACCGGCGAGATCACGGGCATCCCAATCGCTCTGAGAGAGACGACGGAGTTCACGGTGCGTGGCAAGAACCCGAAGGGAGAGACCTACGTGGCGATCGCGATCACGGTGCGCAAGGGTCACTGCCAGCCGGAGGGCGTGTTCGAGAGAACGCCCGTGGGTGAGATTGCTACGTATAACTGTGCTTTGCAGGGCAGCTATATTGGCTCTCAAAAGCGAGCCTGTATTCTAGGGAAGAAGGACGGAGAGTGGCAGAAGGCGACCGGCTTCTGCATGCCGATTGTTGCGATCATTCTGCTCGTTGTAATTGCTATCATCGTTATTGCTGTTGTGATCTTCTTGGCTATGAGAACCCGCAAGACGAAGGCTGTTGGCGGTGTGAAGAACAAGAGCGGGAAAGCCACCAAGAAGACCGTTGCCAAGAAACCCTCCACAAAGGCTGTGAAGGTTTAATTGCGATGTTGTTTGTTTTGAAAACACTCCATTCTAGAGCCAGCAAGAGCCACTGTCCCTTCTCCCTAGCTATCCTCTCGTGGTCAGAATGCCAAGGGAAAAGCAAGGGATCGAATCGATTTCAATTCAAATTGAGCAAAAGTAGGGTCGATTTGGTGCCCTGAATGCCCTGATTCTATAATGACCTCTTATTCTCAGCCAATACCTTGATACAAAAGGGTAGCTGTAGGAATCGGGTCCCCCTGGCGTCTAAGTCTTGTTCGTTTCAATCGCCGTTTCACCATTTCTTTCTACGTAACTCCAGGAGTTTCAATGGATTACAAACCGGACGTAGTCATGGACGGAGAGAACTACAAGGGACGCAAGTCGTGGACGAAGGAAGAAGACGAGATACTGATTCAGAACATCCAAGCCTACGGTGTGGGACACTGGTCCACCATCGCGCAGGCGCTTCGCGAGCAGACGGGAATCGTGCGGACAACGAAACAATGCCGAAATCGTTGGATGAACACTCTGGATCCTGCGGTGAACCGATTGGAGTGGTCTCCGGAAGAGGAACAGCTTATATATGACCTCCAAAAGCGGATTGGTAACAAATGGGCGGAGATTGCAAAGCACCTGAACGGAAGGTACAGTCGTTGTGAACTATTGAGCATAGAACGGATAATGCGGTGAAAAACCACTGGTACTCCACCATGCGCAAGAAGCTGCGAAAGCTGTATAAATACATTGGAGACGAGTTCAACAAAAAGCCGGAGATGAAGAGCCTCGCTGCCGAGTTCCTCTCGATTGATTACAAAAAGTGGTGCAGAGTTCGTGGTGTCACTTGCAGATTTATGTCAAGTCTGAACATGAAGCCCTCCGACATTCACATTGTTTCCCACTGCGTCGACTACATGCAGTTGCTCGACGTGCAGGGAGAGTTGGTGCAAAAGGAGAACGATGTGGTTCGCGTCTCGCTGACGTCATGCATAGAGAATGAACGCCATGGCGCCCTACGGCGATGGCATGTACATCCAGGGTGTGGTGGAAGAGAAGCGTCCCCTCTACATCGAGTTCATCCGGAAGGTGCTGCAGTGCTACCAGATGAACAAGAACCTGTTCACGGCCTACGCCCCCGATGTGCAATTCGAGGGCATCAAGTCGAGTGTGTCCCGATTCTTTCCCTCACGCCTAGTGGTCCCGATAACGGAGGACATTCCGCTCACCTCCCCCTTCGCCGAGGACTCCTCCAAGCTCAACAACATCATTTCGGGCCTGCCATCCGTGCACCATAACCGCGGGAAGCGCCAGCGCCGCGAAGCGGAGCAGCAGAGCGTGCAGATGGTGATGTACGAGAACTACGACACGAACTACATGAACGGGAACGGCGTGCTGGTCCCGCAGATGAGCGGCATGGGCAACATGAACGGCATGCAGCCGATGCAATCGATGCAATCCATGCAGTCCATGCAGCCGATGCAGTCCATGCAGATGATGGGCCACGTGCAGATGATGCCGCAGAGCCTGCCGCAGAGCGTGCCCTCCGTGATTCCGATGCAGCTGCAGGTCCTGCAGAACCCCGGCGGCGTGCTGGGCGGGCAGCCGCAGATGGTGCAGCCCGTGGACGGCGTGCTGATGGACCAGCAGACGCTGGACATGCAGGCGCTGCCGCGCGCGCAGGAGGGCGAGCTGCACAAGCCGCGGCTGGACGACGCGGAGGAGAAGGGCGTGGCGTATCACTTGGTGCACGGGGGCGATGCGATGAGTGGACTGCCGGACGAGATGGACGACAAGCGTGTGAAGGAACTGTATGTATAATGGCTCTGTTTGCAACAAACACCCCACTCGCGGACGTGCACCTTCTCCAGAACGAAGCCATTCTGCTCCATCTCTCTATCCCTCACTTCCCCTCCTTGCCTCCACTTCTTCATCGTCTCGATCGTCTCCTCCTTGTACGAGAACCCCGGCACGATCACCACCGCGCCGCCCGACCCGCAGAACTTCGCCGCCATGCCGTACTTCCTCGCAATCTACGCCTCACTCCCACGCCCAGTCCCCACGCTGATCATGCGAAGGTTCGGACCCGTCTCGCCGCCCAGCGCGTCGTCGCCCCATATGGCGCGTCGGCCGTCGAAGTTGGCGTCAATGCACGCCTTCATCTCCTCCTCGTTCCGCGTCTGCAGCGCCTTGAGGAAGCGGTCGGGCAGTTCCGCGATCGTGGCGTGAAGGAGCGTGCGATGTGATGTGAGGATATTTGTTCATGCCGTCCACCACCGCCTTGTCGCCCTGCAGCCAGCGCTGCTTCACGTTCGAGTGGAACACGCCAGAGTGGAGTGAAGGTGCCAACCCATCTCAGCAACACCAGCACCATCAAACACTATCACCATCACACACCATCACACACCATCACACACCAATCAAACACCATCAAACACCATCACCATCAAACACCATCAAACACCATCAAACACCATCAAACACCATCACCATCAAACACCATCACCATCAAACACCAATCAAACACCATCACCATCAAACACCATCACACAACACAAATAACACCCCAAAGGATATGTCCTCCGGCTGCGAGCAGTACGCCAGGAACAGCGGCGGCAGCAGCGCCACCTCCACGTGCGAGTACAGCCCGTTGCCCGTCTTCTCCACCGCCTCCTTGTTGAAGTCCATGCGAACGCACCCCTCCATCACCTGCGCCACGCGGTCCTGCAGACCCGCCGTGATGCCCAGCTCCTCCGTTTCCACCTGCAACGCCCACTTGATCTGCTCCATCTCCGGGAAGAGACCCTTCTATCACTCAACCGAAATCGGGGCGAAAACGGGAATGCGATAGAAGGCGATCAAGGCTCGCATAGCAGCAATGATGATGGAGGAAGACCCGCTTAGACCCACCTGACGAGGAATGGACGTGGTGTAGCTACTCGTGAGAGGGAGGGAGTTTCAATGCCTCATGGTAAAGGGACACTGGTTGACATATATCCCCTTTTTCATCAGGTACTTGTAGAAGCGATTGAGCGAGGCGTACAGAAGGCGAATGCCTCCCTAGATTGTGAGGCGGAGGTGGAAGAGGAACCGTGTAGCCGTTCTTGGAGAGGATATGATGAAGATCGGAGAAGGAGGTGAATGATGTCGGATCACTTCTAGCGATGAGCGGCAACAGGAGCTGGAACGTGGGGTTCGGGATGATACGAAGAGTTCTGGATTTGAGAAGGGTCACTTCTGTGAAGAAGTTGCTAATGGCGATGCTGATCGTCTTGCCGTAGTAGCCGTCCGAGGGGTTTCCGATCAAACCGATTCGGCTGTAGCACTTCTCGCTGACGGACTCGGGAGTGGAGGACAGGTCGCGGTCCGGAGAATGGAAGATGCGAATGCCCTTCTGAAGGGAAGAGGGAGAGAGAATGGCAAGAGGAAGGAACGGGACCCATAGTCCGAACGTAGACCCATTGAAAAGGTTCACGAGGGTGTAGGGGGACTACGTGAAATGCAGAGATGAAGTCTACTCGCTTCTCAACACCAACGGAAAGGAGGTAGTCCACATCAATCTGAAGCAGCGGGGACACGTTCTTGCTCATTGCGGCAGTGACCGGCTGCTTGCTATCCATTACACGACCACAGGGAACGCACGAGATATCTTCCGAATAATTGTACAGATACACGCACTTCGCATGCTTGAAGGCGTAGTAATCGTTTAGGATCGACAAACTCAAACCCTTCGAGGGAATGCACGCCTGATAGCAGATAAACACCGAGGGAGACGTAACGAACTGCTTTTCCTTCAGTTTCTTCACCACTTCAATCTTGCTAGCGGTCAATCGCCCAGACAAAGGACCCACTCCAATTTCGCACTCGGATCGATTTCGAGGTCTGTAGTGGATAGCACAACAACTCCGCTCAAGTGGCAGCACGCCACCAAACCCTCGTAATTCGCGTAGTCCTTCTGGTTGCAAACAATCACCATACTATCAATGGCCTTATACTGGCCGATTACGTCCTTCCACAGAACGATGGGAGACATCGAGACATCTTCCTGGTTGTGAATCGCAGGACCGTTTTCATAATCTACGGAAGGATTACACTAGACCAATCTAAGCATACTCTTTGGATCAAGATCGAGGTAAACAAACTGCATCGTAACGAATGACTGGTACTGGGAAACCGTCGTTTGGATCCCTCTATTCTCCATTTCCTGCAGCACACACCTCCCAGTCAAAGTGCCCCACTACAAGGCTTTGAACGCACACTCTCAGTATTACCAAAGGGCTTTCTCCGCCTTTTTGCCCTCCTTGCATCTTTTCCAGCGTGAACAACGATGGAACTAAGCACTTCGTTGTTTGCTCGCGAGCGAGGTGATTCATAGATTTCAACGGGAACAGCGCTATTCACTCGAGGATATAGACGAGCGGTTGGAGCATTTTCCGGAGTTCGCAAAGGCTCTGGGAATGGATCCGCAGTTCGTGATGTCGCGTCTCCTAACGTCTCTGAAGCTGAAATTGAATAACGAGGTAAAGATCACGTCGGCGGCAAAGAGGCAACGACTGCTGGAGTATCTGTTCCCTTATGCCGTACTGCCCGACTATTCCCCGCTTGTAACCTATCTGCTCGAGAAGGAGGAGGACATTCCGCAGGTGGTGGTGGACAAGCTTCTCCACGATGCTACATACAAGGAGTACTTGACTCCACAGATCAAGGTGAACATCTACAAAAGGGAGCCGGCCTATTTCGAGCACGACGTGGAGAGCGCCCTTAACGCGCTCCCCTTCAAGAACCCGTCAATGGCCAGCGTTTCCAGCAAGTGCTGCTGCTTCGACAAGGCAAAGCTTGCAGAATGTCTGAAAGATGCGGAGTGAGGCTAGCTGCGTGGATTCACCTGTAGACGCCTTCCGTCCCTGGGCCCCGCCCTGCAGCTCACGGGAAACGACGATATTCTCAAGGGACGACTGCTGCGCCACATGATTCAGCGCGGCATTGCTCTGCGGAAGGAGGGCTCGTTCGAGTCGGCCTTTCAGATCTTCGACCTGGCCTACGGCCTTCTGAGGGAAAATCTGTCCTCCCTCTTCCACATCGCGGATTGCAATCTGGACGCTGCCCAGAAGAAAGCCGCGACGGAGTCGGTCTCCCAAGTCCTGAAGTCCCTCGAGATCGCCCTGAAGTCCGACCGCACCTGCAACCCCAACCGCGACAAGCGCGGGAGTTTCAACATCTTCTCCTCGATTCTGGATCTACTCCACAAACTCCACGCCAAGTCCGCCGCTGAGGCCCCGCGCACCGACCCCGCGACGCAGCAGGCGCAGCTGGCGCAGAAGCGCCGACAGCTGTACCGTGCGGCCATCGATCGCATGATGGCGCTGGACACGACGCGCACCTTCTCGCAGCCGGTGGACGCGGCGCTGGTGCCTGACTACTACACGGTGGTGAAGAAGCCGATGGACCTGAGCCGCATGCGCCAGCGCGCCGAGCGCTACGAGGCGGCACGTGACATGCGTCCGGACATCGACTTGATCGTCGCCAACGCGTTGTACTACAACGGGGCACAGTCGCCCATCGCGCAGGCTGCCGTCAACCTGAAGAATGGGTGGCTGGAGTGCTGTCTGAAGTGCGAGCTGCAGGAGAAGGCGCTGCTGAAGGCCACGCCCACCACCCCCACGTCTCCCACTTTTTCGACCTCCCTGTCCTTCGTGCTGGTGGCGCTGGCGGTGGTGCTGGCCACGCCCGCGCTGTACGCTCAGCTGCTGCGCGCCGTGTACCAGCGTGTGGTGTTCCTCCTCTCCAACAGCACGATGCCCTCCGAGAACAACGTGCTCGACCCCGTGCTGTTCGCATACTACCAGCTGCTGACGCTGCCCGACCACCTCGACCACCTCGTCGCCAGAACCGCGGGGAAGTCTTCCTTCTTCCCACAAGGGCTCTTCGCCGCGGCGCCCACGGCGGACGTTCCGACGTGCTTCTGCGACTTTTTGCTGTATCTGGTGCAGCAGGCGGTATACAGCAGCAACGGGAAGGAGGACGAGGAGACCAACCAGGAGATCCAGAATTCCCTCCAAAACCCGCTCAACCGTCACCTCTATTATTCCGCCGTGGAGGTGCAGGCGTTCCAGACGCTGGGGTCGTCGGACGGGGCGACGGATCTGGCGCTGTTCCAGAGCATGATGAAACTTCTTGTGAAACTGCCGGAGAAGGTTCTGGAAAGCGAGTGGAGCTGGATCGATACGATCGAAGTGACGATGTGCGTGTCGCGAGTGAAGCAATGCGTTTGATGTGACGTGTAGCAGGCGTGCTCGCCAGAGGTGATGAAGGCCTTCTTGGACGAGCTGCTGATGCCGTGTTTGGGGAGGATCCGTCTGTTCAGCGTGGCGTTTCACGCGTTGCGTATGCCTGACATTTCGGAGTAAGAAGTAGTGCTCGTTTTGCGGTGCCTCTTCTATACGCAGCAATTAACCGATTCGGTGCTAACTGCTGTTTCGACGTCGATTTCGCAAGCGAACGTGAAGGTAACATTCTTGAGTGAAGATGAGAGCTAGAAGCACCCCATGAGCGAATTGACGCCAGAGATGAAGCGTGAGCTGGATTCCTTCCTCGAGAGTGTGTCCGAATTCCGGGTGATCCTGATCCAGCTCTTCGACGACTACATGATCCAGGGCGAGGAGCCTCCGGTCAGTCTTCCTCCCGCAGAGCCTGCGAAGCGCCCTGCAGAAGAGATTACGCCTCTTCCCCAGCCCGAAGAGGACGTGGCAAGCGACGACGAATTCTACTGTCCTGTTTGCTAACAAACACGCGTTACTGCTTGCCGTTCATCTTCCACTCCACGACCTCCTTGATGCAGTCGGCCACGTACTGCAGCGATCCGCTGGTCAGACCGGCGACGGAGATGCGGCCGGTGCGCAGCATGTAGATGTGGTGCACGTTCAGCATGCGGTCGCTCTGCTCGGGATCCAGGCCCGTGAAGGTGAACATGCCGATCTGCTTGATGATGTGCTCCCAGTTGCCGGGGCAGCCGTTGGCGAGCAGCGCGTCGTACAGGCCCTGACGCATGCGCAGGATGCGTGCCACCACCGCCTTCAGCTCGCTGACCCACTCCTCGAAGAGCGCCTTGTCGCCCAGAATCGTCGCGACGATCTTGGCGCCGTGCATCGGAGGGTTCGAGTACATGGTGCGCACGATGATCTTCACCTGGCTCAGCACGCGGGGCACCTCCTCGCTGTCCTTGCAGACGATGTTAATCGCGCCGATGCGCTCGCCGTACAGACCCATGTTCTTGGCGAAGGACTGCGAGGCGAGTAGCTCCAGACCCTTGCGCGCGAACATGCGCACGGAGTAGGCATCGTTGATCAGATCGCCGGAGGCAAAGCCCTGGTAGGCGGTATCGAAGAAGGGGAGGATCTTCTTCTGGACGCACAGGTCCGCGATCTCGTCCCACTGCTCGTGGGTGGGATCCACGCCGGTGGGATTGTGGGCGCAGGTGTGGAACAGGAACACGGAGCCCTCGGGGGCGTTCAGGATGTCCTCCTTGAGGCCCTCGAAGTCAAGGGCGCAGGTCTCCGCCTTGTACCAACGGTATTTGCACAGCTCCATGCCCACCTCGCCGAAGATGGCGTTGTGGTTGCCCCAGGTGGGGTTGGGCAGGTACAGCTTGCGGCCAGGAGCGAACTTGCGGATGAACTCCGCGCCGAGGCGAAGACCGCCCGTTCCGGACAGGGACTGCACGGTGCACAGACGCTTCTCCACGACCACGGGGTGATCCTCGCCGAAGAGGAACTTGCCGGCCAGTTCCTTGAACTTGGGCAGACCGTCGATGGGAAGGTACTCCTTGTTCGCCGTGGTGTCGGCGAGGATGATCTCCTCGGCCTTCTTCACGACGGGGAAGTAGTAGGGCTTTCCCTCATCGGTGCGATAGGCACCGACTCCTACCGCATGAGACCCCTTTGCACAACAAAGATACCGAGGTTCACTTTGCGGGGATCCGTATCAGCTTGGTATCCAGCACTAACCTTGAAAATAGCATCAGGAGGGCCAAGAGGGACTTCCTACGGCTTACTACCACTATGCAATGGCGTACGCTCCAATTCGACATAATGAGAAGCAACACAAGAAAAGAATGAGCAGTCCCTCACTTCGCTTTAAAGGCGCAATCCCGTCCCAAATCCATTGTCGGAAATGGGTCCAATTCGGGGATATTTAACAAACAGGGTAGTATGGAACAACGTTATCCAAACTCTGGATACGAATAACGGGTTGGGAGGAATAACGAGACAGCACCGACTGGATGCTATGCACAATACTCTGCTGTCTTCTGAGTTGAATGCACTACAACTCATATCAGGGAGGAAATGAGCACGTTCACACCCTTTGCACACGAATGCGCATCGAAATAGAACTGTATGGGAACAGCCGTTCGGAATGCCCTCCGTATTGGAGCGGGAACGAGGGGGTTGTCGAAGAACACCTATTGATGGGGATTATTGACGGAAATTACATGCTCCTTCCAGGGCAGAGTGGCGTTCTGCAGGATGTCGTGATGACAGAATCGGAACTGGTTGCCGCAGAGGTTGCACTTGGACAGCTGCACCTCGTTACTGCACGGGAGGATGGGAACCACGAAGGACCGGTTCAACCGATTGGCCAATTCCACTCCCAAGGCGAGACTCCTGTTTTCAAACCCTCCTACGCGTCACCTCCCCCGCCGATCCCGACGGCGACTCTCTTGCAGATACAAAAACGTGGCCTTCGTGTCGGAATACTCCCGGTTTTTGTCAAACCGATAGAGACCCATTTCCTTCAATCGGTACATCTTGTTCCACTCGCCCAGGATGTAGTTGTTGTGGATCGTGACCTGCGTTGCGTCTTGACCTCACGCCACACACCCAGTCTCACTGATTGCATCCCATCGGAATTGATGCTTCGCGAAAAACACGAGACCACTGCTGTACTCCTCTTCCGGAAGCAGTCCCCAGCGGAACGCCGGAACCCGATTCTCGTCGATGAGACGGTTGGTGGTGGGTTGATCACTCAATCCCCAGACGGGCATGAACCGAATCACGTGGTTTAGAAAATGTATGGAAGTCAGGGTGGGTCGGAAGAAGCTAGACATGACGACTGTGGGGAAAGGCGACACAAAGCCGGAATTCACGCGCTCGTCCTTCTGGGCAAGCATATCGTAGTGCTTTCTCAACAAAATACCGGGAAGGGGATTCTTGTGGAGGATCACGTCGGAGTCGAAGAGGAGGCAGCTGCAATTCAGCAGAAGGACCTCGCGAATGATGCGCTGCTTGGCGTTCATTTTCTGTTTGAACACGTTCGTGCCGAAGAGGGAGGGAGTGGCCCCCACTCTGCCGGCCAGGGAGGTGATGTTGAAAAACGCGATGGGAAAGCCCTTCTCCTTCAGTTCCTACGTGAAACGAGTTACGGTAATGAGTACAATGTAGGCACTGATTTCAATCGCGACTACGGCCAGATTGGAGTAGGACTGAAGATGACTAAGTTCGTTGGACAAATAAAACGAGTCGATGTAGCCCATGTCCGTGAAGGTCACCATCACCACCCCATCCTTCTGTCGCTCGGGCACCAACTCCCTCAACGAAACCACATGCTCTCCGTTCACGTCCTGGAAGTCTAGGTTGGATGCACACACGCAGAAATACTGCCATTGACTTCTTCGACCATCTGGTCATACTCCCTTCTCGTCATTTCTGGAAAGAGCGAAAAGGGTGGCAAGGAAGTGTTTCCTCGTCTTATAGGATAATCGGAAGACGGAGAGGGTTCATGCTCTTCGTTTCTACAAACCGTAACCTACAATGAAACGAATTAGAAGGACGCACAAAAATGGAGGGGCTCTTGTAGCGTAGTCTTCGATGCGTCCCAAAGGTGGAGATCATCGCCACAGCGACCAAGACGAGATAGAACAACAACCGCAGAGCCATCCGTAGGGGAATGGAAAGATCCGAAGCGTCTGCTAATCCTCCAGTTTGACAAATCCAGGGGCGTTTTTTCTCGCCTTCTCCTATGGCGACAGCCCCCCTTTTTCCGTCCGTCCCAGTTTTGAGAACCACATGGGTACAACCGTCCCAAATTTGGGGTGGGACCCACCCCAAATTTGGGGGCGCCGCAGGCCGGAAAAATTTGGGATACCCCACAAGCAGCAGAAGACAACACATAGCCTTTCATAAGCAAGTCCTTTCATAGTCTATAAGGAATGTTGGTCCTTTAGTGGTAGATACAGGCCGTTTGTGAGCAGTATCATGGGATTATGGCTCAGATGGTTTAGAAGTCATATACTTCTTCTATGAGAAAGAGCAAAGCGTACCAACATAGTATTCTCTTCCTATTACTCAGCCGAATTGCAATAAGCAATGTGCAGCCCATCCTCTCGTGATTGTACTATTTATGACAGGCTAGCTATTTCAGCTGAATAGCAACAACTCTTCACATGACATGTGATTCAACAAACACATTTCCAGGTTGAAGCAAGCATGCAACACATATAGAGAAGAGGTACAACAACAAAAAAGACTTCAAGTTGAAGCCGATGGCAAATTCGGCAATCACACACTCCACAACATAACTGATTCAATGATCATGTACAGCAACAAGAGTGAACAAAAGGGGTTTAGGGAGAAGCACTGTAGAGGTCATATGTCACATGAATGCATCAAGGAGCTCATCTACATAGATAGAGAGTCACAGCATCCATATTACATACCAAAATGATCATTATCATATAGTGACATTAGGTATTTAGGTGATGCACACAAGTGTGACAATGAAATAGTGACCATTTTGGGAAGGCCTCAAATACTCCCAACTTTTGGAAAACTTCTACCTCATTTTTCTCCATAACTAAGAAAACTATCTAAGTGTTCTCTATTCTATTTTGTAGCAGACCATCCAAGGATCATTTGTGTCTACTTGTGTCACGATTATCTCCACGGGTTGTCGAGATTGCATTTGAGCTTCACCTTCCGGACGGCCCTTTTTTGGGTTTCAGTCCCTAAAACTCTGCCATAAAGAGTGATTTTTGCAAGAAAGACAGTTCAACAGAAAGGGCTCGTCGAGATCTGTCGATTGGCACCTGTTTCATTGCAATAGGGGCAATATTGACGAAGATATCCCCATTTTTTGTCAATTAGGTCCCCCAACCGTCCGAAAAGTTGGGCCCTGTCGCCATACCTTCTCCTTTGCCCCAATTTGAAGGGTTATCAGAAGCTATACGATGAACGCTGTCCGTACTTTCTTGGATAGAGAGCCTGGTACACGGATGTCTGCTGAATCGTCACTGTGTAGCTATGTTCTTTGGCCTTGTGCTGGGTGTTGTGGGATGCGGTCTCCCGTTTGCTGTCACCCCCATTAGAAGAGCCATGGGCAAGCCGACCTACCTCTGGAGCGATCAGGGTTATTCCTGCCAGAAGAACGGATTCGTCCTGAACAAGCCTGAGTAGAGTGAAGCGGGCGGAACATGACCGGCTGCGTTGTTTATAAATAACTATATTCCCATTTCGTTGTTTTGTTTGGAATCGCCCCGACCCTTCTTGTGTTTCCAGGAAACAGGTGTAGATGGACTCAGTTGTTACGGCGGCGGACGTTGCGACGCCAACGGGAGTTGCGTGGGGAATAGGAGGACTCCGTCTGTTTCCGCGTCCGGTCGGCTTTTATAAGGTTGGACAGAATGTCCTCTTCGCTGATGCTATCGCTTGGCGTTGGATTCGCGGCGGGCTCCTTCGAGGGGGTGGAGAACAGCTGGTTCAGGTCGACGGAGGTGGGATCTTCCGGCTCCGGCTCCTCGTCCTCCGACACGTCCGATGTCAGTGGCGAATCCTCCAAACTGCCCCTGAACTGGATGCTCCCCTTCTTTATATCGCGCGGAGGCGCCGCCACGTTCTTCTTCGTCTTCTAACCCTCAATGGCGCTCCTCGCCCTCACCTCGTAATTCTTCCCCAGCACCTCGAATCGCACGCGGCTGTACTTCCGCAGGCAGTTGGAGATCTCCTCCGCCTTGCCCTGGTTCTCGGGCAGCACGTCCCCGCTGCGTAGCGCGTTCCGCCGGTGGTACACGAACACCCCACGCCGACTGTCCCAGAAGGAACCGAACCCGGGGTGCGTCCGCTTGTAGAAGGCGCTGTCCCCCGCCGTCATCTCGTCGCGCAGGAAGCAGTCCTCGGCGGGCGCCTTGTGGTGGAGGTAGAGACAGTCCTGGTTCAAGCAGGTGGTGTTGTGAATGAAGGAGTTGCAGTACTTCGTGGTGCCGAAGCTGGCTCTAGGATCAAGAGAAGGATTCGGGATGACTTCAGCAGGTGGCCTTTGTAGCAGAAGCCGTCCACCGCGCGAATGCATCGCAATGCCGCTTCTTCGTTCTCGTAGGTCAGGTATCTAGTGTGGAGCGGATGCTGCGCGCGTACATGCCGATGGTGGGGTTCTGCGTGCTCTGCACGCTGGGCGAGCTCACCACGAGCTTCAGCACCTTCCCGTATTTGCCGAACACCTCCTCGCTGCGCAGGCGCTCCACGTCGTTCTCGTCCGCGGGCATCCCCACGATGTAGGCGAGGTTGCGCTGGACAATGCGCGTCACGGACAGCTGGTAATTGTGCTGGGAGTGAGCATCGACGGGAAGAGCCACATCGTTCGTTCGTTTGCGCGGTCCCGGAGCGGTGGAGTTTCCAGTGGGCTGCTCCGCTTCTTCGTTTGCCTCCTCGGAAGAGGAATCGGACTCTTCTCTTCTAGGCAATCACAACATAGCACAGCAACGCACGCATCCGGCTCTTCGACAACCTTGAAGCGGTTCCGGTCGTAGGTCTCTCGGCAGTTGGGACAACGACTGTTTTCGTTCAAAAGACGATGCAAGCACCACATACACAGCTAGCCCGTCACACCTTCAAAAATGCGCTCTACTTGAAAACCGCAGGGACACGGAAACAGGCGATAGTCCGTTTCGTCCATAGGGCCGAAGCAGACCGGACAGAGATGATCGTCTTCGTTGTCCCCATTCATATCGATCGTATCGTTCAACATTCTACAACAACGGTTAGACACGACTCGCTCAGCGCTCCTCCCAGTTCATCACCTGTCACGGCGCCGTACCAAATTGCGATCTGTTCTCTTCCTCCGGCTCGCTGATTCTGGGAATGATGGGAATCGGGGTGTCCGCGATTGGGCGCCAAAAGGGGAGAAAAACCGTTTTCCCGCGTGGCTTTTCTCCCCCATTTCTGCAAAACGATGCTATCGTTGAGGAAGTTGGTAGGCTCTCCCGCGAGCAGGTCCCGTCTTGCCTACAATGGCGCTGGCAGCATTGGATCTTACTTGTCTTGTCGTTCATATCAGGCTGGAAGGGACTGGGCCATGAACAAAGGTATCTACTTGAAGGACGGCGTGCCGCAAGTCCATTCTTCCTCGGGGCCGCTGTATTCCAGCCGGAGAGGCAAATGTGGCTTCATCGTGCTGAATAATGGAAGAGTTTGTGCTTCGTGTCGTCTGTTCACTTCCAGAAAATGAATACGCTGAGTCATTTCCAGTACAACAAGCTCCTGAAAGAACTGGTGAAGGTGGCTCTTGCTCCCCAATCCTTATGTGTAGTACGAGAGCAACGAACACCTGGGAACGGTAGCGCTGATGAGTTCTACGGAGAACGTGTTTTCGTCGGGATCGGACTACCACAGCTGCTTCCTCGACTCCAACGGAAGCGACTTCGCAAAGAAAGTGCTGCAAATGAAGAGGAAGGAATACAACGCGATTAACCAAATACACATCTCGGACGTGGCCCTTCGCTGTGTTTCTGATGTCTAGATCCCGGTAGTCGCTGTGATGGACGGAAAGGTCTCGAACGATGGTGCGTCGCTCGGCTTCGCCAGCCGCTTCCCCATCATCACGGACAGAACGGAGCTGCACTTCAGCCAGAGCCGTCACAACTTCTTCACGGACGCTGGCGTGAGCAAGTTCCTCAGCTCCCTGGGCGGCGTCGGCATGTATCTGGCATTGACCGGTTCCCCTCTGAAGGGCCGCGAGTTGATGTACTTTGGCGTGGGCAAGTACTACATCGAGCACTGTAGTTGCGTTCCCCTCGATTCACGTGTAGGCAATGTGGACGATCTCATGAGCGATCTGTCTCTGAACCACTCCCGCAGCGCGTCCCGCGTCGAGGAGATCATCAAGGCCACGACGGTTCCCTTCCCCAATCCGGATGAGGACATTCTGAGTTGGGTTGCCTTTGAGGTTTGATAAGTAGATCGATTCAACGACATCTCGCAGCTGTTCAACCCCTGCTTCATTTCCGACGAGAACGTCCTGGATCTGCTGCATCGTCTGGAATCGACCTCTGACTACAGCCGCGACCTTCTGAGCCACATCCAGGGATCCACCGCGATGCTCCAGGTGATTGAATCGCATCCGCCCGACCCGTAGGCAATCTGGAAGAGCATCGTCGATGCGAGCCGTCTGAGTCTGCACGGCACGCTGAAGCGCGACTACAACGTGCTGGTGAACCTGATGACGGCGGAGTCCTGCAAGGAGTTCTACACTCCCTTCGCCAACGAGTCCATCAATCATCTTCGCGTCGCGTCTTCACCGGTGCTGGACGCCGCCGAATGCGCCAAGGCCGACGCGCTGTTCGCGCCGAACGAGCAGGGCGAGCTGTTCCTGGAGAAGACGGTGCACTACGACATCCCGCTGTTCCGCGGCGACTGCGCGGACAACGACAAGCACTTCGAGCGCTTCGGCGACAGCAAGTTCGACTGGGAGCGCGTGGACCGCGAGCTGCTGCACGTGGTGGAGGTGAAGAAGGAAAAGCCCATCGCGACGGAGGCGCGGGCGTTCGTGCACCCCGCCACGGGGCTCGTGCACCCGGTACCTTTAGAGTGGGAGGAGGACTTGAAGATGGAGAAGATGCGGAAGACGCAGGCGCGGAAGCGACAGATGGCGGAGGACAGCCAGACGGTGCTGTCGAGCATGCACGAGGAATAATGCTCCTCTTTGTTGAACAAACAGCGCTGCATGGACTATTGGACACGTCGACTTACTTCTTCTTCTGGTTGATCTTCTTGTGGTAGAAGGCCAGCTCCTCGT
>ERZ827156.2859-NODE-2859-length-16701-cov-3.055509_pt1 | contig 16701 bp, 16 predicted proteins | sample MGYA00519919_ERZ827156 | MGnify/ENA primary metagenome ERZ827156 (study PRJEB31778, sample SAMEA3449269) | human gut metagenome | biome: human gut; feature: human-associated habitat; material: faeces | place: United Kingdom | collected 2010/2012 ... | reverse complement strand
TTATAATGAATGGAGAAAAATCAGAGGTCTGTGGATAAAACTGCGGAAACTCAAGAAAATTTATGATATTGACAATGGTAAAGGGAATGGATATAATAAAGAAGTATAGAGATTGTGACCGTTTTAAGTAATGGGCGATACTCTATCTTTATTAGACATTTAAATTGGATTGCGATTGTGAAGCCAAGCATGACCTGTATAGTATATGTTATTACATAAATTATAAGGTCATTTTTTATTTTGGCATGAATTTGCTGAAACAGGATATAGGAAGAGATAAGGCCAATCTTGAAATATATCATTTGGAAAGGGACATACATGAAAATTAAGAAAAAACTTAATAATAATGTAGCTGTCGTAACAGATAAAACTGGAAACGAAATCATTGTTATGGGGAAAGGAATTACCTATGACAAGAAATCAGGAGACTGCATAGATGAAGAGCAGGTAGAAAAACGATTTGTTCTATCTAATAAAGATTTTTCTATGAAATTTCAAGAAATATTATTAGATATTCCAGCAAAATATTTAGAAGCCAGTAATTGCATTATTGAAAGGGCAAAGAAATATTTAGATGCAGAAATAGATGATAATATCTATATTTCATTGACGGATCATATCCATATGGCGGTAAAGCGTTATTTGGATGGAATGCAGGTTCCAAATCCATTATTATTGGATATCAAACGATTTTACAACAAGGAATATGAGATTGGATGCCAGGCGCTAGAGATTATCAAAGATCAGCTGAAAGTAGAACTTCCAGAAGATGAAGCAGGATTTATAGCATTTCATTTTGTAAATGCACAGCAGAATCTGGAGTCGTCCAGAATGGTAGATATCATGAAGCTTGTAAAAGAGATCACGAACATTGTAAAATATCAGATGGGATTGGATTTTGATGAGGAATCGGTGTATTATTATCGATTTATCACACATTTGAAGTTCTTTGCACAGCGGTTATTTTTAGAAAACAAGCAGTATACAGATGATGATAATCCATTATATCATATTGTCAAAGAACAATATAAGAAGGCATTTAACTGTACCCAGTCAGTTGTGAAATTTGTAGGTAATAAATATAATTATAAGATATCCAAAGAAGAACAGTTATATTTAACAGTACATATTGAAAATATTATAACGAAAAGTAAAAAATAATTGGATTGTAACGATGAATAAATTCAAATCGGCGAAACCAAGAGTCTTTGTGGACCCTTGGTTTCTTATTTTTTAAGGAGAAATAATATGAGCGATAATAAAACTTTAGGAAGAAAGATCATAGAGGCAGCGGGAGGTGCCGAAAATATCAAGTCGATCACAAACTGTGCGACAAGATTGAGAATGTATATCAAAGATGCATCAAAATATGATGAAGAAACAATTAAGAAAATTGATGGGGTTATGGGAACATCAATTGTTGGAGATCAGTATCAGGTTATTGTAGGTCCAAAAGCGATTCATTTATGTAAAGCAATACAGGATGAATATGGAATTGCAGGTGCAGGAAAGAAACAGGAAAAAGCCAAAGGAAATATTGTGAACAGATTTTTGGAGACAGTGTCCGGCTGTATCGCACCATTAGTTCCAGCATTGGCAGCATCAGGTTTGATCAAGGTATTATTAACAATCTGTTCTATGTTGAATTTGCTTCCAGAACAGAGTCAGACATATGCGTTGTTAAGTACAGCCTCAGATGCAGTGTTTTATTTCATGCCAATTATTCTTGCATATACGTCTGCCAAACGTTTTCAATGTAATGAAGTGTTGGCAATTGTAATCGCGGGAGTGTTATTACATCCTAATTTTGTAAGTATGGTAACACAGACACAGGAACAAAATATGGCAATTCATTTCTTAGGACTGCCAGTGACACAGACAAGTTATAATGGAACTGTTGTACCAATTATCTTGACTGTATGGGTAATGTCATATATCGAGAAATTTATTGATAAAATACTGCCAGAAGTTGTAGTACATTTATTCAGACCATTACTAATTGTTTTATTTATGACACCAATCGCATTGATCGTAACAGGACCTGCGGGAGCAATCTTTGGACAGGGATTAGCCGTTGTATTACAGGGAATTTTTGCAAAAGCAGGATGGGTTGCACTCGCATTAACATTACTTGTAACAAGTTTCTTATGTATGACAGGTATGCATCTAGCCTTAATTCCTGTAGCAATGACATCTATTGCAGAAGTTGGATATGATGAATTTGTATTAGTTGTATTTTTATGCTTTACATTATCTCAGGGAGCAGCAGCTTTAGCGGTATTATTAAAAACAAAGAATTCTAAATTACGTCAGTTAGCAATTCCAGCACCAATCGTATTAAACGAAAATGTTGATGATTCAGAAATTGTCAGTGTAACATCAGGAAAAATTGTAAAGCAGGAAGATATCAAAGACGAAGTATTTTCAACAGGAGTGATAGGAAAAACTGTAGGAATCGTATCAAATGATGGGGTTTGCTATTCTCCCGTTGATGGTGAAGTAGCATCCGTATTTCAGACAAAACATGCAATGGCATTTAAAAGCAAAGAAGGAACAGAAGTTTTAATGCATGTGGGAATTGATTCTGTGAATTTAGAAGGAGAAGGATTTAAGGTATTTGTAAAAGAAGGAGATACTGTAAAAAAAGGACAGAAAGTATTAACATACGATAAGACTGTATTTGAAAAAAATAAAATAGATGAAACAACCATTATGGCAATTTCAAATACACAGGATTATGAAAATATACAAATGTTGGCGAAAGGAGAAGAAACTATAGCAGGAGATCCGATTTTCGCAACAGTTGCAAAGGAGAATTAGATGCGGAAATATAAAGAAGAATTGGTCACGAGATTACAAAATGATTCTAAAGTAGCAACAGAAAATGGTGTGGATTTTATTATAAAACCCATTCCAGAAATGGAAAAGATATCTGGAATGGATCCAAGAATGTTAAAAGCAGCCAAAGAAAAAATTAAAAAGCTGCCAACAGAATTTTCTGTTGATACATTTCAATTATATGGGGAACGTTACAGACCGGATAAGAAGAATTATGACCTGACAGAAAGTGTAATTAATATAAAGCAGAAATTAATTCAAGTAAAGGAACATTATATCAATACATTTTTTTATTACCCTGAAAATAAAAAAAATATGCCGATTGTTTTATATCTCCATGGCGGAGCATTTATGACAGGTGATCATACGCAGTTTGAAAATCAATGTAAATTTATAGCAGAGAAAGCGCAGGCATGTGTTGTTTTTCCAGAATATCGGTTAGCACCAGAGAACCCATTTCCGGCAGGAATTGAAGATGCGTCTGAGATTTTAAATTGGATTTATGATCATGTGGATGAATGGAATGGAGATAAAAATAAAATAATAGTTGCTGGGGATAGTGCAGGTGCCAGCATTGCAAATGCATGTGCATTAATGGATCAGGAACATAAAATTCGTTTGTTGTTTGAGATTTATCCATGTTGTGATATTGATAATTCAAATAATTCTGAAACTCCATGGGATAAGAATTATTATGATATTCCAGAAGATGAAGAAAAATATATTATTGGACGAATGAAGAGATTAGAGAATTCTGGGAAAATGATGAGAGAATTGTATTTGGGAAAAGAAAAACTTGAAAATCCATATGCATCAATTATTTATCAGAAAGATTTATCCGATTTTCCGCCGATTATTATGGTAGTAGGCGAGTATGACTTTTTAAGATTCAGCACAGATATATTTACGAAAAGATGTGCAGATTATGGAAAATTAAGAAGAACGATTCGATATCAAGGATGTGATCATGGCTTCTTTGACATGATTGGAGTTATGCCACAGGCAGAAGATGTGATTTTAGAGATGGCGAAAGATATTATGAATTTATAGATCAAAAAATATGAGCTTATTGTAAATCAAACAATTAAGAAGAGGCTCCTTTAGTTACAAAATTGTGCTAGAGGGGCTTATTTTTCAATTTAAAGACTGATCCATATAACAAAAAAGTATTAATTGCTAAACTACAAATCGCGATAACGATTTATCGCCGCCATAATCTCCTGTTTTCGAGGCATCGCCAGATTACTTTTCACATACTTACTATCCAAGATCGTAGAAAGTCCCTTTGTTTCAATGATCTGCATTAATTCATCTGCAACTGCACAAAGATCTTTCTTCCCATCCATCAAATGAAGTTTCGCATACAACAAAGCATAACCAAGAGTGGTTGTCTGTTCAGCATCTGCAATCTGCTCTACATATCTAAGATCAACCGTATCTTTATTAATGGAAAAAGCATCTTTTCCAAGTGTTTTCATCTTGATCTTTCGTTCTTTCTTTAGATGATTTCCAGCCTTAAAACAACGGTCAAAACAAGGATCAAGATGTTCATTTTCAGGAAGTGAAACCATAGGGAAGTCTTTCGCAGCTTCTTTTGCAACAGTGGTGATATCTTTTGGCACATATTGATCCATCTGAATGATATGATCTGCCGGATGAAAATAAGATCCGCAGTTTCCAGCAACAATAATCGAAGAAATACCATATCTTTCATATAATTCACGAACACGTTCAATAAAAGGCGTGATCGGCTCCTGGTCACGCAGAACCACGCGCTGCATCAATTCATCACGGATCATAAAATTTGTAGCACTTGTATCTTCATCGATCAGGAATAAAGAAGAATCAGCTTCCATCGCTTCCACTACATTTGCAGCCTGTGAAGTACTTCCACTGGCATCTTCCGTACTAAAAGAAACGGTATCTTTCCCATTTGGAAGATTATTAATAAACATAGAAATATCGGTATTCGTAATACTTCTTCCATCTTCTGCACGGATCTTCATAGCAGTTGGATCAGTGATCACAAATTCACGCCCATCTCCTTTGATATGATCATAAACACCAAGTTCTAACGCTTTTAATAACGTAGATTTTCCATGATATCCACCACCGACGATCAAGGTAATTCCTTTTGGAATTCCCATACCAGTGATCGTTCCATGATGTGGAAGATCAAACGATACGCGGTAAGTATCTGGAGACTGGAATCTGACACAGTTTTTTAAAGGTTTCTGCGAGATGCCGCTTTCTCTCGGTAAAACAGACCCATCCGCAATAAATGCGACAAGACCCATGGAGTCTAAGTTCTGACGAATCATATGTTGGTCTTCAGATAAATGAATGGCTTCTTCCAACATTTTTTGATCAATGTTTTTATAGAACAAAGAAGAGGAAACACAATCTGGCAGCAGTCCAAATAACATTTTATCCAGTTCTCTTGCGTTTACAGTTCTCCCATTTGCAGGGAATCCAGCTTCAAAATGAACAAAGATATCTCCATTGGAAGGATTGATCGTGCAGGCAGTTCTTTCTAACACTTGTTGTCCGCATTTACTGATGGAAAATAACCCGCTTTTTCCAGAACCTTTTGCACGAAAAGATATTTTGGACAAAGCATTATAAAACAGACGAGTCAGATGGTCACAAAGAGCAATACGTTTACATTTTTTATTATAAAATTCGGCAGGGAATCCTGCTTTTTTTCCTTTTATTTTAATGCTTAATTTGGATGGTGAAGCAAAAGGATCTCCCTGTACATGATCGATCTGCAAAAAATAATTTCCAAAGTCGTAAATACCAGAAGTTCCTTTATATGCCGGATAGCCTTTCCGGTCGATATTTTTTAACATAGATTTTAAATCTGATGATGATTTCATAAATGATTCTCCTTTCATAAAGCAGGAGATTTGATTCCTGCAAAATAATGATAACAGCCAGATATATTTTTGTAAACAAGATGAAATATCACAAAATCCGTGGTATCATAAGAAAATGATCAGACAGAAAGGCGGAAATAAAACGATGGATCTTAACAAATTAAAAGCAATCAAAGCAGTTGTGTTTGATATGGATGGATTAATGTTTGACAGTGAGCGTTACGTTCAGAAATCCTGGGATATTGCAGGACAACGGCTGGGATATGGTCCATTAGGACACAATATTGTAAATACATTAGGAACCAATCTTACGAATCGAAAGAAATATTTTTTAGAACATTACGGAAATGATTTTCCATTTGAAAAATTTCTGGATACATACAGAGATGCATACTATGAACTTGTGCAGGACGGAGTGCCAGCGAAGAAAGGGCTGCATGAAATCGTAGAAGTATTAAAAGATAAAAATTTAAAAGCAGGTGTGGCAACATCATCAAGTAGAGAACATGCGATCAGTAATCTTAAGAGAGAAGGAATTATCGATTATTTTGATGCAATTATCACAGGAGATATGATCGAACATGGAAAGCCGGAACCAGATATTTATATGGAAGCATGCAGACAGCTAGAAACAGATCCAAAAGATGCAATTGCACTTGAAGATGCGATCAACGGAATCCGTTCAGCACATGGGGCAGGAATGAACCCAGTGATGATCCCGGATATTGTGCAGGATACAAGCGAAGTGGATAATATTTTATTTGGCAAATGTGAGTCATTGCTTGAATTTGCAGAGATTTTGAAAAGCATTAAATTGGACACGGAAGAATAAAAGAATTAGATTAAATAATAGAAGAAATACCAAGAAAGGAAACAAATATGGCTAAAAAAAAGAGTGCAGGATGTGAATACTGCAGCAATTATGTATACGATGAAGATTATGAATATTATGTATGTGATATCAATTTAGATGAAGATGAAATGGCAAGATTTATGAGTTACAGTGACTGGGACTGTCCTTATTTCCAGATGGATGATGAGTATGCGATCGTAAGAAAGCAGAATTAATATCAAGATTATAAAATACTATGGATAGTAAATTTTTAAAAAATATGATAAAATTGTATTGGAATAGAAATAATACATAAAACACCGATCATCAAAAGAAAAGGGGTGTTGTCATATGAAAAAGAACACGATCATATGCATTTCCAGAGAATACGGAAGCGGTGGAAGAGCAGTAGGAGAACTTTTGTCAGAGAAATTAGGTATCCCATTCTACGACAAAGAAATCCTCTCACGTGTCGCCAAAGAAAGCGATATGTCCGAAGAATTTGTAAAGAATCACGAAGAAAGTGCAACCTACAGTCACATATTAAATGTACCGATCGGACACAGATTTCCGGGAGTAGAGACAGAAGAGATCATGACACCAGAGAAATTATTTATGATTCAGGCCAATGTTATTCATGAACTTGCCGCAGAGAATGATTCCTGTATCTTTGTCGGACGATGTGCAGATGTTGTATTGAAAGACCACGAAAACTGTTACAGTTTCTTTATTCACAGTCCGATAAAAGATCGTATCAAACGTTTGGAAGAGACAGAAGGTGTTACAGAACGTCAGGCAAAGAAGATGATCAAACAAACCGACTGGGAGAGATCTTCTTATCATAATTATTATACAAAACAAAAATGGGGAGACCCCGGTAATTATGATCTCATGATCAATTCAGCAAGGACAGGAATCCAGAAAGCAGTTGAAATTATCATGGATTATGTGAAATAAAAAACGATGATATGCAATGTATACAAGGTATCAAAAGATACCTTGTATATTTTTTGTATAAAAATGAGAAAATGTAAATATTTTTAATCAGACCTTGAACAAAATCAAAAGTGTGATAAGATAAAAACTGTAAAACAAAAGACAAAACACAGAAATAATCTTCAAAACACAGAAAAAGAAAGGAAATAATATGGAAATTACAGACAGTGCAAGGAACAGGATGTTTTCAAATAAAGATCTCGTACGATTGATCATACCGTTGATCATTGAGCAGATGCTAACTGTAACGGTAGGACTTGCGGACTCTATCATGACAGCGAATGTTGGGGAAGAAGCTGTATCAGGAGTTTCATTGGTAGACAGTGTTATGGTATTGATGATCAATCTGTTCTCGGCATTGGCAACTGGAGGAGCCGTCGTTGCAGGGCAGTTTCTCGGACAGAGAAAAAATATCATGGCATGTAAGACAGCAGACCAGTTGATCTTATTTATTGTTTCATTATCTGTAGTGATCATGGCAGGAATTTATGCATGTAAAAACTTTATTTTAAATGTAGTGTTTGGAAATATTGAACCAGGAGTTATGCATAACGCGGAAATATATCTGATGATCGTCACGGCATCTATTCCATTTATTGCAATATATAATGGATGCGCCGCATTATTCCGTATCATGGGGAATTCAAAGATTTCTATGAATATGTCTATGTTGATGAACGGTATCAACATCGCAGGAAATGCGATTTTGATTTATGGGTTTAAATTTGGAGTTGAAGGAGTTGCGATCCCAACATTAGTATCAAGAATTGTTGCAGCAGTTGTTATGGTAAGACTGCTCGCAAAACAAAATCAGGATGTTCATTTAAGCAAACATATCCATTTTCATTTTAAGGGATATTTAATACAGAAGATTTTACATATCGGAGTACCAAACGGAATTGAAAATAGTATGTTCCAGCTAGGAAGAATCATGGTATTAAGTATCGTTGCAGGATTTGGGACATCATCTATCACAGCCAATGCCATCGGAAATGTAGTAGCATCATTTGAGTTAATCCCAGGAATCGGAGTAGGATTTGCAGTGCTGACCGTTGTATCAAGATGCATCGGAGCTGGAGATTATGAAGCTGCAAGATACTATACAAAGAAGCTGTTAAAAGTAGCCTATGCAGCATTGATCGCATTAAATATCATCGTAGTTATGATCTTACCACTGATCATTCAGGTATATCATTTATCACCAGAAACAGCAGCGATCACAAGAAAGATCTTATTATATCATACTTTATGCTGTGTAACGATCTGGCCGCCAGCATTCACGATCCCGAACACATTAAGAGCCGCAAATGATGTCAAATACTGTATGGTTGTAGCATCAGCCACGATGTGGATATTTAGAATCTTCTGCAGCGTTGTTCTTGGAAAATGGATGGGACTTGGAGTCTTCGGAGTCTGGGTAGCAATGACATTAGACTGGGTATTCAGAGGAATCCTGTTTGTCAAACGATACATACAAGGGAAATGGCAGAGAATGGCATTGATTTAACATGAAACAGATCAAATAAAGAAATTGTAGAAGATAAGAACATCCCAGAATCGTCAGGTATAAAAAGACGATTCTGGGATGTTTTAAAATTTGTGTCTAGAATATAAATCCAGGATCTTCAGAAGTATCCATTTCATCAAAAGTAACTTTTTCCGTTAATTTATTCTTTTTATTTTCCATTGTAATAAAAGCACGGCAATTTGTTGGGATTGTAACGGAAGAACCTTTTATTTTTTTCATTTTAGTAGCTCCTGGCTTGTAAGTATAAATAGATTTTACTCTCCAGTTCTTATTAGGAGTGATCTTGATGTTACGTCCCATAAAGGAGATCGAAGATCCGTTTTTATTCTTAAAATCAGAAGTACAGTCTCTTCCATCCACTACGATCTTCTTAAAAGGATTTGAGTATTTTATAACTTTGACTGTTGTTTTTACAGAATAAGTTTTACCTCTGTATTTAAATTTTGCAGTGATTTTTGTTGATCCTGTTTTCTTAAGTTTTACACCGATTCCTACTTGATTGTTATCTGCAATAAGATAATAATCTTTTCCAAAAGTTTTTGTAGAAATAACCTTTCTATTTGAAGATTTAACCTTCATACCATTACGCAGGATGGATTCTGAATTAGAGCGATTTGTTCCCTTGATATAGATCACATTTGTGTAAAAACCATTCCCACCATTATTTTTTTTGTCATAACTTAAGGTTGTCTTTTTAGGTAGAGAAAATTTTGCTTTCGCATTTACACTATAAGCAGAACACATACCTACTGTTAATACAGATGCCAGAAAAATAGAGGCACCTTTTAAAAAACTTTTCTTCATAAAAATCTCCTTTCGATGAACAAAAAATACAAAATCATTATAGCATAGAAATATGCAAAAATGTAAGGTATAATAAGGATAAAACAACCTTCAAGGAGGATACTGTTATGAATAAAAAAGAACTGGCACTAGAAGTCATTGAGCGTCTGAAGAATGAATATCCAGATGCAGACTGCACATTGGAATATGATCAGGCGTGGAAATTATTAGTTAGTGTAAGACTGGCGGCTCAGTGTACGGATGCACGAGTAAATGTCGTAGTAAAAGGATTATTTGAAAAATATCCAACAGTAGAAGCACTGGCAGCAGCAGACGTTGCAGATATTGAAGAAATCGTACGGCCCTGTGGCCTTGGAAAGAGCAAGGCAAGAGATATCAGCAAATGTATGAAAGTTTTAAGAGATGAATATAACGGTAAGATCCCAACCGATTTTAAATCGATCCTAAGTCTTCCTGGGGTCGGAAGAAAAAGTGCCAACCTGATCATGGGAGATGTCTTTGGCAAACCTGCGATCGTTACGGATACACATTGTATCCGTTTGGTCAACCGGATTGGATTAGTTGATGGGATAAAAGACCCTAAAAAAGTTGAGATGGCATTATGGGAGATCGTTCCACCAGAAGAAGGAAGTGATTTCTGCCACAGGCTAGTATGGCATGGAAGAGATGTCTGTACGGCAAGAACAAAGCCTCATTGTGAGAGATGTTGTTTGAATGATATCTGTGCACAAATTATATAAAGGTACCATGATCAAAAGTATGAAAGGAGAAAGTTTATGAGGAAACTATCAAGAAGAGCTGCCAGTATTGCATTAGCAGCGGCAATGCTATTTACAACTGCAGGAGTCAGTCAGAAGAAGGTAGAGGCTGCTTCTACAGGAAAATTATCTGTTACAGGATATCAGGATTATAACGATGCACAGAAAATCTTAAAAGAAGTGAACAAATACCGTAAGAAAAATGGACGCAAAGCATTGAAGATGGATCGAGGATTGACAAATTCAGCAATTATGCGTGGATTTGAAACAACGATCTATATTCCAGAAACAAGTCCGCATAGAAGACCAAATGGAAAGCTTTCAAAAAGTATCAACAAGAAGATCATCTATGAAAACTGCGCACAATCTGCAGGAACTACACCGAAGCAGATCGTAAAGGGTTGGATCAATTCTTCCACACATAGAAAAGGTCTGTTACTTTCGAATGCAAAAAGTGTAGGGGTTGCAGCAGTTACGGTTGTGTCAAGAGACGGATACGAAGCCAATACCTGGGTATTAGACTTTAGCAGTTCCAAAGCAAAGAAAGTAGAAAAATCCAAGGCAAGAAAGCAATTTACAAAAAATATCGTGACAAAGAATTCATATTTAAAGAAGAGTTATTTAAAACTAGACAGCAGATACGGTACAATATGGGAAACAGAAAAAATGCAGATGAAGCCAACATATCAAGGTAAAATGATGAAAGAGTACGGTGTGTATCCAACAGTGATCAATACATCATCTTTCACATCATGGAAGAGTAGTAATCCGTCCGTGGCATCTGTTGACTCGAATGGAAGAATCACAGGAAATAAAGCTGGAACAGCGACGATTTCTGCAAAATTAAAAACAGGGACAAAGATAACGATTTCAAAGAAGATCAAAGTCGTACCGACGAATCAGCAAATCGATCCATGGGAATAGGCAAAAACTAAAGAAGCAGGATAGAATAAAAAACGTAATCTCAAGAGGTTCATTTGAGATTACGTTTTTTTCTATAGGATCATGCCTGAAATCCAAGGTAGGCATTGATTCTCTTATGAAATAGAGAAGAAAATATATTTGTAATATTACCACTTAAGAAAGCGGCGATCACGGTTCCGATTCCAACGGATGGTAATTCTGGAAGCAATACAAAAGAAGAGATCGCAGAACATACAGTAAATAAAACTTCCAGACAAACTCTGACAGCGCCAAAGCTTATATTTTTCTTATCAGAGATAGTTTTCACAAGTCCTTCCATTGGCATAACAGCGAACCCGGAACTGATCGTGAATCCGACACCTATTGATAGAACGGCACATGCGATGACAGATAGTAAAATCTTAGCGGCAAGTCCATGAGGTTCAATAAAGAATAAACCATAAGAAGTAAATTCGATAAATAAAGAATAAACAAAAGTCAAACCAAGCTGAGTCAACTGCATTTTCCCGAATTCATGAAGGATCAGAGCTTCGCAAACTAAGAAAGTAGAGTTGATCAGGAAGTTAAATAAGGCATAGCTGTGAATTGGGGAAAGATAACTTAATGTCAAAGCCATCGTACAGCTAGGTGCAACTCCAAGAGCTGCTTTCAAAAATAAATTAGAACCAACAGACATGATCAACAGTCCTAAAATATAAAATAACAATCTATGGTAAAAAAATCTTTTTTTGTTTTTCATAATATCAACGATTCCTTTCATCAAAATTTCATATTTTATCAATCGTATTCCCTTTTGTGTTTCTTATTATATATAGAGAGAGCGAAGTATTGCAATTCCAGTTGAGATTTGATATATTCCAAATAGGAATATACGAAGATATTTGAAAAGGGTATGGAAAAATGGAAATACAGCAATTATATTATTATATGGAATTATGTAAACAGAAAAATTTCACAGAAGCTGGATATGCCTGTAACATGACACAAGGTGCATTATCAAAACAGATCCGTAAGTTGGAAAATGAGTTAGGAATTACACTGATCCGCAGGAATACAAGGAAATTTGAGTTGTCCAAAGAAGGAGAGATCTTTTTATCTTATGCAAAGAAAATGACGGGAACCTATGAAGAGATGTTGAAAAATGTTCAGAAAAATCAGGAAATTAAGATTGGTTGTATGCCGGTTCTTGCACCATATCATTTTGCAAGATTGGTGGCGGATTTCAGAAAAGAATATCCAGATATCAAACTTGTGATCGATGAAAGAATCGCAAGTGAGATTCAGGAAAACTCCGATCGTTATGATTTCTTGATCTTGAGAGAAAATATGATGGAAGATCAGAAAAAATTCCGTTTTTCCCCACTGTATGATGATAAATTGTGTGCAGTGTTATATGAAAAACATCCGCTTTATGGAAGAGATCGACTTCAACTGAAAGAATTGAAAGATGATGTTTTTATCTTCCCAGAGAGAGGCAGCGGAAGTTACGAAGTGTTTTATAAGAGTTGTGAGAAAGCAGGATTTGAACCGAAAATAGCTTTTGAATTTCCACAAGCAAATACAATCATGAGTTTTGTAAGTGAAGGGGTTGGGGTTACGATCACATTTTCAACGGTTTATAGAGAAGCTAAATGTGCTGGAGTTAAAATGATACCACTAGAAGATGAATTACATTCTGTGATATCACTATTTTATAGAAAAAATAAGCCATTGGATTATGCAAAGAAGCAGTTTTTAAATTATGTAAGAGAGCATTTGTATACGTAAAATTAGCAGGCATATTGTGAATCTGTTATACTAGAGAAAGTAAATACGAAGGAGAATTCTTATGAAGTATGTCACAAAAATAATACTGATCATGACATGCTTGATCATTATGTTACCATTCGGTGGGTGTGGACGGAAGAAGCAGATAACAGCTCAGAAAGCAGGAGTATTAAAGCCAGAAGCACCGGGGAAGGAAGTTTTGGATCATGGAGAGGCTGTGGTTGATATATCGAATGTGGCTCAAGGCTATGTAGCACTGCGATATAAGGGAAGTGCAAAGAAGATCAGTGTTGAAGTGATCGGAAAGAATAATAAAGTATATAAATATTTTATTGAACGGACAAAAGAGCCGACATATTTTCCATTGACCAGTGGAAATGGTACATATCAGATCTCTGTATATGAAAATGTGCAGGACGATGAATACAGTGTTTTGATGATGGATAGTTTTGAGGTGAAATTAAAAAATAAATTTCTGCCATTTTTATATCCTAACCAGTATGTAGAATTTACAAGTAAGACGAAAGCAGTAAAGGAAGCGAAGAAACTGGCAAAAGATTCCAAAGATGATCTGGCAATCGTCAAAGCTGTTTATAATTATGTGGTCAAAAATGTAAAATATGATGATGAGAAAGCGCAGAATGTTCAGAGTGGATATCTGCCATCGGTAGATGAGACATTGAAGACAAAGAAGGGAATCTGCTTTGATTATGCTGCACTGATGACGGCGATGCTGCGTTCGCAGGGCATTCCGACCAAGCTTGAGATCGGGTATTCAGGGGATATCTATCATGCCTGGATCAGTACCTGGCTGAATGAAAAGGGATGGGTAGATAATATCATTCAGTTCGATGGGAAAAGCTGGGAGTTAATGGATCCGACACTGGCAGCGAATAGTGATAACAAGGAAGATGTGAAAGAATATATTGGGAATGGAGAACATTATGTACTTCAGTATAGTTATTAAGAAGGGATAGATATGAAGAAGAAACTTAGCAACGAAGAACTGATCACATTTTGTGGTCAGATGGCGCTGATCTTGAAATCTGGGATTTCATCGCTTGAGGGGATTTACATTATGGAAGATGGAGATGTCCAGACAGAAGGCAGGGAGATATTAAAAGAGATCCGCGAAGAACTTGAAATGTGTGGAATGCTTTATCCTGCAATGGAGAAAACAGGGGTTTTCCCAGAATATGCACTTCATATGACGGGGATCGGAGAACAGACAGGAAGATTGGATGAGACGATGGAAGCATTGGCGGCATATTACCAGAGGGAAGAAGAAATATTAGATGCTGTCAAGAGTGCAGTGACTTATCCGGTTGCGATGCTCGGGATGTTGTTAGTGATCGTTGCAGTATTATTTATAAAAGTTATGCCAGTATTTGAACAGGTATATATGCAATTAGGGCAAGAGATGACAGGAGTTGCACGTCAGTTATTGAATATTGGAGATTGGATGAGGCAGTCAGCAATTGTTCTGGTAGTTTTGGCAGTGGTGATCTTGATCATAACATGTTTTGTTATTTTTTATAAAAAGGTGAGAATTAAATTTATCTCTAAGATACAGACCATCGGATTTATGAAGAAAATCGCATGGAAACGTGCAAGAACAAGATTCGCAAGTGGAATGGCGATGGCTTTAAAGAGTGGACTTGACATGGATGAAAGTTTGTCACTTTCTGAGAAACTAACAGATTATGAACCATTGAAAATGAAGATTCAGCAATGTCAGGAACAGATGAAAGAAGGAGAGATATTTCCGAAAGCGTTGAAAGAGGCACATATTTTTGATGGAATGCAGGAAAGATTGATGATCATCGGTTATGAAACGGGTGCCGTAGATGAGGTAATGGAACAGGCAGCAGATCTGTATCAGAAACAACTGCAGGATCAGATTCAGAAGATGATCGCTGTGTTAGAACCGACGCTGGTAGGAATCTTATGTGTGATCGTAGGGATCATTTTATTATCTGTCATGTTGCCACTAGTTGGTATTATGGCTGGAATTGGATAAGGGAGGCAGATTTTGAGAAATCGTTTTCAAAAACAAAGAAAAATTGACAATAAAATTCGAATTTTCCTGCCAGTTATGATCTGTGGCATTATGGTGGCTGTGTTATGGAATAGCAGCAGCCAGATTTTTCGGGAAACAAAGAAAAGACAGGAAGAAAGTCTGAAAGAAGCCGTGATCAAAGGGGCGGTACAATGTTACAGTGTGGAAGGGCGATATCCAGAAAGTCTTTCTTATATGGAGAAACATTATGGATTGGAGTATGACAAAGACGAGTTTGTGATCTCATATGAGATCATTGGGTCTAACCGCATGCCACAAGTTACGGTGATCCCATTGAATGAGAGGTGAGGTTTTTGGAGAGACAAAGACATATGACAGATCAGATGTTTCTTGTGATCTTATTTGCAGTGTTTGCAGTTTGTGCGTTTTCCTTGAGTATGATCGGGGCGAATATATATAGTCATACAGCTTCTGTGATGAATGAGGATTATGAGGAACGGATCGATATTTCTTATGTAACAGAAAAGATAAGACAGTGGGATGAAAAGGACAGCATCGAGATCGGCAGCTTTCATGGACGCACAGCCCTGATCCATACAGAAAAGATCAATGGGAAAAAATACAATACATATCTCTATCAGGAGAAGGGTGCGTTGAGAGAATTAATGGTAAGAGAAGGTCTGGATACAACAACGATGCAGGGAGAAAAGATCGTGGCAGCAAAAGATTTTTCTGTAATAGAAACAAAACAGCTGTATCATATAAAGATTCAGGGAAGTGATGGCAAGATATATCAGAACTGTGTATACAGACACAGCAGGAATTAGGAGGAAGTATGAGACAAAAAAGCAATGGAACACACCTGATCCTGATGGAATTAATGATGGTATTATTCTTTTTTGCAATCTGTGGATCAATCCTGCTTCAGGTATTTGTAAAAGCTCATAACATCAGTGCAAAAGCAAGAGAAATGACAGAAACAAAAAATTATGTAACACAAGCTGCAGAACTGATAGAAGCGGGTGCTTATGACATCAAAGATTTTCAAGAATATTTTACACAAATAGATGGTAAAGCCGGAGATTATCAGTGTTATTATGATCAGGATTGGAATGAGATAAAGAAAACAAAAGCCCGTTATCATATGACGATAAAGCTTGAAAGGCAGCCAGCGAAAGTTCTGGGAAAGATTACGATGTGGAGGGGAAACCAACAGATTTATCAGCTTGATATTTTAAGATACAGGCAGGAAATATATCCGTGGCCAATGTGCCGGAGGGTGTCCATGTGCGCACGGCAGAGGATTATCAGGTATACGACCTGACTCTTGGAGGACTGACGGAGGATATCGCAGC
>ERZ827156.2854-NODE-2854-length-16725-cov-14.586203_pt1 | contig 16725 bp, 10 predicted proteins | sample MGYA00519919_ERZ827156 | MGnify/ENA primary metagenome ERZ827156 (study PRJEB31778, sample SAMEA3449269) | human gut metagenome | biome: human gut; feature: human-associated habitat; material: faeces | place: United Kingdom | collected 2010/2012 ... | reverse complement strand
GCAAGCGGCCAGACACGTTTTTCAGCGCAACATCCGAGTAACCCTGAAACAGGTGAGGCAATCAGAGAATATAACGAACATGTATTGCTTGAAATCGTAGAATAAATAGTATGAAAAAAAGTATATTAAGCCTGTTATTGGCATGTTTCCTGCAAATCAATCTGGCTTTTGCACAGAATGTAATGAAGGGTGTCGTTAGCGATGCCAATGGTCCTCTTGTCGGAGTGGTGATCCACGATAAAGACAATGCAAAAGGTACTACCTCCGATATGTCGGGAAAGTATGCGCTCAATGGCGCTGAATCAGGCCATACAATAGAATTCCGTTATCTTGGTTATGTGACCGAGACTGTGGTATGGGATGGTAAAAGTGTAGTAAATATAAAACTTAAAGAGGATGCTGTACAACTTGAAGAGACGGTTGTTATCGGCTATGGATCTGTAAAGAAGAAAGATCTTACAGGTGCGGTCGGTGTAATCAACAGTTCGCTTATCGAGAAACAGAGCACGTCTCAACTTTCACAATCTTTGCAAGGACTGATTCCGGGACTGACGGTTACCCGTTCGAGCAGTATGCCGGGAGCGAGTGCTACAGTTCAGGTGCGTGGTGTGACAACAATGTCTGATTCGAGTCCGCTTATCCTTGTCGATGGTATGATGGTCAGTAGCCTCGACAATATAGCAAGCGAAGACGTACAGCAGATTACTGTACTTAAAGATGCAGCTTCTGCATCCATCTATGGTGCCCGTGCTGCTGCCGGTGTTATCTTGATAACGACTAAGGAGGCAACCGAGGGACAGCTTTCGATCGGTTATAACGGAGAGATTTCGTTGTCTTCTCCTACCGAATTTCCGAAATTCCTGACCGACCCTTATCACTACATGACAATGTATAACGAATGGTCGTGGAACGATGCCGGTAATCCTGCGGGAGGCGAGTTTGCCAACTATTCACAGGATTACATCGACAACTATGCTACCAACAACAGGTATGATCCCATTCAATATCCTATCTATGATTGGAAAGACGCTATTCTTTCGAATACTGCTATGCGCCATAAGCACAACTTGACCATGACGTATGGCAACAAGGTAATCAAGAGCCACACTTCCGCTACCTACGAAAATGCCGACGCTATCTATAAAGGTTCAAACCACGAAAGAATCTCTATCCGTTCGCGTAATAATCTCAAGATTAGTGATAAGCTCTCCGGTTCTATCGATTTCTCGGTACGTTATGCCACGAAAAATGATCCGACTTCCGGTAGTCCGATTCGTGCAGCTTATATGTATCCTTCCATTTATTTAGGACTTTATCCGGACGGTCGGGTAGGTCCCGGTAAAGACGGCAGTCTTAGCAATACGCTTGCCGCCTTATTGGAAGGCGGAGAGAAGAAGACCGTATCCAACACAATGACCGGTAAATTTTCTTTGAGCTATAAGCCCATAAAAGATTTGACCCTTACTGCCAATCTGACTCCTACCGTCGGAACTGTTTCGATCAAGGAGATGAAGAAAGCCATACCTGTTTACGATGCATACGAAACCGATGTTATGCTGGGATATGTTTCAGGATATACTTCCAATTCGTTAAGTGAAGAACGCCGTAACATCAAATCATTGGAGAAACAATTCATCGCTACATACGACAAGACCTTCAGCAAGGTACATAACTTCAATGCCATGGTTGGTTATGAAGATTATAGTTATACGTATGAAACGATGTCGGGATCGACAAACGATATGTCTTTGTCTTCTTTCCCTTATCTTGATTTGGCGAACAAGAATGCTCTTGCCGTAGCCGGCAATTCTTATCAGAATGCATACCGTTCATTTTTTGGCCGTGTCATGTATAATTACGACAGCCGTTACTACCTCCAGCTCAATGCTCGTGAAGACGGATCTTCACGTTTTCACAAGGATCACCGTTGGGGATTCTTCCCGTCCGCATCGGTGGGTTGGGTCATCTCTAATGAGAAATTCATGCAAAACATAACCCCGATAAGCTATCTGAAGTTCCGTGCTTCTATCGGTACGCTCGGTAACGAGCGGATTGGAAATTATCCTTATCAGACATACATTTCGTTCAATAATGCCATTATGTATGACAGTGCAGGTTCTACGCCCCAATCTTCGATGTCTGCCGCTCAACAGGATTATGCGTATGAGAATATCCATTGGGAGAAAACACAGAGCTGGGATATAGGTGTGGATGCCGCTTTCTTTAACAATCGTCTTGACTTTAGCGCAGACTATTATTATAAGAAGACAACAGATATGCTCTTGTCAGTGGCAATCCCCTCGTTTACAGGTTATTCGGCACCTGACAGGAACGTAGGTAAAATGCACACCCGTGGTTGGGAAGTGAAACTCGGCTGGTCTGACCGTATCGGAGATGTAAATTATGCGGTAAGTTTTAATATCTCTGATTACAAATCTATAATAGATAATCTTAATGGCAAGCAGCAGTTTAACAGCGATGGTACCATTATTACCGAAGGCGCAGAATATAACTCCTGGTATGGATATAAGACTGCAGGTTTGTTCCAGACTGCAGAGGAAGTCAGTGAAAGCGCTCTACTTTCGGCTTCTACCAAACCGGGTGATGTGAAATATGTAGATGTCAGCGGTCCGGACGGCACTCCTGATGGAATTATCAATGAGACATACGACCGTGTAGTGCTTGGCAGCTCATTGCCACACTATCTATATGGAGGTTCTATTAGTTTGGGCTGGAAAGGTATCTCTTTCTCCCTACTCTTCAATGGTGTCGGGAAACAACTTTCACGCCTCACCGAAAGTATGATTCGCCCCATGCAGGGACAATGGCTTCCAGCTCCGTCGGTCCTTCTGAACGACAATGGCAGCCGTAATTATTGGAGTGTGTACAACACTGCAGAGCAGAACGCGGCAGCCAGCTATCCCCGTTTGAGCCATCAGGGCGGTGAATACAACAACTACAAAATGTCGGATTACTGGCTCAAGAGTAGTGCCTATATGCGTATAAAGAATATCAACGTTGGCTATACAGTTCCTAAAAAAATCGTCTCTAAAGTCGGAATCAAGGGACTTCGGGTGTACGTCAATATCGATGATCCATACTGCTTTGATAGTTATCTTTCGGGATGGGACCCTGAAGCAGGCGCTTCTACCTATATCACACGCACTTATACGTTTGGAGTGGATATCAAATTCTAATGGAGTATGAAAAAATTACATAATATGAAAAAAATACATGTATTGATTTGCATGATAGCTCTTCTATCTGTAACTTCTTGTGTGAACCTCGATCTGAATCCTCCTTCAGCCGCATCCAGTGAAAACTGGTTCTCGTCACCGGAGGAAGTTCGAATCTCGTTGAACGATTTTTATCGCAGTACCTTCTTTGTTATAGAAGAAGGTTGGACGCTGGATCGTAATACGGATGACTGGGCGCAACGAACCAACATTTATACCATTGCGGCAGGTTCACTGAATGCGTCTTCTACAAGTAATCCTAACATCAAGACTGTTTGGAGTTACACGTATAAGAACATTAGTCGTGCCAACCGGATTTTGGAGGCGCTCGACAAACTTGAAGGCAAATATTCCACCACTGAACTGAATACGCTTCGTGCCGAAGCCCGTTTTTTCAGGGCATTTGCTTATTCACGTTTGATTACTCTTTGGGGAGATGTTCCTTTCTACGTGACTTCGATTACTCCGGAGGAAGCATTTGAGATGGGGCGTACCGACAAAGCTGTCGTTCTGAAACAAATTTATGAAGATTATGACTATGCCGCAGAAAATTTGCCGGTCGCAAATAATAATAGCGGCGCCACCCGTGTGGACAAAGGAACGGCTTATGCTTACAAGGCTCGTACCGCTCTCTATCAACACGACTACAGGACTGCCGCAAACGCTGCGCAAGACTGTATGGATCTGGAAGTATATGACTTGGCCCCTGATTATGGAGAACTTTTCCGCGACAAGACAAGAGGAAGCAAAGAAGTTATCTTCTCTGTTGCTCACTCAAGCGACCTTGAGTTGGATGAAAACGGTAAACCTACTACACAGGCTATCGGTTCCTTTATTGCTCGTTCGGCAGGCGGTACACATAACGCACAACCTTCGTGGGAACTTCTTGCTGTCTACGAAATGACGAATGGCAAGACGATTGATGAACCGGGCAGTGGCTTTGATCCTCACGATCCATTTGCCAACCGCGATCCCCGTTGCCTGGAAACATTTGCAGCTCCCGGCAGCCGTATCTATGGTATTGAGTGGAATCCTGCGCCGAACGCACTCGAAGTAATGGACTATACACAAAATCGTATGATTACAAACAAAGATTCCAAAGGCGGTTCAGATGCTTCCAATTGCGCTTACAATGGTTGTTGCCTGCGCAAAGGCGCGCAAGAGTCATGGCGTACTACTTTGTATAATGACAACCCCGTCATTCTCATGCGTTATGCCGATGTATTGTTGATGTATGCCGAAGCTAAGATTGAACTGGGGGAGATTGACGCTACTGTCCTTGCTTGCATCAACGATGTCCGTGCCCGTGCTTATGGCACCACCCGTACACAAACCAACGACTATCCGTCCATCACGACAACCGATCAGACGGCATTGCGCAAAGTGCTCCGTCGTGAGCGTCGTGTGGAGTTTGCATGGGAAAATCTACGCTATTTCGATTTGCTTCGTTGGCATCAGTTTGAAAATGCTTTCGGACACAATATGTACGGATTTACCCGTACAGCCAACAGGGCAAAGGAATACTTTGCGGCAGGCAACTGGTTTTGGCCGGAGACTCCGACATTTGACAAAGACGGATTTCCTTCTTTTGAAGCGATGGCCGACGGAACCTATATCGTCCAGCATGGTGAACGTAAGTATGATGAGAAGATTTATTTATGGCCATTGCCAAGTGATGATGTATTGATAATGAATGGCAAACTTGTTCAAAATCCAGGGTACTAACTTTATTAAATAAATGATATTATGAGCATTGGAGAAATTTTATTGCGCAGTCGCTATCAACCATTGAAAAGGGTGTTGAGCTATGATGTATTCAACACCGGCTTTAACGGCTGGATGACATTAATGCCTAACTTTACGGAATATCCCGATTTTGATGTTCCCAAGACATTGGTCAATAAAGACCAGTGGCCACCGGTCATGCTTAGTTCCGCTACTTTCAGGTATCCGGGCACTCACGGAGCTATGTCCGGCACTTACTCTCTTAAACTTTCGACAAGACCTGTTGCCGCTCCTTATACGGAGATTCCGGCGGAAGGTTGTCTGGGACATGCCATTAAGCGGCTTTCGTTCTCTCGTCCGGGCTGCAAATATTTGCAGATAGAATGTTGGTTTACATACACGGCGGAGCAGGATGTGGTGGATGGCGGTGACCGTCCGCAACCGGGTTTGCATGAGAGTTCCATCCGCGATTTTGGTATGGGATTCGATGTACAGGAGGGTGGAAAACGTTACCATGTAGGAATTCGCTATCTCAATGCAGTAGATGGCAAATTAATGCAGAAGTGGCAGTATGAACATTCCAATGAAGACATAACCGACCGCGATTGGGCTTATGGACTTGACGGAGACTGGTGTAAGAGGGGAGTCGATCCCTGGTGGTTCGGTCGCCGTTATCCTAATGGCGACCACGATGGATTCAAGGATTTGAAAGATGGTCATCAGAAACTCATTTACAATGAGACCGACTGTAAACTCAATTGGCAATACATGCGTCTGAAACTTGACACAGAGCTTCGTGAATATGTAGAGTTCCAATGTCAGGACAAAATTTGGGATATGCGTGGCATTGCAGCCGATACCGTTGACGGATATGGACGCATCGACAATCTTATCAATCCTCTTTTCTGGGTGGGTACTGATACCAATCGTCGTGTATTCTTTTATATAGATTCTGTTGTTGTTTCACAAGAATAAAAGGAGGAATGTAATATATGAAAATGTTTAATGATTCCCATCTTGAGGTAAAGAAGTTCTTTAAAGGCACTTTCTTTACTCATCCTTACGAGGCTGGTTGGGCAGATGAGGCTATATTCTTTGTTATGGTTGAGAAAATAGAAGGAGATCCCGTATTCGAAGGTCGTGTACAACTATCGCAAGACGGTATACATTGGGCTGACGACGGTAGTGAGCCTGTAATCTTCAAAGGACTTGGCCAACATATTATAAAGGTAAATTCAAATTTTGGTAATTATATTCGTCTTGCCGTCAGCATTGAAGGCGGAGAGATGTTTTTAAATCTTCATATAGCATGCAAAGGTTAATATTTATACTTAGTTTGTTCATCCTTGCGATTGTAGGATGCAGCTCCAATGAGTCTCACTCATTTTTGATTCGTCCGGATGGAGGTGGGGAAGATGCTGCCACTGAAATAGAGGTAGGTAAGACGATTCCTGCCTGGCAGGAGGGTGTGATGGATATTCATTTCATCAATACGACTACCGGTGAAAGCATGTTTGTAATATTCCCGGATGGTACGCAAATGCTTATCGATGCCGCAAGTTCGAGTGTTACGACCAACTCTAATAGTAATACGACCAATACCGGTATCCGTAGTCGTTGGGATCCGACTCTGACTTCTACCCGTGGTTCACAGATTATAACTGATTACATTCGTAAGTGTATGATATGGACAGGTAACAGTACGATTGATTATGCCGTACTTACCCACTTCCATAATGACCACTTCGGCGGTTATACTTCTTCCTTGCCGAAATCTTCCAACTCCGACACTTATTCGTTAATAGGTTTTGCCGAGATTTTCGACAATTTCAAGATTGGTACGCTTCTCGATCGTGGCTATCCCGATTATAACTATCCGTTTAATATGGCGACAATGGCAGACAATGCTCCAAGTTGCAGCAACTATATCAATGCAGTGAAATGGCATGTCGCCAATCAAAAGTTCGATGCTGCGATATTCAAAGCAGGGGCGAATAATCAGATCGTTCAGAAGTATAATCCTGCAAAGTACCCTACTGCAAAGGTGCAAAACGTGGCAGTGAATGGAGAGATCTGGACAGGTTCGGGCACTACCACAAAGAAGACATTCCCTGAACTCTCGGAGATTACATACGAAAACAGTAAGAACATTACTTCCAGTGACAATTGTCCGCCGGAGAATATTACCAGTTGTGTGATGAAAGTTTCGTATGGCAACTTTGATTTCTTTGCCGGTGGTGACCTTCAGTATAACGGACGTTCGAGTCATGCGTGGAAAGATGCCGAACTGCCCTGTGCAAAAGCAGTAGGTCAGGTGGAGCTATTGAAAGCTAACCATCACGGTGTAACCAACACCAATCAGGTGGATGCTCTGAAAGCACTCAATCCACAAACGATTGTTGTCAATTCGTGGGTAGATTGTCATCCCCGTACCGATATACTGAATTCGATGGAGACAACACTCCCTGCGTGTGACATGTTTATCACTAACTTCTGGCAAGGCGATCGCCCCAGCGGAGTAGACGACCGGGTTACGGCGGAAGAGGCTGCGAGAGTAAAGGGATATGATGGACATATTGTAGTTCGTGTGACCGACGGAGGAAACAAATATAGAGTTGTGACAATCACAGATTCTGACGGGGCAATGACTGTTAAGACTATTTCCGGTCCATATACAAGCAGATAATGAATACAAAATATTATGATGTAATAGTAGCAGGTGCAGGTCCTGCCGGGATATGTGCGGCTGTAGCCGCCGCCCGGCAAGGAGCACGTGTTGCCCTTATCGAAAGATACGGAGTCATTGGAGGTAACCTGACCGCCGGGTATGTCGGCCCTATTCTCGGTAGTGTAAGCAAGAACACGATGCGCGATGAGGTTTGTGCTATTCTTGGCGTCAAAGACAATGATTGGATTGGCGAACATGGAAATGCTCACGATTTCGAAGAGGCAAAACTTACATTGGCAGAATTTGTCGCCAGGGAAAAGAACGTCGATGTCTTTTTGCAATGTTGCGTGTCGGATGTTATTCGTGACGGAAAGGTGGTAAAAGGCATTAAGTGTGCAAGTAACGAGGGGACGCTCTGTTTTGAAGCCGCGGTAACGATTGACTGTACCGGTGATGCCATAGTATCTTTTCTTGCCGGTGCAAAAATAGAAAAAGGACGTGCTGACGGACTCATGCAGCCTGTAACCCTTGAATACACCATTGACGGCGTAGATGAATCGAAAGGAATTATCTGTATTGGAGATGTAGACAATGTCCAATTGAATGGCGAGTGTTTTCTTGATTGGTGTAAAAAGAAAGCCGATGAGGGCGAACTTCCCCGGATGCTTGCTGCCGTGCGTTTGCATCCGTCGGTCAGACCGGGTTGCCGTCAGGTAAATACGACACAAGTCAATAGGGTGGATATAACTTCGGTAAGCTCTATTTTCGCCGCCGATCTTGAACTTAGGCAACAGATACGCCTCCTGACTCAATTCTTGAAAGAAAATTTGCCGGGTTACGAAAACTGTAGAGTGATCGGAAGTGGTACAACAACCGGAGTGCGCGAAAGCCGCAGGGTGATGGGCGACTATGTGATCGATGCCGATGAGATGGCGGAAGGCTGCCGTTTTGCCGATGTGGTGGTACATAAAGCATTGTTCATTGTCGATATACATAATCCTGACGGAGCCGGACAGGCGGAACCGACCATCCAATATTGCAAACCATACGATTTGCCGTATCGTTGTTTTCTCCCGTTGGGCTTGGAAGGGCTTCTGGTGGCGGGACGGTGCATATCGGGTACTCACAGAGCTCACGCTTCGTATCGTGTCATGAGTATTTGCATGGCGATGGGAGAGGCTGTTGGTATTGCCGCTGCCATGAGTGCGTCGCAGCATTGTACTCCGCGGGCTCTCGATGTAGGAGAGTTGCAGAAACGGCTTGAGTCGTTAGGCGTAGAGCTGTTCGATTAACGTAGAACATAATCATACTTTAAATTTATAGAGCATACTTATGAAAAAGATCTATTTGTCTGTCGTGTGCTTACTGATCTCTATTCCCCTTATCGCCCAGTTGTATGTAGAGCCGGAGAAAGAGGTAGAGTGCTCTGTCTTTCTGGCAAAGGAAGGACGGGGGCGGGCACAGCAAGGACTTGAAATATGGGATGATTACATATTCTCGTGCGAGGATGGAGGGCACGTGAATATCTATGATTTCAAAAGTGCCGATCCGAAACCTGTGGCAGGCTTTGAGTTGGCGTCCTCCCATCCGGACAACCATGTAAATAATGTATGCTTTGGCGTCGAGACAAAACGCGGAGCATCGTTTCCTCTCTTGTATATCACAAACGGGAAGGTAGGAAGCGAGTTGGAATGGTTGTGTTTTGTGGAGAGCATTACCCGTCGTGGAAAACGTTTTAGCAGCGAAATCGCACAAACAATTGAACTTGATGGCTCGAAGTGGGCGGAGAAAGGGTATATCCCTATCTTTGGAGCGCCAAGCTGGCTGGTCGATCGGGAACGGGGATTTATATGGATATTCTCGGCGCGTAAACGTACTGTGGCGAAGGTGACAAAGCATGCATGGGAAAACCAGTATGTCGCCACCAAATTCCGCATACCGTCGTTGAGTGAGGGGGCAAAGGTGCGCCTCGACGAAAATGACATTCTCGATCAGGTGGTGTTCCCCTATGAGGTATGGTTCACACAAGCGGGCTGTATGCATGATGGTAAAATCTATTTCTGCTTCGGAGTTGGGAAACAGGATGACAGCCGTCCTTCCTGCATCCGGGTGTACGATACGGATAGGCGGACGATTACTGCCCGATACAATGTGCAGGAACAGGTTATTTACGAACCGGAAGATATTGTGGTCAAAGACGGGGTTATGTATGTCAATACCAATACGAATGCGAAAAAGACGTCTGATCTTCCTTGCATATTCAAACTCTCTCTTCCGAAAGAAAAGCCGGTGACCGAAAATCCTCTCGACGAGATACGCAGGGATCCGGAACGTGCGGGCGGCGTGTATTATGTGACCGATCTTTCACATCCGGTTACGCCGGCGCCCAAAGGATATACGCCTTTCTATATAAACGGCTATTTCCGTCATGGAGCGCGTCAGATAGACGATGAGGTGACTTATCCTGCCATATACGGCGTATTGGAGAAAGCTCATGCCACAAACAACCTTACCGATTTTGGGAAAGCTTTGTACGAACGTCTTGAACCGTTCAAGAAGAATGTGTTTTACAAAGAAGGCGATCTGACACAAATCGGTTATCGTCAGACAAGGGAGATAGGCCGGAGGATGGTACAAAATTATCCGGAAGTATTTGAAGGCCATCCCTATTTGAAGACTAACGCAACGAATGTGCTTCGGGTGGCAGCCACCATGCAATCTGTAAATTCGGGCATTTTGTCGCTGCGTCCCGGGCTTGAATGGGCGGAGATAGACAACTCCCGTTCGTTCCTTGCCACACTGAATCCCTACGGTAACGTATGTCCCGGCAGGAGTCCGCTTGATAAGTATATACTCGGCAAAGAAAACAGTTGGTATAAAAAATATCGTTCATATATAGATGAAAAGTTGAATGTGGATGCTTTTTTTACAAGACTGTTTATAGACGTAACACAAGTAGAAAGTGAGTATGACAAGTACGACCTGATCCATCGCTTCTGGTTAATGGCATCGCTGATGCAATGCCTCGACCGTCAAGTGCCTATATGGGATATTTTTACAGAAGAGGAAATATTGGCTTGGGCAGAAATCGAGAACTATAAGTATTTTGCGCAGAAAGGTCCTGAACCGGTATCTCACGGGCGTAGTTGGGGACTTGCATCCCGCACGTTACGTCATTTGTTAGACGAATCTGCCGAAGATCTGGTTCGTAAGCGTCATGGCATCAATCTCAACTTCGGACACGATGGCGTTCTGATGGCCATCTTGACCAATCTGCAAGCCGGGACGTGGGCGCGTGAGGCAAATAATTCCAAAGAAGCGTTGCGGAGTTGGAAGTACTGGGATATTCCGATGGGTGCGAACCTTCAGATGATCTTTTACCAATCAGAAGGCAATCCGGACGTTTTAGTTAAGTTTATGCTGAATGAAAAAGACCTCCGGTTGCCGTTGGAAGCGGTTGAAGCATCTTATTACAAATGGAATGAGGTTTATAAATTCTATATAGAACATTGCGACAAGGTGGAAAAATCACTTGCCGAAACATTGAAATTATCGTATGAAGACTTTTAATTATAATCGTGCTGAAATAAAGGCCGGAATAGTACATTTCGGCGTTGGAAACTTCCATCGTGCACATCTCGAAGCTTACACAAATTTATTACTTGAAGATCCGTCACAAAGATGCTGGGGGGTATTCGGAGCCATGATTATGCCTACGGACGGGGTATTGTTCAACGCCCTCAAGAAAGATGACGGCATATATCAGTTGACGACATGCAGCCCTTCCGGCGAACAGGATAGTATGCTGATTGGTTCGCTTGTAGAACTGGCATGGGGGGAAATAGACAGTGAGCCTATCATCGCTAAACTAGCATCGGAGGAGATAAAAATCATCTCTCTCACCATTACCGAAGGGGGATATAAGGTTGACTTTAACAAGTCGCGCAGTGTGTTCTGGTATGTAGCCGAAGGACTCAAACGTCGGATGGAGAAAGATTTGCCGATTACGATTCTTTCGTGTGACAACATGCAGATGAACGGCAATGCCGCCAAATGTGCGTTTATGTCATACTTCGAAGCGAAATATCCCGAGGTGGCAGCGTGGGCGAAAAAGAAAGTGACGTTCCCGAATTCGATGGTGGATCGAATCACTCCCGTAACAAAACCGGGTAAGGTTACAGATGTGTGTTGTGAAGACTTTATACAATGGGTGATTGAAGATAATTTCATTGCAGGCCGTCCTGCATGGGAGAAGGTGGGAGTTACATTCACCCATGATGTGACCCCGTATGAAATCATGAAATTAAGTCTTCTCAATGCGTCACATACTCTTCTTTCTTATCCTGCCTATATGGAAGGATTCAGGAAGGTCGATGCTGTAATGGCAGACGAGAGGTATCGTGCAATGATAAAGCTGTTTATGAACAGGGACGTTACTCCTTATGTTCCGGTTCCCGAAGGCGTTGACCTTGAAGCGTATAAAGACCAGCTTATCGAACGATTTTCAAACAAGGCGATCAGCGATCAGGTATCACGGCTTTGCGGCGATGGCATTGCTAAGTTTGCCGTTTATGTGGTACCCATACTCAAACAGATGTTGCAGGATGGGAAGGATATTTCGATAGAGGCTTTCCTGATAGCTGTTTATTGCAAATACCTGATAGGTGCGCGCACCGAGTCCGGTGAAAATATAGCTATCTCCGAACCTCACATCACCCCGGCGGACAGGAAGTTGATTTCCGGAGGATCGCCGGCCGAGTTCTTGAAAATATCACCTTTTGTGTCATTGGGACTGGACAAATATCCTGTGTTTATGGAAAAGTATGAGCAGTTTTATGCTATGCAGGTAGCGGAAGGATTGAAAGTCTTATTACAGTAAACAACTAAAAAATCCAAGGCAATGAAGAAGTTTTTCATAACGGTTGTTCTGTCGCTTTCGTGCGTATTGTCGGTTTCGGCACAAAAACAGACGGAGGCGTCAACGCTTAACCTGATAGGTAAGCCGTTTGAATCGACTCCCAATCCGTATCATAGAGTCGATACATTGGTTTATAAAGGTTTTAACAGGACGGAGAATCGACAACTCCGTTGTTCTGCCGGTATGGCTGTGTTGTTTAAAACGAACACGCGTAATATACAGATTACGACAAAGTGGGGATATGTATATTCGAGCCATTCAACCATGCCGATCTCTTATAAAGGATATGATCTTTATATCAAAAATGCAAACGGTCAATGGCAGTATGCGGCAAGCGGTTCATTGAAAGCGTATAAGGGCGAGAAAACCGAGACATTCACGCTCATTGAGAATATGGATGGTACGATGCACGAATGTATGATGTATATGCCGATGTATTCGGAGGTCATTTCTTGTAAGATAGGGATAGATGACGATGCTGTTATCGAACCGTTGAAGTCCGATTTTCGTCACAGGATAGCGGTATATGGCTCTTCGTTTACGCAGGGAGTGAGCACGGATCGATCCGGTATGAGTTATCCCATGCAATTTATGCGTAATACGGGTCTTCAAGTCGTGTCGCTCGCAACAAGCGGACGTTGCCTGATGCAGCCTTACATGCTCGACGTTCTTGCGGAAGTCAAGGCTGATGCCTTTATATTCGATACATTTTCAAATCCTGACGCAGAACTGATAAGAGAGCGCCTGATGCCGTTTATCGATCGGCTTATAGCGGCACATCCGGCTACTGCGTTGATATTTCAGCGTACTATCTATCGTGAACGACGTTCATTCGATACAGTTCTTGATGCGAAAGAACGGGCTAAGGCGGCAACCGTAGAGGAGTTGTTTGCGAAAATCCTCACGAACCCGAAATATAAAGATGTTTATCTGATTACGCCTGATGCTTCCGATGCGCATGAGACATCGGTCGACGGAACTCATCCAAGTAGTTATGGATATGCACTTTGGGCGAAGTCAATAGAGACTCCGGTAATAGAAATTTTAAGTAAATATGGTATAAAATGAGACAAGCGGTATTAGTAGAACCAAAACATATTGAATTTCGTGAAGTTGAGGCGCCTAAGGCGTCGGACCTGAAAGAACATCAGGTACTTCTGAATATTAAGAGAATTGGTATTTGTGGAAGTGAGATACATTCTTATCATGGATGTCATCCGGCAACTTTCTATCCGGTAGTTCAGGGGCATGAATATTCGGCAGTGGTAGTCGCTACGGGGACGGCGGTTACGATCTGCAAGGCGGGTGACGTTGTCACCGCACGTCCGCAACTTGCGTGTGGGAAGTGCAAGCCTTGTCAGCGGGGAGAGTATAATATTTGTGAGGAGCTAAGAGTGCAAGCCTTTCAGGCAAATGGAGCTGCGCAAGACTTTTTTGTGGTTGATGATGACAGGATTGCGGTATTGCCTGAAGGTATGTCACTTGATTATGGGGCTATGATAGAACCGGTGGCAGTGGCTGCGCATGCAACCATGCGTGGCGGGGATTTGAAAGGTAAGAATGTGGTTGTATCGGGTGCCGGAACGATCGGTAACCTCGTGGCGCAGTTCGCTAAGGCAAGAGGAGCCAAACGGGTCCTTATTACCGATGTAAGTGATTTCAGACTTGAAATCGCTCGTAAATGTGGTATAATAGATACGCTCAATGTAGCTAAGATGCCGCTCAAAGAAGGAGCGAAGAGGCTTTTCGGGGATGAAGATTTTCAAGCTGCGTTTGAGGTTGCCGGAGTTGAGTCGAGTATTCGTTCGCTTATGGAGTGTATCGAAAAAGGGAGTACCATCGTTGTAGTGGCGGTATTTGGCAAGGATCCGTCGCTTGATATGTTCTATTTGGGAGAGCACGAACTGAAGGTGAACGGAACGATGATGTATCGCCATGAAGATTATCTTACGGCTATCGATCAGGTAAGTTCGGGAGCTATCCGTCTCGAACCGCTTATTTCAAATCATTTCCCGTTCGAGCAGTATGACGAGGCATATAAATTTATAGACGAGCATAGTGCAACATCCATGAAAATAATTATTAAACTATAAAACCATGAAAATAATAGGTATAGGGGAAGTTGTTTGGGATTGCTTCCCGGAAGGTAAGAGACTCGGTGGAGCACCTATCAATTTCTGCTTTTTTGCGAAGGAATTGGGAGCAGAATCATATCCCGTTACGGCAATAGGTGGCGACGAACTCGGTGATGAAACATTTACGGTGCTTAAAGAGACCGGACTTGATTTAGGATATATTTCCCGTAATATTTTGCCGACAGGTAAAGTGCTTGTGTCGTTGAATGAGGCCGGTGTACCGCAATATGAGATTGTTGAGAATGTTGCTTGGGATGCTATCGAGTGTAGTCCTGCGACCATGAAACTTGTCAGCGATGCAGATGCTGTTTGTTGGGGCTCTTTGGCACAACGAAGTGAAAAGTCACGTGCTGCAATCTTGAGACTCATAGATGCCGTGCCGGATACCTCTTTGAAGGTGTTTGATATTAATATCAGGCAACGTTTTTATTCGACAGACTTGATTGTGGAATCCTTGCAAAAGGCAAATGTGCTCAAATTGAATGAAGACGAATTGCCGTTATTGATTTCTCTTCTTTCCCTTTCGACTGATTTTGTGGAAGCTATCGCAGAACTCATTGCTCGTTTTTCGCTCAAGTATGTTATATTCACACAAGGGGCAGTACGTAGTGGCATATATGATGCAAGTGGGGAAGTGTCATCCATAAACACACCTAAAGTCGAGGTGGCCGATACTGTAGGTGCAGGCGACTCGTTTACTGCTACCTTTGTTGTGAATATACTTAGAGGGGCGTCGGTCGCTGAATCACACCGCAAAGCGGTAGATGTATCGGCATATACTTGTACACAAAGGGGGGCTATTAATCCGTTGCCGGATAGTAAAAAGTAATCTCTTTTGATTGCATTTTATAGATAACTCCAGTTAAATAGTTATTTTTGCAGAAATAACTGATTTTTACGAAATAAAGGAACCCATGTTGAAAATATTAGTAACCTACGCCGTACAAGGCGAATTTGTAGAACTTAAATGGCCGGATATAGAACCTTACTACGTTCGTACAGGTATTGGTAAAGTGAAATCAGCCTTTCATTTGGCAGAGGCAATCCGTCAGGTACAACCGGACTTGGTGCTCAATATCGGAAGTGCCGGAACAGTCAATCATCAGGTAGGAGATATTTTTGTATGCCGCAAGTTCGTAGACCGTGATATGCAGAAAATGAAAGAGTTCGGATTGGAGTGTGAGATCGATTCATCAGCTCTGCTCGAAGAAAAAGGTTATTGCACGCATTGGACGGAACATGGAATCTGTAATACGGGAGATGGCTTCCTCACCGAGTTGACTCACGTTAGCGGAGATGTTGTAGATATGGAAGCATACGCACAGGCATTTGTCTGCCGTTCAAAAGAAATCCCGTTTATTTCCGTGAAGTACGTGACTGACATAATTGGCCAGAATTCCGTGAAACATTGGGAGGATAAACTTGCCGATGCACGGCAGGGACTATCGCATTACTTTAACGTCTTGAAAGAAAGAATATGATAAGTGACTCCTGCGGCTATCAATCCCAGGAGAATCTTTACCCATATAAAAGGAATTAGGAAGAAAATGCAATAAAGCATCGTTCCCCACATTAATACGAGAGAAATTATTTTGGCACGGAGAGGAATCGCCTTGTTTTCGCGGAAATTGCGGATATAAGGACCGAAGTGCCGATGATTGAGCAGCCAGTTATATAATCGGGGTGACCCTTTGAAATAAAGGGCGGCGGTGAGTAATAGAAAAGGGGTAGTGGGCAGTAGCGGCAGAAAGATGCCGAGAATACCGAGCGCAAGGGAAATACTACCTAAAACAATATATAGAGTTTTCATGCGGCAAAGATAGTGCAAAAAAAGGGAAAAAATAACACTCTTTGCTGGATGAAAACTCTATTTTATATTACCTTTGCCGTTGCATCGAGGTGACATTAGATGCGTGTAACTATTAAAATACATACACTCATGTTTACAGTAATCAAACGCATGGAGATCTCGGCTTCTCATAAGCTGGTACTCCCGTATCGCAGTAAATGCGCCAGTTTACACGGTCACAACTGGATTATCAC
>ERZ827156.2849-NODE-2849-length-16741-cov-3.968596_pt1 | contig 16741 bp, 14 predicted proteins | sample MGYA00519919_ERZ827156 | MGnify/ENA primary metagenome ERZ827156 (study PRJEB31778, sample SAMEA3449269) | human gut metagenome | biome: human gut; feature: human-associated habitat; material: faeces | place: United Kingdom | collected 2010/2012 ... | reverse complement strand
CGTCGCTCGCATCCGCCAAATGTTCCACCAACGGTTCCTTCACCGGCGTCACGGGTACGGTTTCGATGACGACCGTCGTCTCGTCGCGCAGAATCCCCTTGGTTAATTCTGGGACGGCGATCGCTTTCTGTACGACGGTGAGCAGTCCCGCCGCGAGAAGCCCCAGCACCGTCACGGCGACCGCAATGCGCGCAAACCAATCCGCCCGACGGATTTCAACGGCCGCGTAAGTCATTCGCGGGCTCCGGTACCGGACTCGTCGCCGGGTTCACGGGTGGAAATGACGAATTTGCCGGCGCGCTTCACTTTCGCGAGATCCACGACCGTGACGAAACTCGAGAAGGGTGCCTTTTCATCCATGAAGATGTTGAGAAGTTTCTCAGGCGCCGCGTCAAGCGCTGCGGAGAGTCCCTCCAACGTCGTCACGTCGTCGCCGAGCCACAAGGAACCGTCGGCTTTCACCGAAAGCACGATTTCCTGACGCTCGGAGTGTTTTTCGGCATGCTCGGCCTGTGGAAGAATGATTTCCAACACGGGGCGCGAAAAACTCATGGTGAGCACAAAGAAGATGATGAGCATGAAAAGGCAGTCGATCAAAGGCGTGAGATCGATCTGCGGCTCGTTTTCAAAGTTGTCGAAAAAGTTCGGGGTCATGCCGAAAACCTCACGCGCGGGCGTCAAGGAGCGAGGAGACTTCACCGTCGTCCGCAAAGCGCTTCGAGCCCGTCGTTACCTGAGCCTTGCGACAGACTTCGAGCGCGCGGTAACTGTGTTCGATCGCTTCAATGTGAAAGCCCCGGAATTTCAGCATCAGGTAGTAGTAACAGGCCAGCACGGGAATCGCGATCGTCAAACCCATGATCGTCGTGATGAGTGCCGACCAGATGCCGGATGCCAATACCGAGGCGTTGGCTTGAGTCACGTTGCTCATCGACTGGAAGACGTCGACCATCCCCCAGACGGTTCCGAGCAGACCCAGAAGGGGCGAAATCACGCTGATGAGTTTTAACCAGCACAGGCCGTTCGTGACGCGCTTGAAGTTGCGGTAAAAGAGGTAGCCGACTTCGGCGCGGATGTCGTCGGAGTGATCCCCGTGCGTTTTGACGATGTCGTAAATGATGCGGATTAAGGGATTCGCTTTCTTGGGATCGATTTCTTTTAAACAGCGGTCTTTGCCGCGTTCCAAGTCCAGAAAGTCGCGGCGGAAGTTGCGCCAGACGGCCGTCATGTAAAAAAGCTGCCAGAGCGACACGTAAAGCGCAAAAAGTGCAACAAGAATGAGCGCAACGCCCGCGGGTCCGATCAGCGCGTAAACGGACGCGAGTCCCTCGGAAGAAATCTGCATGATGCGTGAAAATCGGAATTAGTTGAAAAGAGGCGCCATGGCCGCGACGGCATTAAGGCAGTCCAGGCGGTCCGGATGCGTTTCGCTTTCCTTGCGGCACGCTTCGCGTTCGGGCGTCAGGCCCCCCGCCATCTTCGTCATCATGTCAAAGAGGGCAGGGTCAATGCGCCCGCGGCACAAAAACGTGGCTTTAAGGGTGTTGCCGCGGCCTTTTTCGGTGAGGGCTGCACTCGTTTTAGCCATCCAGGCGAGCGCTTTGGGGTCTCGCGCGTTTCCGCCCATTGTGGCAAAGCAGCCGATTTTCTTGCCGGTGAGTTTGTCGGCAAACGCAGCCATGTCCGCGGGCGCATCGCCCTTATCGCACCAAAAGCCCAAAAGCACCGTGTCGTACCCGGAGAGATCCGCCGGAGCTGTCTCAGGGGTATAGAGAACGCCTGCGGTGTAGGCGTCGGCGACGGCGTGCGCGACGATCATTGTGTTTCCGGTCTTGGACGTCGCGACGACGAGGGTTTTGGGTTTGGATTGTTCGGTCATGAAAGTGTCTCCTTAAAAAATCAAACGGGGGCGAATGAAATTAAGCCGTAAAGCGCGCCTTGTCCGCCTTAAACGCGTCTGCCACGGCCGGAATCAGCTGATGGTTTTCGCGGCCGACGTAGACGGAAAAAGCGACCGTGCCGTCTTTGGCAAAGAATTGCACGGAATGCGATTCGCGCTTCATGAAGGGCATCGTCACGAAGGCGATGGCAGTGATGTCATCGTACTTCAGGTGGCCGCCGACTACGGCGTCTTTGGCGAGGATGTTGTAGTAGCCCATGGCGCGCTTGCCTGCCGTGAGTTTCCCCTGAATTTCAAAAACGTGACCGGCGTGCACGAGAAAGAGCGTCACTTTTTCCCAGGCCGCCAAAGCCGCCCACACGTCGTCAAATTTTTCGGAGGCGTCGCCCGCGACGAACGCGACGGCCTCTTCGGGCATCTTCTGCGCGGCTGCAAGTTCCGTCGTGCCGAGGGCTTTGGCGATCGTCGCAAGCGTTACGGGGTGCGGCGCCGCCATCAGGTCGGCGATGATCTTCGTTTCGTCGGGTGCAGCAGTGATGTGCTCAGTCATGGTGGTTTCCTAATGGTTCAAAAGGGGATTGGGTGCGAGTTCGCGCATGAAAAGCGCGCGGTCGCAGGAAGAGAGCAGTTCCAAGTCGTGCGTAATCAAAAAGACGGCGCGGCCTTTTTGGGCTTCGGTTTTTAAGAGTTCGGCAATCGTTGCCATGTTGGCGCCGTCCAATCCGCTCGTCGGTTCATCCAGGATCAGAACGGCGGGGTCTTTGGCGAGCGCACAGGCGATGACGACGCGCTGTTTTTCGCCCCCGGAAAGACTCTGCGGATGGCGTTGGGCGACGGCGCTCAAGCGCAGGCGCGTGATGAGGTCAACGACCGCGGCGTGTTCGGCGTCCGTAAGGTGCGGCCGGTGCCAGCGGGCAAAAAAGCCCCGGCGTCGGGCTTCGGCACTTTTTTTGGCAAGCACCGCGCTTTCAATTTCTTCGCGTACCGTCCGCATCTGCAGCTGATGGTCGGCGTTCTGGAGCACAAGCCCCGCGTGCGGCATCAGGGCGCCTTTGTCGACTTCCCGGTTACGAATGAAGAAGCGCCCCGACGTCGGCGTATTAAGCCCCGTGAGAATGCGGGCAAGCGTTGTTTTTCCCGTGCCGTTGTCGCCTACGAGCGCCGTGATGCCCGGGGGGACGGAAAAGGACGCGTTGCAGAAAACGGTTTTCGCGGGCGAGTAGGCAAACGAGATGTGATCCGCGGCGAAAACGGCGTCCGACGCGACGTCGTTCACCGGCACGTGCGGGAGCGTGAGACGGGGATCCGCGACATGAGCCGCCCGCAGGCCGTAGGTGCGTCGCAGCAGCGCGTCTTCGAGCATCGCAAACGGCCCTTCGGTTTTGATGGCGCCGTCCTGCATGACGATGTCGGCGACGTCTTTGAGCCAATAAAGCCGGTGGTCGACGACGAGAATGGCGCAGCCGTCTTTTTTTAACTGCGCCAAGGTGTCGGCAAGGGCCGCAGTCGCTTCCGGATCAAGGTTCGCGCTCGGTTCATCGAGAATCAGCACCTTGGGCCCTAAGGCGAGAATGTCCGCTAAGCCCACCTTCTGCTTTTGGCCTTCGGAAAGGGCGTGAATGTCCTGCTTTAACTGATGCGTGATGCCGACTTTTTCCGCAGCGGCCGTGACGCGTTCTTTGACGGCGTCGGGCGCTGCGCCGCGGCTTCTTAAGGCAAAGGCGATTTCGTCCGCGACTGAAAGCGCAAAAAACTGTTCTTCCGGATCCTGAAAGAGGGTGCCGATCAATTCCGACAACTGTGCGACGGGCGTCTCGGAAACATTTTTCCCGGCGACGGTGACGGTGCCCGAAAGCGCTCCGCCGTAGACCTGGGGCGCCAAGCCGTTTGCAAGCCGCATGAGGGTCGTCTTACCGCACCCGGAGGCTCCGGTGACGACCTTTAATTCGCCCGGCGCGACCGTGAGTGAAATCCCGTGCACGGCGTCTTTTTCCGCGTTGGCGTAGCGGTAGGTGACGTTCTGAAAATCAATCAAGGGTGTCGTCATTTAGCGCATCCCCACCGACGTCATAAAGAGGTTTTTGAAAAGCACTTCCGCCGCAATCGTGAGGATTGTGCTGAGGATCGTTGCGGACAAGAGCCTGGCGTCCAACGTGGTCATCGTTCTCAAGTCGGTTCTCATCGTGCGCTTGGCGGCGCCGAGTCCCTTTAATTCGCTGGCGACCCCCAGGGTTTCTGAGGATTTGAGCGCTCGAAAAAGAATCGGCGCCAAAATGAGGCGCGCCGACAACAAGGGCTGCAGCGTCAGCATGGCGGGCCCCAGGGGCCAGCCTTTGATTTTGAGGGTCTCCCACACTTGACGGATGTCGTTGGCAAACGTCGGAATAAAGCGCAGCATGACGGCGCTCGGCAGGAAGAGGCAGAACGGAAGGTGCATCCTCTCCAACGTTGCCAACAAGTCTTCGACGCGTGTCGTGAGCGCCAAGACCATGACGGCATTCATCATCGAGAGACCGCGCAGAAATGGAATCACGAGCGATTTGATCGATAGTCCGCCGAACTCCGGAAACCAGTATTCGAGCGCGAGGCCGCAGCCTGCGGCTACCGACATCATGGCGGTCATCAGAAGGTACAACACCGCCAACAGTTTCGGCCGTTCGATGAGAAGCGCATAAACGAGCGTCGCCGCAAAAAGGATGATTTGGCTCACGAGTCCCGAACACGCCACCGTCAGAAGGGCCGTTGCCAACGTCACCGCGAGTTTCGTTCTCGCGTCCGTGCGGCGCATCAGGTTCGCGTTGTCTGCGGCGGCTTTAACGAATAAATCCCGCATGCTTTAATTCTCCGACGGTTTTCCAGCCGAACCACAGGCCGATTAACGAACCAACGTATCCCAGAATCACGATGGGGGCGACGGTCCACAATAACTGCGGCGATTCGCGCATGAAAAGGTAAGAAACGCCCAACGAGAGGCCTTTACTCACAAGGTCGTAAAGTCCTGCGGCAACCCACGGGGCCCAGGGTTGGGTTTCGCCGCCGGTGAGTTTCACGAAGAGTTCCCCGACGAGCGCCGCCAAGAGCGACGACGGGAGCAGGGTGAGGCTTCCGCCCATGAGGCACACGCTCACGATCATGCTCACCGCAGTGAAAAGCAGGAGCGTTCCGAACTTGGGTACCTTCGTCAAAAGAACGATGAGAAGCGTCGTAAACACCAGGTTTTTCGCGACGAGCGACACCGGATTCATGCCGCCGCCCGCGAGCGCAATCAGAAGGCTCGAAAGCTTGGCGGCCGCGGCAAAGACGCCGATGAGCACAAGCTCCCGGCTCTGCCAGTGACGTTGAATGGTCTTCATGCGGCGAAGTCTGTGGTTGGGTTAAGAAAGGGGCTCCCGCCCCGCAGGGCGGGATGCATCAGAAGTGAGTCACTCGATTAGAAGCGAGCGCTCATCTTCACACTGAAGTAACGACCCGGTTCGTAGATCGACGTGGCATCCTGATACTTCTTATCAAAGATGTTGTAGAGGCCCACGTTGCAGCCGTATTGTTTTTCCGGGCCAAAGGCGACGCCGGCCGTCCAGTTAAGCGTTGTAGCGCCACCGAGACGATAGCTGGAAGAATCTTTGGTCTTACCGTCGTCGTACTTGGACGACGTTTGACTGTGCGCATAGAAGTCCGTGTGCACGTCGAGACCGTCGATGTCGTGGTTCCAACGAACGCCGTAGCGTGCCCAGAGGTTGGGCGTGCCGGTTTTGTAGGTCTTGTAGCCCTGACCGTTGTCGTACTGACGACGCATGGCGGTGAGGGTGACGTACGGTTCGAAATCACCGAGACGGAGACTTCCCGCCAATTCCAGGCCGAAAGACTTCGCTTTGGCAACGTTGGCATAGCGGGAGCTGTTGGAGCTTATGGGCAGCGTGGCGATGTAGTCGTCGATCAGGTTGAGGAACACCGAGGCGTCCAACATAACGCCGTGCCCGAAATAGCGGGCGCCGATTTCAAAGTTGTCCGACGTTTCCGGCTTCAGATTGGGATTGCTGTAAGTGGTTCCGGTGCTGCCCATGCTCGTGGGAACGTAAAGTTCCTGCAGGATGGGGGTTCTGAAGCCCTGCGCCCACAACGCACGCAGTGTGGTGTTTTCGATGCCCTTGTAGACGATGCCGGCATTGAAGACCACCTTGTCGTCATGACGGTTGTCGGCGGTATTCGAACTGTCGATGCTTGTGTCGCCCGCATTGTGGCTGGGGGTTACCGTACCATTGGGCATAGTTGTGCCAGCGGCATAGGTACGGTACGTCTTGATCGTCTGATTGGCATCCATTTCCGACTTCACGTAGGTGTAGCGGGCACCGTAATTGAGAATGAAGTCCCCGTACGTGGCTTCCATAGCGGCAAAAAGCGCGTGGGTCTGAGCATTGCCGTTGTAGGGAGTGACCTTGTCGTAGATGTAGGGGCGGCCCATGAGCATGTTGTAGACCGTCGTGGACGTGGCGTCCAATTTGTCGTATTCGAATTCATACCCTGTGATGAGGTAGTGGTTTTCGCCCAACTGCCAGTCGGCCTGCGCGGAAAAGCCGTACTGATCCATTTCGTTGTCGGCCATGGGCATCAGACTCATGGGCATGTTGCCCTGCTGAGGCACAAAGTTCGTCATGTCCTTCTTCGACTTCTGATAGAAAGCGTCCAGACGCAGGCGAACGAGATAGTCGTTGATGTTCTTCGATTCGGAGAAGATGCCCACCTTGGTACGCGTCCAGGTGGGAACGTGCACGTAGAAGCCGGGGGTCGTGATGCTGATCGAATTGAATTCGTTGTCGAAATGATCCAGCGTGAAGCCGACCTGATTGTTTTCGTTGATGTCGTAGGCGAGGAAAAGATTCGCGGCCTTGGACTGGAAATCAGTCCCTTGCATTTTGCCGGCGGGCGTGTCAAGATCGTCGCCCTTTTCATAGGCCGCGCCTAAACGATAGTGCCAACCGTCCTTTTGTCCGGAGAGGGACAACCGCCGCCTGTTTGCCGCTTGAAGAGGTATCCATGCCGACGGAGACGTCCGCATGGAAGCCGTCCGCGCCGCCCTTCTTGGTAATGATGTTGATGGCGCCACCCAAAGCGTCGGAACCGTAAAGCACGGAAGACGGGCCTTTGATGACTTCAATGCGCTCGATCTGGCTCGGGTCGATCATGAGGGGAGAGCCCGACATGGACTTGTGTTCCGCGATCTTCTGACCGTCAATCATGACGAGCGTGCGGAAGGCGTTCTCACCGCGCAGTCCCACGCGCTTAATGCCCTGACCGCCGTCGTTGTTGATCTGAACACCGGGAATATCTTTCAGGAGTTCACCGACAGTGCGGGCGTTGGAACGAGCGATGTCATCAGCCGTAATCACGGACACGGACATATTGACGTCCATCAGTTCCTGTTCCACACGCGCCGCCGTCACTTTGACGGTTTCCGTGGACACGGTTTCTTCCGCGGCAACGGCGACAGAAGAGGAGGCAGCAAGCGCGGCAAAAACGGCAGCGGCTGCAGCAGTGAGGTGCAGACGAGAGCTGTACTTCATGAGATTTCCTTTGACTTCCTTTTGTGGGCCTTGTGCGGGAGTTCTCCGGTTCCCGGCGGCCCTTTTGGAGCGTTGAGTTGCCCTTTTTCGCTCAGAAAAGTTCAGGTTGATCGGGTGCTTTTTGTGGGGGTAGGCACCTCGATCTCGGCATCAATTAAAAATTCGTTATCCGTGGTGAGGATGGCCGGGGTGCCCCATCAGGGAAGGCATTCCTGCGGGCATCTTGATTTGAGCGTCCGGCAGTCGTTTGGCGATGATGTCCACCAAAAGTTGCGCGAGCGTCACGTGCCAGAACTGACCCGCCACGGTCTGCAAAAGCCAATCCCCGCAGCGCGTCAGAAGTCCCGCGGAAATCCACTGCTCGATTACATCGTTTGCGACCGTATCCACGGGTTGCTTAAATTCGGCGGCGAGGCGCTTTAAGTTGATTGCCCCCAATTCCATTTCGGACGAAATCGTGCGCAGCATGTGCCACAGGGGACGGGGAGCGGAAAGCACCATGACGGGTTTATGCCCTGCGTCAATGCCGGCGCTCCAGTCGGCCAATTTCCGATCCATCATGAAGCTATAACCCGCTAAGCGCCCGCCCGCACCGCAACCGAACGCAAGGCAGTCACAGGCGGACTTGCCGAGTTCGTTATAAATGTTGCGTTCTCGGTTGGTGCGGCGCCAGTGGTTGTTGGAAAGGCGTTTCCACTGCGAGGCCGTAAGGATTTCGACGGACTTCGCGAACATGTCTGCTTTCATCGCAGTGTCGGCTGCGGCGGGAAGTTTCCCGAGGCTGATGTATTTCGCCAAGGGGGACTTTTCAAAGACGTTCAATTGGTAGCAGTCCACGCCGTCCAAGGGGAGGCTCGCCGCGGTGCGAAGATCGTCTTCCCATACGTCCATCGTTTGTTCCGGAAAACCGTAAATAAGATCGATCACGACGGCGGCGTTGTCGTAGGAGCAGAGCTTTTCAAGGCGCCTCAGGATGGCGTCGCGCCCGTCCACGCGCTGCACGTTCTGACGCACTTTGCTGTTGAGGGTCTGCACTCCCAGGGAGAAGCGGTTGACGCCCCCTTCGAGCGCCGCTTCCATCTTTTCGTCTTCAAAGTGATGAATGCGGCCTTCAAGCGTGATTTCGCAGTCGTTCGCAAGCGGCAGGTAGGTTTTCACCGCGGAAAGGATGCGCTTCAGATCCGCGGGTGCCAGGCACGTCGGCGTGCCGCCCCCGAAATAAAGGGCGTGAATAAGCCCTGTCGTCTGCGCCTTTTTGTCGCTCCAAAGCTGCAGTTCTTTGATGAGGCGATCGGCAAATTCGTGACTCGCTTCCGGCTTGAAGGGGTTCTGGTAGAACATGCAGTAAAGGCAGCGCGTTTCGCAGAACGGCACGTGGATGTAAGCAAGACTTTTCCCCGAACGCGGTTCGTCCCAGAGGCTTTCGAGTTTCTTTTCGGCGGCTTCGCCCATCAGAGGCATGCCTACCGGGCCCGAATGAATGACGGCCTTGGCGGCAAAAGCGGCATGCAGCGGATCCGCGGCATTGGCAAAGTAAGCGGACACGTCGCCGGTGTGAAGCGCGGCGTCCATCGCACGGGCGCCGGATTCAAACGTCGCGGCGTGCGGGTGACCGGAAGGAACGGAAGCGGACATAAAAGCGTAGTGAAAATTGACCGAGTCAGGAGAGAAGGCGTTTATTTTCAAAAATCTTCTTACAAGAAATTTAATTTGAATGAGAATCTCAACGAGAATCGTTCTCAATGTTAAGCGCCTCAAACAAACGGCGCTGATTCTACGGGCGAGATGTTTGAGTTGTCAAACATTGTGTTTTTTGAAGGCTCTGTGATAGCCCCATAGGGAGAGGTTTGTCGCAACGAAATAACCATCGGCGATCGTTTGGCAGCGAGAGCCGGAGAATGCGAAAGGCGAACTTTTGACGAGGTATTGGCAAAAGACTTGGAAGCGCCGGATTGCCGCTGAGCGTACGAGGCATCAGAAATCGATTTGGCTGGGGAGAAGGCGATTTTGCGGATGTGCTCGGAGGTTGGATTGACCAGGCTGCCGTTGCCAAAACGTCACGGAACTGCCATACAAACTGAGTCATTCCGACATATCTGCCGCCTACGATGCAGGGTATTCGGAGAGCGCAGGACGCTTTCCGGATCCTTCAATTTTTACGGAATGATTTTGCATCATGACATTGGTTTCAAACGTTCGTCCTTTGTTTGTTGCGGCGGCTGTCGCAGCGGTGTTTGCCGTACCGCAGGCGGGGTTCTGCGCAGGGGCGGCCCCTTTGATTGACCGGGCGGCGACCGGGGACGTGACGCAGTGGGGCGGCGCGCGCCGCGTGCATTCGGATCAGACGCAGGTGATGCGGGATTCGCTGAAAAAGACGCATGCAAAGAATGTGATTCTCTTGATCGGCGACGGGATGGGGGACTCGGAAATTACCGCGGCGCGCAACTTTGCCCGCGGCGCCGCAGGGGCTTTCCCGGGGCTTGACGCGCTCCCGGTGACGGGCCAGTACACGCATTACTCCTTGGATCCCAAGACCAAGAAACCGGACTATGTGACGGATTCCGCAGCCTCTGCGACGGCTTGGAATACTGGGGTGAAGAGCTACAACGGCGCGATTGGCGTGAATGTTGACGGCAAGCCGCAGACGAGTCTTTTTGAACTCGCGAAGAAAGCGGGTAAGGCGACGGGGAATGTTTCTACGGCTGAAATTCAGGACGCGACGCCCGCGGCGGTCTTTGCGCACGTGACGGCCCGCAAGTGCTACGGCCCGGAAGCGACGTCGGCGAAGTGCCCCAAGAATGCGGCTGAAAACGGCGGCATGGGTTCCATCACCGAACAGCTCATTCGTGCCCGCGCCGACGTGACGTTGGGAGGCGGCATGAAGTCCTTCCTCGAAACCGGCAAGGCCGGTGAGTTTAAGGATGAGACGCTGCTTTCCGCGGCCACGGCGGCGGGCTATCGAATCGTGACGGATGCACAAGGGTTGGCAGCCGTGAAGACGGCGAATCAGAAGACGCCGCTCTTGGGGCTTTTCAGCGACGGCAATATGCCGGTGCGTCTGACGGGACCGAAGGCAAGCTATCACGGGAACCTCGACAATCCGCCCGTCGTCTGTCAAAAGAACCCGGCCCGAAATGCGTCGCACCCGACGCTCGCACAGATGACGAAGAAGGCGATTGACCTTCTCAAAGTCAATCCCAAGGGCTTTTTCCTGCAGGTTGAAGGCGCATCGATCGATAAGCAGGATCACGCCGCGAATCCCTGCGGGCAGTTTGGGGAAACCGTGGATCTTGATGAAGCGGTCAAAGTGGCATTGGACTTTGCGAAAAAGGACGGCAACACGCTCGTCATCGTAACGGTCGACCACGCGCATTCCTGCCAGATCGTGTATCCGAACGCTAAGGCGCCGGGTCTCACTCAGGCCGTGATGACCGCGGACGGCGTGCCGATGACGGTGTCCTACGGCAATTCCGAGACGGCTGATCAGGGCCACACCGGTACGCAGCTCCGAATTGCGGCTTACGGCCCCGGAGCCGCCAACGTCGCCGGCCTCACCGATCAGACGGATTTGTTCTTCACCATGCGCAATGCGCTGGGTCTGAAGCATAAGTAATTGTTACGGAGATACCTCATCATGACGATTTCTCGTCGTTCTCTCATGGGACTGACGGCGGCTGCCGCGGCTTCTTCGCTGATGCCTTTGACGGAAGCGCTCGCGAAAGCGCCTTTGGCTGATCGTCGGACGGTGGCGGAAGTTTTGGCCATGCGCCCTGAAGACATGGCGCTTGCGAGTCCCCGAATCGCCCTTTGCCGGCGCATCCTGACGCAGGCGGCCAAGGAGCTTACGGACGCGTCGCTTTCCCGGACGATTCTGTCGATTTTTGAGAATCCCGCGCCGAAGATTGCCGCGCAGAAGGATGCGCCGCTTCTTGCCAAACTCAAGAACGAACAGTTGATAGACACAGCGCGTATTTCAGTGTTGCCGCCCGCGGGAAATCCGAGAAAGTCGCTGCAGCCCTTTTGGACGGCGCCGGGGTCCGGTTGGAAGAGTCACCACGCGTACCCCGGGGGACTCGCGGTGCACTGTGCGGTGAACGTGCTCTCGGCGCAGCGCCTTTGCGACACCTACAAGGAAGCCACCGGCTTGGTATTGGATCGGAATGCGGCAGTGGGCGGCGAATTGCTGCACGATCTGCATAAGTCCTGGGTCTTTGCTTGGCAGAAGGATCACACCTGCCGCAAGGAAGAAACGCTTGCGAAGACCGGTGAACACCATGTGCTGAGTATCGCGGAGTCCATGAAGCGCGGCGTGCCGGCGAAGGTTTGTGTGGCACAGGCTTGCGCGCATGAAGTTCCGGGAACACCTGCCGGCGAAGCGCTCGTGGCCGGGTGGTTGCGTGCGGCGGCGGTGATTGCCGGCAAAGATCCGTCGGAATACGGCGTTGCAGAGAACGGCGCGTCGCTCGTGCGGCCCATTGCGTTGGAAGGGTTTGTAGTGCACCTCGCGGATCACGACTTCGTCGCAGCGGGTCCGTCCTGCCAATGGACGGCGGCGGAACTGCGGACGATTTTCCGGGAGAAGTACGGCGTGACGGCGGAAAAAGACTTGAACGCTCTTCGTAACTACGTCTTTGCAAACTTCACGGCCATGCGTCTTTACGGGCGGTATGCCGTCGGAGGGGAAAAGGCGCTGGAAGACTGCGTCGATAAACTCATCAGGTTATAAAAGAATGTAATAACCTCGTCGCGAATGTTGCGAAACCTCGAGGTTCCCAAAAGCAGAATGTTAATTTCGGGCTGTAGTCAAAAGGACTGCGGCTCTTTTATTTTTTTGCAACAAGCGTTTTGTTTGCCGAGGCAGTAAAATTACCCGAGTAAGGAGGCGACGGTTCCTCCGCCCGTCTCCTTGAAAAAGTAGGAGAGAAAAAATGCGTCTTTCAGCAGTTTTCACGGCCGTTGCAGCGGCTTCTCTGGGACTTTTGACAACGGGTTGCACGACCCCTCAGGCGACGGCGCCTTCCACCTTTACGCCAGGTACCTACACCGCCAAAGTGACGGGGCACAACGCCCCAATGACCGTCAAGGTCACGGTTTCCAAGAACCGCATTGAATCCATCGATACCTCCGACAACCTTGAAACGATCGGTGTCGGCAAGGTGGCGCTCGAAATCATGAAGGACAAGATCCTTAAACACCAGTCGCTGGGGGTGGACGTGGTGACCGGCGCGTCGATTTCGAGTTTGGCCTTAAAGCAGGGCGTGGAAGAATGCCTTGAAAAAGCGGGCGGCAACATCGACGCGCTCACTGAAAACGTGGAACAGCATCCCGCGGGTGAAGTGGCGTATAAGGCCGACGTCGTCGTGATCGGCGGTGGCGGCTCCGGCTTGGCAGCGGCCATTGCAGCGCATCAGGCGAACGCCAAGAAAGTGATCGTTCTTGAAAAGATGGGCTTTCTCGGCGGCTCCACGAACGTAAGTGAAGGCGCTTTGAATGCACCTGACCCCGTGCGTCAGGGCAAGCAGGGCATTGAAGACAGCGTTGAGAAGTTCTACGACCAGACGATGAAGGGCGGGCACAACAAGGGGACGCCTTCCTTGGTGCATTACCTTACCAGCCACGCCATGGAAGAAGTGAACTGGCTCGAAAGTCTGGGGGTGAAGTTTAAGGACGAGGTCGGTACGGCGACGGGCGCTCTCTGGCAGCGCAGCCACTATCCGGCCACTCCCTCGGGTAATACCTACATCCGTACGTTTGAGCAGGTGATCCGTGATTCGAACGGCGGCATCCAAGTGCTTACCGATACCCCGGTGAAGAGCATTACGACGCTGGATGGCCGCGTAACGGGTGTGGTAGCGGAAAACTTCGGGCGTAAGGTTGTGGTGGACGCGAACGCCGTTGTGATTGCGACCGGCGGTTTCGGTGCCAACATCGAGATGCGTCAGAAGTACAACACGGGCGTTTGGAAGGACGTCGTGCTCGATAAGTCGATCGGCTGCACCAACCTGCAGAAGGCCGCACAGGGCGACGGGCTCGCTATGGCGAAGAAGGTGGGCGCCGACGTAATAGGGCTCGATGATATTCAGATTCACCCGTGCGGCACGCCGGGGACGGGGCTGATGGAAAACATCCGTACTTCCGGCCGCAACCGTATCTTTGTGAACACGGACGGTGCCCGCTTTGTGAATGAAGGTGCGGCGCGTGACGTGCTCGCAAAGGCCATTTTCGCGCAGCCCAAGGGAACGTACTGGGTGGTCGTGAACCATCTTCGTTATCCGAGCGAAGACTTCGTGGATGCCAACGGTGCGACGATCAGGAATATGCTCGCCTTGGGTGCCGTGGTCGCGGCTCCGACCTTGGATGAACTCGCTGCCAAGACCGGTATGGACGCGAAGAAGCTGAAGGCAAGTGTGGCGGGTTACAACGCCGTCGTAACCGGTAAGGCGAAGGATCCGTTGGGCTTTGTGGCGAACAACAAGGCCGATAAGGTTTTGGATGGCGGCCCGTGGTACGCCTGCAAGAAGGTGCCTACGGTGCACCACACCATGGGCGGCGTGCGCATCAACGACAAGGCGGAAGTGTTGGATACCCAGGGTCGCGTGATCCGCGGGCTGTATGCCGCGGGTGAAGTGACGGGCGGTATTCACGGTTCCAACCGCTTGGGCGGCAACGCCATCGCGGACGTGATGGTCTTTGGTCGTACGGCCGGGACGAATGCGGCGTCGTTGAAGTAGTCGTGATGAAGAGGAATCCCTGAGGAGGGTTCCTCCCAAGCAAAAACAGCCGAGCTTTCCTTCGCGAAGGGCTCGGCTGTTCGTTTTTTTGCTACTTTTTGAGACGGTACCGGGTGGCCGGGCCGTGACCGTATTTTTCAAGAATGTTGCGCTGCACTAAGGCCAGGAGGCGTTTGTTGGCGGTGCTTATGGAAACGTTGAGAAACGTTTGGACTTGCGCGCGGGAAGCGTTCCCGTGCTGGCGGATGAACTGCAGTAGTTCATTGTCAACGGCGTCTTTGGCGGAAGCCGTCGGGTTTCGGCGTGGCAGTCGGATAATGAAGTGCCGCGGTGCCATAGTGAGCAAATCGGAAAGATCGTCGTCCGGATAAGCGTGACGAAGTTGACGAAAGCCATTGCCGATACCTTCCATCAGATGTAGTTTGCCGAGCAGTGCAGCCAACAGAGGATTGCGGCAGTTGGTTGCCATGCCGGAAAGAATTTGATCCGGTTCCAAGCCGGGGAGGCCGCCGATCGTAAAAATTTCGACGGCGTCCGGTGTGATTTGCACGGTGATGGGCGCTGTGTTGAGGTAGTCGCGGTGAGCGACGGCGTTGACGACGGCTTCACGCAACACGAGCGGTGGTACAAAGAAGTGTTCGGTACGGGTGAAGGAGCCATCGGTGGGGAAAGTCCAACCGGCTGTGTTGGTGTCACGCACAAATGCTTGGATCGCATCCATCAGCGCAAACACAGAACCTTCGATGCGGCGGCTGCGTTTGACGAGGAGTTTGTCGTTATCGGCAAATTCCATCAGAACAGCGGCAAAACTACTTTGGTCCGAACAAATAAAGCCGAGATTGGTGAAACTCTGCAGAGCGGGATCCCAAAAGCCGTACTGCAGATGACTCTTTGGATCCAAAGGAAAATGTTGTTCTTGGCACAACTGCTGCAGGGTGGAGAAAGTGAGGTTCTGTTGTTCAGAAATGCGGCGTTCAAACGGCACGACATTGTTGGCGCGAATCAGGTCGCCGAGATCTTCCAAAGAGGCCGGACGGTTGGTGTTTTCAACGCGGATATAAACAGTTTCTGAGCGTTTGGGGTCCAGAGAATACGGACGGAATCGCCCGGGCGATACGTGGATTCTCACAATCTGCAGATTCTCTCCAATTGTCAGAATTTCAGTGCTGACGGCATTGACGAGAGAAGGAAAAATTGAATCTTGAATGACGGAGGTGAGCGCCTGAATGATTTCGTCCGGATTGACAACACCGACCGGGACTCCAGTATCGTCGATACCGATGTAGAGGTCGCCGCCAACCGTGTTGGCAAAGGCAACCAAGGTTTTGCGGATCTTGTCTTTGGTCCAGACAGACTTGAACTCAACGGTGAGTGATTCGTTTTTCGGTAACTGAGAAAGGAGATCGGAGGTCATTGCAGCGGCTCTAAAAGGAGATGTGATTAGATTTTACTAGATAGGGCGAAAAAATACGAGATAATTTGATAATCTATATAATCTCGTAATTAGATGGATTAGATGTGTTGTTGTGCGATGATGTAAAAATAAAAAATCTATTTTTTAGATTGCCGTAAAGAGGACTTTCAGACGATAAAAAAATAAAACGGTTGGTTGTCACCGACCGTCTGAGAGGTATGCAGGATCCAACGGGAAAATTACCTGCGACGTATTCGTCCGTTTGTGAACAAAAATGGGAGGAAGGTCACACGGGTGTTCGAGCATGGTCTTCAAACTGTTGGTGTCGCCCGTGACGGATTTGATTTCCATCGAGTGAGCAGTTGATTGATTTTGTGGACGAGAATCGGTGTTGACACGAAATATATTTGGGAGAAAAAATGGAACGTTTTCTCGGATTGAACAAAATCGTGATGAAGGTAATTTAACGCTTCACTCTCTATCATGAAAGGGGCTGCTTCCGGCCCGCGACAGTCTGCGTACGTCTTTTTGGCGTCTCTTTTTCTAAAAACTTTGCCGGCATGGATAAGTTTTTTGCGCATAAGCTGGTTCGTGGACGTCGGCGTGCAATAGTGGAACTGGCCCATTTCCTCGCTCGAGTAATTTTTTCGGTGCTAACGCATCAGAAGCCCTATGAAGAACGCACAACGACGGCAGTTCGGGATGTCTTCGTAAAGCGTTTCAACCGTGTTGCACGGCAACTTTCAGGGCGCAGCGACTTGGTTGTACAAGGAGATTGCCTGGTGGAGAAAGCTACGGGTGCGATCCTGGCAAAAATCTCAGAATTCTCCCCTAAGCCAAGGTCTGAACCGAATGTAATTGAAGTTATAGAACCCAGTTAAGAAACCTCTTGCGCCGACCCAAAGGAGCTTTTCGAACCTGTTACCAGAGGCGATAGGGGACTTTTTGTTTTGTCCCCAAAATCCCTTGCATGGAAAAGATGGTATCAAAGGAGCGGCGACACGAGATAACACACCCCTTCCAAGAAACGCATCTTCAGGGGGCGTCGGTGCCAGGTGGCCGGATCGATGACGGAGCAACGAGATTCGTAGGTTTTCATCAAGGCGACGAGTGACTTCACGAAAACGGGATCAAAGAC
>ERZ827156.2840-NODE-2840-length-16799-cov-3.746656_pt1 | contig 16799 bp, 13 predicted proteins | sample MGYA00519919_ERZ827156 | MGnify/ENA primary metagenome ERZ827156 (study PRJEB31778, sample SAMEA3449269) | human gut metagenome | biome: human gut; feature: human-associated habitat; material: faeces | place: United Kingdom | collected 2010/2012 ... | reverse complement strand
AAGAAGGAGGAGAAGATCGCCCGCTCCACCAAGAAGCAGTCCCACATGGAGTAAGTTGCTTCTCCATACCGTAGTGTTTTGAGGTTGTTTTGGTTTCTTCAACAAACAGGACATTCCTCTTCATCCACATAGTCATCGTCCTCTTCCACGTATTCATCATCGTCGTCCATGTCCTCCTCATCGTCATCTTCCTCCTCTTCCATGTCCTCATCCCCATAATTCTCCAGCGTAATCTCCACGTTGTTCATGTCCTCCGTGGCGTCGAACGCCTCGCCAGCCACTCGCTTCACCTTGTTGAAGACGTAGCTACACGTAAAGAACACTCCTTGGGACTACATCGCCGGGTTGTCGTCTCCAGCATAGTGCGCCTGCGAGTGAAGAAGAACGAACACTCAAACCACTACGCTGTACTTGAACTCCTCCCAGTCGAGCATCGTGACGAGCTCCGAGAGCAGCTCCTGCATTTCGTCCAGATTGGACACGTGGGAGATGAGGATGAGGGAGCCCTCGCCAATGGAGTCATTGTGGTGAAGGGGCTGTTGCAGCTGCGCTTAGGATATTCGCTGTTCATGAAGCACTTGCCCGCCACCTCCATTCCACCACAGAGCAGAGCGTCGAAGGTTCCCTTGTCCACAACGACGTCAAACGCGTGGTCGAAGCCGTTCTCCGTGATGTCGGAGATCAAATACTCCACATCTGCTCTACTGGGAAATGCAGTCCCCTTCCGTTACAGAGATTCCACTGCCTCCTTGTTCTTGGCATGACGACGCTTCATCTCGTCAATCACCGTGGTAGAAATGTCAGTGCCGACGATTCTTCCCTGGTGCTGCTTCGCCAAGTCCTCGCATAGGTTGGAATTGCCGCAACCAACGACCAGAACCTGAGGTGAAGGTTATCAGCAGCGAAATGCAAAGGGGCGGATATTTTCGCATTCCTGTCGAAATACTTATCGAACACGTCCTTCAGAGTTTCGTAGTCGTAGTACCACTCGAAGTCGTCGTCGCCGCTCTTCTTGTATCTGCGTCGTCATTCGCCACCCGAGGAAGCACCTGTCGTCCCAGTACTGGTTGTCCGCGTACTCTTTCGTCTCCTTCGGCTGCAAAGAGGGGCACTGCTCCTTCATGACGTAATCTGAACAAACACAACGCCACCACCTTAAATGGTAACCTTCTTGGGAGCCGCAGCCACGGGCTTGGGAGCAGCCTTGGACCCAGCCTTCGAGGCAGGCTTGGACGAGGCCTTGGTGGGCTTCAGCGACTTGGTGGTCTTGGTTCTCTGGCGCGAGCTCTTCACGACGCAGCCAATGATGCAGAAGATGATGCAGACCACGAGGATGATGGCGGAGATGATGAGGAAGGTGAAGTCGGGCTTCTTCTGGCAGAAGGTCTCGGGCGTCTTCCACTGGCCCTTGCCGTTCTTCGTCACGCACTTGCGCTTCATGGTGCCCTCGTAGCCCTCAGGGCATGTGAAGGTCGAGGAGGAGCCGGAGTTGGCCTTGTTGAAGTCCTCGGTCGCCGCGCAAGAAGGAGGGTTCACTATGATGGTGAACTCCCACTTGCTGGAGACGAAGGCGCCGACGTAGGGCTTGCCGACCACACTGAAGGTGGTGGTCTCCAGCACGTCGTTCAGCGTGCCGCTGACCACACCGGTGGTCTCGTCGAGCGTCAGACCCTCGGGCAGGTTGCCCTCCACCGAGTAGACCGTCACGATGTTGGTCACGTGCGGCGCGCCCGTGTTGATCGACTCGCCCTGCGTGAGCTCGTAGAAGGTGACGGGGTACATGATCGTGGGGCTCTTGGGGGTGCACGTGTTGACGTTCTTGTTCTTGTACACGCCGTCCAGGCACGTGTAGGTCCAGGTGCCCTGGTAGCCCTCCTCGCAGGCGAAGCTGATCATGCTGTTGTTGTCTCTCGGCGCGCTGCTGCCGGTCGAGTCCGTCAGACCGCTGCACTGCGCAGCCGTCACCGTGATCGTCACCGTAGCGGTCGTGGGACCGCCGGGACCCGTCACCGTCACCGTCACGGCGCTGGTGCCCGTCGCGGTGGGCACACCGGCGATGGTACCCTTGTCGGTCATGGTCACACCGGCGGGCAGGGCACTGGCGGTCACCGACGTGAACTCGTTCTGGATCGTCGGCGTGACGACGAAGGCGGTCAGACGAGCCACGTTGACGTAGTTCGTGCTGTAGGTGACCACCGGGGCCTTGGGAGTGCACTCCGTGATGTCAATGTCACCGAAGTGTCCGGCGGTGCACAGACGCTTGGCCGTGCCCTGGTAGCCGGTGGGGCAGGCGCTCGTGGAAGAGGCGTACGCGCCGTCAGCAGCAGCGGGGAAGGAGTCCATGGCAACGCACATCAGGATGTCCACCTCGATGGTGATGGTGGTCGTCACGGAGCTCTCGCCGACAGTACCCGTAATGGTGTACTCGGTGCTCACGGAGGCAGCGGAGGGAGTACCGCTGAGCTCACCGTTCTCGGCGTTCAGGGTGATGCCCGCGGGAAGGTCGGGCGTCACGGCGTAGCTCTGGACGGAACCGTCAGTACGGATGCTCAGGGTGGGGATGGCCTTGCCGACGAAGCAGTCGAGGGTCTCAACACCGTAGGAGAAGAGGGACACGGATCTGGCGACGCAGTGGCTCAGATCGGGAGCCTGGTAGGCAGTGCCCGTGCAGCGAGCGGACTTGTATCCGTCGAACTCCAGATCGCAGGCGGCGTAGCAGGTCTCTCCGTCCTGGCAGGTGCCGAACACCTCGTCAGAGCACTGCGCTCTGGCCGTCACAGCGATGGAGAGGATCACAGCAAGGAAGTAGATGCTGGTTTTCATCGTCTTGTTCAATTCAGCGTTCAAATGAAAAAGAGAATGGTCGAAACGGAGATTTGAAAAGAACCGCGGTTCTGAGACGACTGGGACGACATGCGTTCAAACCTACGACCCGATTTTTTCGCTTTCCTCGCGCCGTTTCAGACTGCAATTCGCAGCGTGGAGCAACAAACACGCCAAGGCACAGTAAAAAGCAAGAGCGGCGAGCAGAGACAGAGAAGGGATGCTACCGGAGCATAAACTCGCTCGCGCCGTAGTGAATCGCAATGAGGAGACGCTCGCGCATGATCTGGTCCGTCGAGTACTGGGGCAGCTCCAATTCGAAGAAGCAGGTGTGGGCCAGCGGCAGCATGTCGTCTCCGTAGTTGCGCGCCACCAGCTTGAACGGGCGCGGCCAGTTGTCCTTGTGCGGCAGGCGCGAGCGCCCCCAGGTGAATCGCAGGAACTGGCTGCGGTCCTTGTTGTCCAGGCCCTCCATCACCTTCCAGAAGCGCTTCACCACGGGGTGCTGCTCCGTCCAGTTCGTGTAGATGGTGTGCAGCTTGAGGTCCTCGATGTCGATCTACGCCTCACCTCTTTCGCCGACCGCCACCTCCGGCTCGCCGCACACCGCGCGCTCGAGCTGGTTCCAGGTGAACAGCGCGATGGACCGCTGCGGCACGAGGGTCTGGATGCCGCAGGCGATGGCCTCGGAGGCCTGCTTGAACTCGTTCAGCTTGAACTCCAACGCCAGCTCGCACCACTTCTCCGCCGTCTCGTAGGTCACCAGCGTGTCCGCGCCGCCGGGGATGAGCTCGTTCTCGTTGCCGGCGAGGTCCGTGATGCTAAAGGTGAGGCCGAAGGTGTCGTAGAAGGAGTCCTCCGCCTCCTCCTCGTCGAAGCTCCGAATCGACTTCACCAGCACCATGAAGTCCGTGTCCACGCTCTCCAGGTCCTCCACCGACGGCTGCGAGCCGATGAAGTACTTCCAGATCATGGACGGCAGCTCGAAGGAGAGTTGCTGCTTCGTGCGCAGCGAGATGCCGATCAGGTAGCCCACGAAGATGTACCTGCGTATGATGCTTCCAGCCAGTCCTCACATGTTCATCACCTCCAGCGAGTGGCGGTACTTCGGGTTCGGCAGGTACTTCTCCTCGTTGATGCCCTCCTCCGCCCGTGAGTTGGGGCACGGCAGGAACAGGTCGATGCGGTCCGAGAACAGGTCCTCCACACTACGCCTTATTCTCTAATGATTCACCTACCACCGCTCGATGGTGTCGCGGTACAGCCCGCCGAAGTCGAGCCCCTGCTCGCCCTTGTACTTCACCGCGAACAGCCGGTCGCGCGCGTCGAGCGGACTGCGCAGAATGGCGACGTCGATCTTCATCACCTCGCGGAACATCTGCGCGAAGGTGCACTGGCTGGTGAAGGCGTTCTTCGTCACGGACTCGTTGAACAGGATGGGCGCGCGCTGCGTGGACTCGTCGGGGTCCTCGTAGGTGCGCATGGAGTCGAGCACGATCACCGGGCGGCTCTCCTTCAAGTCGAACTGTGTCTCCTTGATGGACAGCTCCAGCACGCTCTCCTTGATGCTCGGGTCGATGTACTCGCTCATCGAGCACAGGATGGTGCCGAGACGGTTCTCCTGCGCCGTGTCCATCAGGTCGATGAACTGGATCACCTGGCCCAGCTGGCGGTTCAGCAGGCGGATCAGCGTCAGCCGCTGACGCAGCTCGGAGCCCGAGAAGGCCTCCAAGTTGCTGTTGCGGATCAGGTCCTCCTGCGTCAGGAAGAACGAGTTGATGTCGAACTTGTTCGGCGCCAGCTTCTGCGCCGTGCACTTCTGGTAGAACAGCTCCATCAGCGAGATGTCCTGCTGCCGCGTGAACCGCCGCATCGCGTCCGCCAGTGACCGGTAGCTCGCCTCGCTCCACGCGTCGCCCGTGTGCTCCACCACGAACTTCAGGTAGCACGCGCTCGGCAACGACCCGTAGCACAGGTTGCGCGCCAGCCGGTGCACGTCGCGCAGCGCCTGGCTGTCGTCGATCGCCGGCGGGCTCGGCTCGAAGGGCGGCAGGGGCACCGCCGCGTCGTCCGGCGTCTTCAGCGCGACCATCTCGCCGTAGAGCTCGAAGGAGATGCACATCTCCAGCATCAGTCGCACCTCCGGCAACACCTTCGTGCGCTGGCGCGCCGCGCAGCGATACACGCTCTGCCGGATGCCCGCGATGTCCGGCAGCTCCGTCACCGCGTAGTACTGCGGCTGCGAGAGCAGGCGCAGCAGCAGCTCCACCGCGCGCGACTTGTAGGGCGCGCCGTAGGTGCAGAGGTACTGCATGATGGTCTTCACCACCTGGTTGAAGTACTCGGGCCGCGCGATGGCCACCTCCTCGCCGATGTCCAGCACCAGCCCCAGCTCCCAGTTCACCCAGTCGAAGCAGCCCGGGCCCTGCACCTGGATGTCGTTGTTCCAGGACAGGCCCGTGAGCGGCTCCACGCAGAAGCCGAAGCCCCAGCACTGCGACACCTCCTGGTTGGCCTCGAAGCTGTAGTACAGCGCGTTGCCCTGGATGTGCAGCGTGGAGAAGTTGGCGAAGGGCCCGTTGAAGCAGGCGATGCGGTGCGTGTAGGAGGAGTCGCGGTAGAAGGTCAGGAACGCGTGGTCCTTCAGCAGCATGCAGCGGTCGTCGAACACCACGCGCAGCGCCTGCGCCTTCGGCACGATCACCTTGTCGTAGAACTTGCAGCTGCGGAAGTACGGGTGCAGCGACGACACGTAGTACTTCCGTGACCCCAGCGGGACGATCAGCGACCCGAAGGGCGACTCGGTCCAACAGTTGGCCATCACCGCGTTGAGCAGCAGCGGCTGCGGCTCCGCCTTCACCATCATCATCAGCGTCTGCTTGAGGATGAAGGTGAGCGCGGAGGTGGGCGTGATGTGGTTCATGCCGGGAATGAAGGACTTCGAGGTGATGGTGGAGCTGAACACGTGGATCAGCTTCGCGAAGTGCACCAGGTCCTCCGGCTTCACGCCGTAGCACGAGAACACGTCGATGCCCTGCTTCTGGAAGAGGTACAGCAGCGTGATGATCAGCTCGCGCAGCAGCCGCAGGTCCAGGTTCAGGCAGATGCGCGCCGTCATGCGGCGCAGCGCGCTCATGCTCGAGAAGGCGTTGCCGAAGCGGCGACGGTGGTACATGATCTCGTAGTACGGGTAGCTCACGCGCTTCGAGATGCCGCTGTTCGTGTCCAGCATCGACAACACCACATTGGAGCCCTCCACCGCGCAGATCACGCCCGTCGGCTTCACCGGGTACACCGCGTCTGTCGGCTTCTGCTCGCAGCGCGAGGCGATCACGTTCTGCGCGTACTTCAGGTTCTGCGGCGTGGCGGGCTCGAACTGCGCGAAGAAGGGCACCGAGTGCATGATCTGCGTCTTCTTCTCGCGCGTGCTGCGCACCGACTGCCCGCTGAACAGCGGAGAGGAGCGCGGGCCGTCGAAGTCGTAGATCGCCGCCTTGTCGCTCAGGTGCACCGCCAGGTCCACGTGCGGCTCCACGTCCTCGCCGCTCGCCTCCGTCTCCACCGCGTTCTCCAGCAGGTAGTCCGCCGCGCGCATCTTGTCGTCGCGGAACAGCTTCAGCGCCTTGTAGATCACCGCCAGCGGCTGCCCCACGTACTCCTGCACCTCCCGCGCCAGCGCCAGCCGCGGCGCGTCCATCGGCTGGTAGATCTCGATGGTGCTCTCGCGCGCCTTCTCCTCCCCGTACACCGCCGGGTCCACGCACGGCGACATGGCGCGCTGCGGCGGCGCGGCGGGCGCGGGGGCCTGGTAAAGCTTGGGACAGTTGGGGTAGGTGTCAATGAGGAGTTCCGCGAGGTGGTTGAAGCAGTAGCGCACGAACTCGGTGCCGAAGATGCCCTTGGCGGGCGAGGGCTTCAGCGCGAGGGACAGCATGACGGTGATGAACTCGCGGGTGAGCAGCTTGACGCACTCGGGGAAGGAGATGATCAGCTGGTGGAAGACGTAGATGGCGTTCTGCTCCAGCACCAGGTTCTGCAGCTCCACCAGCTGGAAGGGCGTGTCCTCCACCTTCTCCGTCTGCCCCAGCTCGAACAGCTCGTCGGGGTACTCCAGGTTGATGATCACCTTCTGCACGTAGGTGATCAGAAAGTCGCGCGTCTCGTCGCTCAGGTCCGACGGGATCGGCACCTTGTCCACCACGTCCAGCGTGTAGATCGTGAACGTCTTCGGCACCTGCATCTGGTCCAGCAGCACCAGCACGTTGCCCGAGTTGATGTCGTAGTCGATCACGTAGCCCGTGCCACTCGACTGGTGGATCGTCTGGATCAGCACGTCCAGGTCCGTGATGTGGTCCATGAACTCCTGCCGCACGCGCACGCGGCACCCCGAGTACAGCCGCCGCGAGATGGAGCCCATCACCTTCAGCACCGCCGACCCCATGGAGTACCACACGATGCGCTCGCGCTCCTTGTTCTCGCTGCGCCGCGGCGGCACCTCCGCCTTCGCGAACTTCTGCATGTTCTCCTTCTCGATGATGATCTGCTCTACCGTGTTCTCCAGAATTACCTCGAAGATGTCCAGAATCAGCGTCTTCCACCGGTCGCTCTGCAGCATGTTGCGCAGCAGGTACACCACCTCCTCCGCCACCACCAGGTTGCAGTTCGACGCGCCGTAGCCCTCCGGTCGGATCAGCATCTTGCAGCTCGTCTTCATGTTCTTCGGCTGCAGCGACGGCGGCGTCGGGAACATCAGGCGCCGCTTGCGGTTCGTGGTGCCGCCCTCCTCCTCCTCCACGATCTCCGTGGACAGGCGCTGGTAGATGTACGCGAAGAAGGGGCAGCACTGCGCGCAGGCGAGCCGCTCCTCCGTCATCGCGCCGAAGCAGAAGTCGTCGTGCACGCAGAGGTGCAGCAAATAATACACGAAGGCCTGTTCCTTCTCCTCCTGCGACATCTGCTCCGGGTCCAGGTTGCGGAAGCGGATCGCGTTGTCCTCCTCCTCGTTGTCGCTGCTCTCGTCGTCGTCGTCCTCGTTGAACACGCTGCTCATGCTGCGGTGCCGCGCGATGGCGCTTGCCACGGAGGACGGCAGCTTCTCCACCTCCTTCTGGCTGAACACGAAGCGGTACAGGTTCGCGTCGTTCAGCATCGACGGCAAGAAGTCCGTGTAGGGCACGATCGACTGCATGCAGATCACCGCCAGCTTGCGCAGGCGCGGCGACGCGTACATGAACTTCCAGATCAGGTCGCCGTAGATCTGCCATTCGATCATGCCGCCGATGTACGTGTTCAGCACCCACACGATCAGCGACAGGTAGTACGCCAGCAGGCTCTCGCCCGACGACACCAGCAGGTCGCTCCGTTCTGGGCAGATCGCCTCCTGCTGCTTCCCCGTTGTGTTGGTCGTGCACGTGGTGCACGTTGCATTTGCTGGGTTCGTCGTTGAGCTGTTCGCACTGCTCGCACTGCTCGCACTGCTCGTAGCGCCTGTGGCACTCTCCTCCGCCGGCGCGGTGCCCTCGTAGCTGCGGAAGCAGCCATGGCGCGTGCGCTTGTGGTCCGGGCCGCCGGAGAGGCCGGAGGGCCGCCAGGCGCGGCAGCGGCGCTCGAAGCGGTCCATGAGGCTGGAGAAGTAGCCCATGAACTCGTCGAACATGCCGCGCGTGCACTGGAAGTAGCGCGGGCTGTCGTAGCCGAACACCATGAACACGTCGTCCAGCGACCAGTTGCGCGTGTTCATGTGCTGCGGCCGGTTCTGCTTCAGCTTCAGCTGGTGGTCGTAGAACTGCCGGATGAGCAGCAGCCCGTAGCAGATGCGCAGGCTGTTCGCCATCGCGAACACCGCCGTCGAGAAGCACCCGTACGTCGGGTCGCCGCACACCTTCTCGCGGGCGTCGCGGGCGTCCCGGGCGTCGCGGGCGTCCCGGGCGTCGCGGAGATCGCGGTGGCTCGGGCTGGCGGGCACGGACACACTCGAGGCGGAGCTCGACAGCGGCGCGGGCGAGGCGGAGTTGGAGCGGATGAGCGAGGACTTGACGGTGCTGCGCAGCGAGCTGAAGGCGGACATGCCGGTCGCCGGGCGTGCGGAGGGCGGAGGCGAGAGCTCGCGGCGCGGCTCGGCCTCCGCGAGGGGCGTGGAGCAGGCGGAGTTGCAGAAGACGCTCTTCTCGTTGACGAGGCCCTGGCTGTTGAGGAAGGGGCTGCCGTCCTTGCCGCGCACGACGTTCTCGTTGACGGGCAGGCGCGTGCAGTTGGCGTCCCAGTAGGGGCCCGCGGTGATCAGCACGTCCTGGCCGATCATGCCGGAGAGCTGGTCGAGCATATTCCGGTAGAAGGCGGGTAGCCCCAGGAAGAAGGGGTCGTAGATGAGCGTGTTGTTGAAGTCCGAGGAGAGGATCCACAGGACCGTGGTGCCGAGGCGCCAGCTCATCTTGCTCATGCAGCGCTTGAACAGGCTCATGAGGTACTGGCAGAACTGCAGGATGCTCTCGTTGATGCGTTTGATGTACTTGGGGTCCACGCCGTGGATGTTCGCCATGAAGTCCGCCATCTGGATCTCGTCCAGCGAGTTGATGAACGGGCTGAACTGCGACAGGCACGACCGGTACGTCGCCGCGTTCGGCGTCGAGATCAGCGCCGACTGCACGCCCAGCAGGTACAGGCGCGACGCCTGCGAGGAGAAGTGCAGCTCCTCCAAAATCTCGATGGAGTCCGTGAAGGCCTGCGCGCGCGCCTTCGCCGACTCGATGCACTTCTTCATGTACTGCTGGATCTCGCTGGTGATCTGCGACGGCGTGTTCAGGAACGCGTGCACCGACTGCACCACCGTCTCCGTGATCGTCGCCGGCATGTCGTCGTCCCCCAGCTCCGGCGGCGCCGTGGTGTGGATCGTCTTCCGCGTGAAGGGCGTGTCCAGGTTGTAGGACTGGTACTGGTACGCCTGCTCGTGCGCCGTGGGGTCGATCGGCTGGTTGAAGTTCATCAGTAGGTCCAGCTTGTCGCCGTAGTTGCGCTCGAAGTCGCGCAGGCTGCGGAACGACTCCGCCAGCTCCGGGTCGTACTCGCTGTACTCCGTCTCCATCGCCATGCTCGTGTCCTCGCCTGACGCGCCCGCCACGCCACTACCAGCAATGCCAGCCACGCCAGTGATGCTCGTGGCACCCGCCAAGCCCTGATTGACGCCGGACACGTCGGACTGGGAGCGGTACATGCTGATGGAGTCGCTGTCGCTCGACTGCACGGAGATGGTGTCCGGCAGCGCCGCCTCGCGCGGCAGCGTCAGCTTGTCGTTCGACTGGAAGCTGCTCGCGTCCAGCTTGATCTCCTCGCCCTCGCTCTCGCTCTCCGTGATCGAGGACCGCAAGCGCCGCCGCGAGTGATTCAGCGAGAACGACGTGCTGCGCTGCATGCCCTTCAGGTCTGCGCCTTACGCCCACCGCCCGCTCGCACCCTTCGTGATCTGGAACTCCTGCTTCTTCGCGCGCAGCTGCTCGCGCACGTTCAGCACGCCCTTCCATACCATGCCCAGCTCCTCCGGCACCGCCACGATCGTCGCGTCGGCCGCTACGCCTCACCTTCAGCGCCAGCACCCACTCTGCAGCTTGGTGTAGTAGCTCTGCAGCAGCGCCTCGAGGCGCGAGAGGTGGACGAGCACGATGAACACGCGGAACTCCAGCGGCACGTTGCGGTACAGCTTGTTCTTCCACATGGACTCGCGGAAGTGGCTCTAGCCGTCAGGCGGTGGAGCGGCTCTCACGTCCATCCACGTGTACAGCACCTTCCACATGGGGTCCTTCTCGCAGTACAGCGGGTACAGGAACTCGTGGTCCACGATGGTGCTCTTGTCCCTACGCGTGATCGCGCCGCGCCGCTCGCACTCCGCCAGCCCGCCGCTGAGGATGTAGGAGCGCGCCCAGACCATCAGCAGCTCGTCGTAGTTGGTGTTGGGGTCCACGGCCGGTGTGAGACCCGTGATGTAGCGCGAGTCGGCCGCCACGAAGATGAAGAGGAGCGAGAGGTACCACGGCGTGGAGGTGGAGGGCAGCGAGCTGTACTCCTTGGAGAAGAGCGCCACCTGCGTGCAGGTACCCTCGTCCTCGTTGTCGACGTTGAGGTGCGTGATGGTAAGGAAGTTCGTCCACAGCTTCACCATCTCGCTGATGTGGTTGTCCGCCTCGATCATCGTCTCGTCGTCCAGCGAGCCGCAGTACAGGCACGTCATGATGAACGGCACCAGCTGCTGCAGGATGGAGCAGTGCAGGCACTGCAGAATCGCCTCCAGCGACTGCGGGTGGTTGCAGAAGTAGCGCGTCGCCTTCTCGATGATGCAGCGCACCTCCGCGTAGATCAGCTCCAAGTACTCCATCAGGATCAGCGTCTCCGTGCGCTTGCACTCCAGGTCGCCCTGCACCTGCGAGAACAGGTAGATCTGGAACGGGAACAGCACCTTCAGCCGCGCCGCCTGCGCGCAGCTGCTCTCCTCAAAGCCCCGCGCCGTGACCTTCTTCCCGTCCAGAAACTCCTACGCCTCACTCCCTCGCCACGCGCGCACGTTGGTGTCCTGCAGCGCCAGCTCCATCACCTCGTGAATCACCTCCAGCGCCTGCGCCTTGAAGCCCTCTGCCGCTCAACCCTTCACCTCGCGCCTACCGTCCGCCTCCGCGTCGCTGTCGAACGCGGGCAGCATCAGCTGCAGCCGCGGCCGCGCGATCTTCGAGTGGAACAGCGCGCGCGACTTGGCCAGCCCGCTGGTCAGGTACAGCGCGCAGTAGGCGCTCCAGGACGCTGCCGCTCACGCCTCACCACGGCACCTACTGCACGACGGGTACTCCACACCCTGCAGTGGCTTGTAGTCGCGGTGCGAGACGGGGTTCACGCTACGGGTCACGCCGCGGCGCCGCGTGCACAGCATCACGTCGTAGCAGTTCTCGCCGCCGTAGCGGTAGGTGTTGTCGTTGACCTTGTCGTCCCACTTCACGCGCACTGCGCCGTTCGGTGTGGTCTTCCACTCCTTCACCAGCAGCACCGTGCCCTGGTGCCCGCTGCCGCCGTCCTGGTCCGCCCACTGCCAGTCAGGGCCGCGCTGCACGCGCATGCCGGGCTGAAGAGGGAGGAAGAGGTCTAGAAGTGAATGAGCGAGATGGCAGCGACTCTTCTTCTCCTCGTCCAGGATGTCGTGCAGCGGACAGAACTCCAGATGCGGGTTGCGACTACGCGTCAGGGGGAGAATCGGAAGCCACTTGCAGGTGCAGAAGGACGAGCCGCCGGGGAGGGCGGGGCGCAGCGACGCCTTGTTGATCTGCGCGGAGCGGAGGATGCGGTGCAGGAAGATCACCAGTGCGTTGCGGCGGATGAAGAACTCCTCGAAGGAGCTCGTCGTGTTCACGATCACCGACAGCTCCTGTAGGTGCACGGTCTCCAGACCGAGCGTGTCCTCGGCCATCAGAACGCCAGCCGAGCTCTTGAGTGCGTAGTTCTGGATGTTGTCCAAGTCTAGGCGCTGAGCGGCGTCTCCGAAGCCGTACAGATCTTACGCAGATTCTCTGACAACCGAATGTTCTGGACGCGGGAAAAGCGGATCGATTCCTTCTCTCTGAAAACGTCTGGAATCCTGGGCTCGTCGGCGAACAACTTGCTCGTTATGGTAACGAGGAAATTCTCCGAGCAACGCTCCTATGCGGTAATGCGCCCGGCCGCACCGCGATCCTACCTTGTACCACGTTTCACCTCCAATACATTTGAAATCATCAGAGGAAAGAGAATTACCCATCACTCACTAAAGGAATCAGCAAAAACACAAGCGCATCCTACATAGCCCCTTTTGCTCAAAATCCTAGTTGGCACTCGAAAAATGTGAGAATCCGTCCGCCAAACCGAGGGCAAATCAAGCCGATCGATCCCCGCGGGGAATACCCCATTCTAACAACACACTGTTTGCTCCGTTTGTCCGTGAAAACGCTCCACGTCCGCGAGTGCGCTCTATCCCACCTTGGTGGACGGTGTGAGAAAACAAACGACATCCAGGATACACTCCGAAAGCGCGCTTTACAGCAGCATCTTGGCAAGCCAGACCTTCCACGAGCTGAACGGGAAGTAGAGGAGAGGGAAGTCGTAAATGAGCGGGATGCCCGGCCACTTCGTCTTGTAGACCACCGGCTTCCTACCCTTCAATCTCTACGGAAAGGATTACAGGTGGCTGAAGGTCTCGAAGGAGTACTTGCCGTGATAGCCGCCCATTCCGCTCTGTCCCACGCCTCCGAAGTACAGGTCGGGGTGGATCACGTGCAGGATGCAGTTGTTCACGGTCACGCCGCCGGAGTCCGTGGCGAACACCACATCCTCCACCTCCGACCGCTTCTCCGAGAACACGTAGCTATGAGTTACGGTATCAGGCAGGGCACACAGGGAAAGAGGCTTCTCGCGTGCGTTGCACAGCTCCACCGCGTCGCGGTAGGAATCCACGGCGTACACGGGGAGGATCGGCGAGAAGAGCTCCTCCGTCATGAGCGGGCAGGTGGTGTCGCGCATGCGCAGCACCGTCGGCGGGATGAAGCGGATGTCCTCGCGGAACTTGTCCCGTCCGCCGATGATCACCTCGGCGATGCTGCTCACCGAGTCGTCGTAGAACTTGCAGATCGTGTCGAAGTGGCGCTTGTCCACGATTCTGCCAATTTCCTCCTCGTTCACGAAGCTGCGCCTCACGCACTCCCCACGCCCCTACCACTCCTTCTCCACGCGCCGAATCTGCTCGTAGAACGCCTCCTCCACCTCCTTCTCCACCAGCACGTAGTCCGGCGACACGCACTGCTGGCCGCCGTTGAAGGCGCGGAGGCACAGGATGCGCTTCGCCGCAAGGTACAGGTCCGCGTGCTTCGTCACGATCACGGGGTTCTTCCCGCCGAGCTCCAGCGTCACCGGCGTCAGGTGCTTCGCCGCGCCCTCCATGATCACCCGCCCGACGTTGTGGTTGCCCGTGAAGAAGATGTAGTCGAATTTCTCCTTCAGCAGCGCCGCGGTCGTTCCGCGGTCGCCCTTCTCCTCGGAGCCGATCACCTGCACGATCCTACGCCTCACGCCCACGCCTCACGCGCACGTCGGGTCCATGTACTGGCGCAGGAGGCGGGAGATCAGCTTCGAGCACGTCGGCGAGACGTTGGACGGCTTCACCACGGCCACGTTACCTGCGGCCAGTGCGGAAGCGAGAGGCATGATGCCCAGCATGAAGGGGTAGTTCCACGTGTCGATGATGAGGGCGACGCCGTAGGGCTGCGGGACGAGGTAGCCGCGCGAGAAGAGCGTGACGATCTTTCGGCTGTAGCAGCGCGGAGTGGACCAGGTGGGCAGCATTCGGATCATCTCACGAATCTCCGACTCCACGATGGACACGTCGTACACCATTCCCTCGAACTCGTTGCGATTTAAATCCGTCTTCATCGCGGCCAGAATCTCCTTCTCGTTGTCCTTCATCATCTGCAGCAGCTTCTTCAACTCCACAATGCGTCGGTTAATGTCCAACGTCCTGCAAGTCATTCGAAACAGCTGAAGAGTACTTGTGCGTGAAGAAGGACTCTCGCATCTCCTTCACGAGGATGGGAACGTCCTCCAGAGGTACGGGAGCGGTCTTTCCCACGTACTTCCACGCCTTATCCGGCGTTACGGGCACATTCTTCAAGCTACTCGTCAAAACACGAAGATACAGTGCACATGTTGCTCCGCCTCCACGAGTCGAAGCGTAGAATGCGGTATATCAAGTAAAGACTAATCAGTCCGCCGACCGTGTATAGGCCCCCCAAAACAGTTGAATCAATCTACCATTCATTCAGCGAACCGGACCGACCTCTATCATGAACGAAGAACTCTTTTGTGTGATGACAAGCGGGATTACGTATGCGATGAAACGCCCGATCCTTTGTGCGGACTCAAACAAACAAACCAGAGGGAAGTGGAGGCATTTTACAGTCGGTACTTGTAGCTCTTCAGATGGACAGTGGCGCTGCGAAGCAGATCCAGCAAATGCGAGGGATCGATGAACAGGTTCTCGGCGTACAGCACATCGAGGCACGCGCGAATCACGGACTCTCCGTTGGAGTTGATGCGGTTCTTGCAGTCCGGCGGAAAGGGGACGCTGCTGTTGTAAACGCCAATGTAGAACACGCGAGCAAACTCCGACACCGTGTTGAAGAAGAAGCCTCCCACGTTGGGCGGGGAAAACGCGATGGCCACGCTCCCGGGAAGCATGTAGACGACATTCGCAAACCCGGAGCCCTGGGCTCCCACCAGCACGTCCGTGTACAGAAGGGTCTTCACCTGGTCTTTCGGCTTCATCAGCTCCAGCTTCTTCTCGGCATACACGAATTCGCCCTTGTGCTCCACGAAGAAGCGCCGGATCTGCTCCATGTTCACGATCGCTCTTCCCGGGAGGTTGCCGTGCACCGCTTCGCGCTGCAGCATCAGCACGTGAGGCGCGGTGAACTGCATCGAGGATTGGGAAGGGAGCGTGTAGTCGTAGAACTTGTAGGAGGCCGCGCGGAGCGTATCCGCCTCCGCCACGGAGGTGAAGACGCCGCCGTAGGAGAAGGAGATGATGCGACCGACGCCGATCTGCGAGTGAGAAGAGCGCTGCGAACGAACGGCGTGGCGGAAGCAGATCACCCCCTCCGCGTCCATGGAGTTCATCTCCTCCAGAAAATACGTCTTGAAGGAGTTGCGATTAAACAGCGAGGCAGCGACGTCAAGGTAGCTGGTGATCCAGGGATACACGGCATCGCGCTGGTACTGGGGGAAGAAGATGGACCGAATGGAGGGATACGCCGCGCGGTTGTGCAGGTAGTGGTACACAAAGTTGAATACCTCCGTAAAGTGGGCGATGTTGCGATTCGAGTGAAACATCATGATGTACACGCCCCTCTCCTTCACCCAGTGGTGGCTCTTCAGCGGCTTCGACCGGTGCTCCGAAAAACCCCACGCCTTCGCGGGAAAGTCTGTTGCTTAGACAACGACGTCGCTCTCACTGTCCGGGATGCGCTTCTTGTTCATATAGGTCTTGTCCGCGGAAAACACGTAGGTGTTCCTCTCGTAGATGTTGTAGCACACATTGTCGAGCACCATGAGTTTTACACCGCTCACCCCGTCCACCACCCGGACAGAAGAGTACTCGCCCTCACTCGGCTTGAAAGCGTCCAGTTCGGAGGAATCATCCCGATACCGCTCCTCTTCTGCTTCAAAGCGTTTAACTCGCTGCTGGAATCGCGAATTCCTACGCGGAAAGCGGCACATCTTCCCCTACCACGATGGAACCCGGAAATCCACGGGAATCGCATCGCTGTCCGTAACGTTCGCTGCTAGCGGCAAATCGGGCTTCTTCGTTGGGATTGGAGAAGCATCTCGCAGGAGCGGCTTCTTCTCCTCCACCGGCACTGCTTCCCTTTCCCGCAAATCATGGGAAACACTACATGTGACTCGGACGGAAGGAAACCACAGAGTCGTCCAGTGGCTCAGAATCCGTATGTTGACGATGAATCCAATCCCCAGCAGCACGAACAAACACCTGGAATACAAAGTCAACAATCTGTGTTTCATTATGTGAAGGGAGTGAGTACTCCTTGGATTATACAGGTCATAGGAAAAGGAGTGTTGCTGTGGGTGTGTATGGGATTTGGAGGTGTTCCTCACCGACTACTATAAACAAGCGGATCTTATGTTGTTGTGTCCCGAAAAACAAGAAAAAGGCATGTGCTGTTGTGAAGACCGATCCGCTGGACATGATGGATACGCCACAAATGGATTCTCGAGTCATAGTTGTTACTGCTTCGTTCGCATGAAGAGAGAATGGAAACGCAAAAGGAAGCACTTCTCCGAAGAACACGCAATACTGTTCCGCGGTGAATTGGAGAAAAGGGGAAATAGAGAAGTGGAAATCGGAATGGATCTCATAATTTCACTGTAAAAGCCTGAATTGCTGACAATGCTCCGTCTTA
>ERZ827156.2824-NODE-2824-length-16882-cov-2.921139_pt1 | contig 16882 bp, 12 predicted proteins | sample MGYA00519919_ERZ827156 | MGnify/ENA primary metagenome ERZ827156 (study PRJEB31778, sample SAMEA3449269) | human gut metagenome | biome: human gut; feature: human-associated habitat; material: faeces | place: United Kingdom | collected 2010/2012 ... | reverse complement strand
GCCGCTGTCCTTCCTCCGGCACAGACGGGATCCTTTCAGCGGGAGATCCCTCTCTGTAAGCCTGTGATCCGGCATACTGCTGCGGCGTCATAGCGGTGTTATTCAATTCGGCGCAGGAAAACACACGGCTGCGGCGGAGATCAGAATGACCTGCTCCTACACATCAACCGAGGGTATCATAGCCGTTTTCCGGCAGTTTGTCAAGCGATGGGGCGGTTGCTGGTGGGGTTGACGATCATACGCCAGTCCAGATCCCCTCTGGCAAGGCCCAGCACCAGCATCTCCGCTGTGGCGATATTGCTGGCAAAGGGAACGTTATTCTGATCGCACAGGCGGGAGATATAGCTGATTTCGCTGGCCATCTTCTCGTTGCTGGGATCGTTGAAAAACAACACCAGATCGAACTCATTATAAGCGATCCGGGCGCCGATCTGCTGGCTGCCGCCATGGGCATAGGACAGGAAACAGTGAACCTTCAGGCCGGTAGCTTCCGCCACCATATGGCCGGTGGTGTTGGTGGCATACAGGCTGTGGCGGGACAGAATGCCTGCATACGCGGTGCAGAACTGTACCATCAGATCTTTGCGGTTGTCATGGGACATGAGTGCGATATTCATGGCAGGGTCTCCTTTCCAGGATGTTCTATCTGATCCGCAGAAGCGGCGCCCGGCCGCCCTGCAGACGAATAGCAATGTTACGATAGGCCCCGGCAGCTCCGCCGCGGGAGGCCAGCAGCAGGGGAACGCCCCGGTTCAGCGCCAGAGGCAGAGCATCGTCCTCCGGCACAACGCCGATGAGGGGCAGACCTGCTTTATCAATGGCGTCATCAATGGTGGCGTGCATACTGTGGAGCAGCTTCTTTTTCACCCGGTTTACCACCAGATGCAGCCGGCCCGACCCAAATTGCCGCAGCTCCATTACGGTATGCTGGGCGTCCCGCAGGGAGGAGGCGTCCTGTGTGGTAACGACCACGCAGCGATCCGCCGCGCAGACCGCCAGACGGAACCCCTCGCCCAGACCTGCCGGTGCGTCCAGCAGGCAGTAATCAAATTGCTGGCGAATCTTGACCAGCATCAATCGGAAGTCCAGCGTGGTGACGCACGGTCCCCGCATCCGCACCGGCGCGGTCAGCAGATAGAGATTCGGCACATTGGGGTGGCTGACCACCGCAGATTCCAGGGAACAGCGGTTCAGCGCTACATCGGAAAAATCCATCAGGGCGCGGTCAGTCAGTCCCAGAGCGAGGTCCAGATTCCGCAGGCCGATGTCGCAGTCCACGCACAGCACGCGCTTGCCGCTGAGGGCCAGCGCCGTGCCGACGCCTGCGGTCAGGGAGGTTTTCCCGGTGCCGCCCTTGCCGGACACAACAGCAATACATTGTCCGTTCACGGCACCACTTCCTTCCAACTCCTATTATAACGGATTCTTTTTGATTTTTGCAAATGGTCTGGGATATTTTTTTGGCGTTTCTGCAATTTTTTTTATAAAAATGACTCGATGGGTCACATCCGTACCCGGTATGGAATAGTCGGCAGTACGTTCTACCCGTCCTCCCAGAATCCCAATGGCCTTTTTGGCCTGTTCCAGTTCCCCGCCGGATTCCACGGATTTCATGGACAGGAAGGCGCCGCCGACCTTCACCAGCGGCAGGCACAGCTCGCACAGCACGCTGAGGTTGGCCACAGCGCGGGACACGGCAAAGTCAAAGCTCTGCCGGTGGTCTGCCGCAAATTCCTCTGCACGGGCGTGGATGCACTGCACATCCGTCAGTCCCAGATCGTCGCAGACCTCCTGCAAAAAGGTGATCCGCTTGCCGAGGGAGTCCAGCAGCGTCATGCGGATGGACGGCTCCAGAATTTTCAGGGGCATACCGGGCAGTCCCGCGCCGGTTCCCACATCCACCACGGATTTCCCCTTGAGGTCGGCAAGCGTTCTGATGTCGTTGCGGTTGCTGCGGGTGACGATGGCGGCGCCGTTGCCGAAATTGGCGTCGGGCGTCCGGTGCGTTGTGACGGTCAAAAGCGGAATGCCGTCCGTGCGGCTGATCATGAGACTCGTGAGACCGCTTGAGGCGATGGCGATGTCAAAGGCTTTTTTGTCCGCAGCCTTGAGGAAACCGTCGGGATCGTACGTGGTGACGCGGATCGTTTCCGGCGCCGCGGCTTCTCGGATGGTGCGCACCGTGTCGGCATACCACGCGAATGTGATTTCCGGGCCGTAGGAATACATCAGGGCGACTTCGAGGGGGCGAGCGGATGTGCCGCCGGAAGCGAGGAGGCAACACGCGGAAAAACAAGTGAAAAGACGACGCACGGCAGTGTTTGAGAAAACCAGGGTAACGACAGTGTAGAAGAAAACAGCCGACACCTCCGTCGGAAGCATCGGCTGTCGGTCAGACGTCAGTCAAAAGAATCAGTCCTTCTTCTTGCGGTTCGCAAAGAAGATGTCCTTCTGAATGTCGGTCGTGCGGATGGTGAAGAGTTCGTTCGTGAGGTTTTCGGTGAGAGCTTCCGCGTCCTTCAGAAGCTTGTCGGCCGCCTTCGGATTCGTCTTCACGGTTTTGAGGTACTTCGCTTCCATCGTCTTCTGGGCTTCGGCGGTTTTCGCTTCAAAGTCGCGGTAAGCGGTCTTCACCACGGGGGCGAGCTTCTGGTAGTCCGTCATGACGAGCGTCTGCAGTTTGCGGTACTTCCAATACGCGGACTGGCTGTCGGCCTTGTCGGTACCCATGCCGTAGTTCTTCGGCACGGCCTTCAGGCCCTGATAGAACGGAACATAGCAGGACAAATCCGCCATACCGAAACCGACGTACGTGACTTCACCCACGGCCTTCGGCATCCAGGGACGCACGTGCATCACATGGGATTCGTACGTACGGAAGACGCTGATCGGACGCCAGGGTTCCGAGCCGTTCAGCTTGGGAGAGTACGGGTCGTGCGCCGTGCCGTCGTAGTGGTTGCGGAGCACCGTCTTCATGTCTTCCACCGTGAGTTTCTTCTCAGGCTTCAGATACACCGGGAACTTGCGGCCGTCGGCCACGTTCTGCTCAAGGGAAGGATTAAGGAGTTTCTGGATCTGCCACACGCGCGGATCGTTGTAGTCGCGGTCACGGTCGTCGTCACGGCAGAAGGCCTTGGAGAAGTTGAAGTCACCGTCCTTGGCGGCGTCGTAGCGCCCGTGCTTAACGGCAAATTCGATGAGGCCCTTGGAGCCCATGTAGTTGGCGTCGCCCGGAACGTACGCCTGCAGGCGGCCCTGGTTGCCGGACGCGAAGTAGCTGTCCTTCGGGGTGCGGTGCGCCATCCAGTGGTGGCCCGTTGCGGTTTCAAAGTACCAGATTTCCTTTTCGTCGACGAAGACGACTCCGAAGCCTTCGCCGGCACCGATCGTTTCAACGATGTTGCCCAAAATTGCCACGCCTTCGCGGGCGGTCTTGGCGCGGGGGAGAATCACGTCCAGGAGGTCGTCTTCAGTGAACCCCGTCGCTTCGTTGTAGGGATCGATCGCAAGCAGGTCGTCACGGGCGAAAATCGATTCCGTGCCGGAGATACCGACGCCTGCTTCGTTAAAGCCCACGGCACCGTGCAGCTGCGTCTTCCAATTGGGAACCGACGTGTAGCGCATGGCGTTCTTGGGGAGGGGATACTCAAACGCCGTCGCACCGTCATGATCCTTTGTGCGGTACATGCCCTTCTGGTTCTTTTTGGCGGGGTGGATCACAAAGTGCTGCGCTTTAAGGGCGTTGCTGTCGGCGGCGCGGGCGACGAGGAAGGAACCGTCTGCGGTGGCTTCTTCACCCACGACCACCGTGGTGCAGGCCAAAGCCGACGTAGAGAGCGCTGCGGTCACCGCAAGCGCCAGGGTGAGCTTTTTAAACATGGCGATATGTCCTTGTTTTGTACGCTCCGGTCTTCAGAAAGTCGGCGTCGGCAACACTACCGGACAAAGGGGAAATTCGTCGGCAGAGCGCTGCACGGACCGGGGCGGAAATTGACGCCGATAGGAAGGAGGGAATTATGAGCCGCTATCCTGCGAAATAGGTATGGATTAGGTGGAAATACTTACATATCTCGGCAGCGTGCGGGGAGACCCGCAGGTCGTACGGGAAAACACCGGACTCGGTACAATGCCGCCGTCATTCAAAATCAAATCGGGCGCCGCGATCGGCGCCGCTTCTATCATGGAAAAAATTCAGAGCTTCCGCATCAATCACGATGTGTTGGAACCGGGGATTTATGTGTCGCGCATCGACGGCGACATCACGACCTATGACCTCCGTACCCGTAAGCCCAACGCCGGGGACTACATGGACGTCATCACGATGCATTCCGTCGAACACATGATCGCGACGTTCATTCGTAATTCCGAGATGGCGTCCGACATCATTTATTTCGGTCCCATGGGCTGCCAGACGGGATTCTATCTTTTGGTGCGAAACGCCGATAATGAGAAAGTGTTGGCCGTCTTGAAGGATTGCCTCCGAAAGACCCTTGCGCACGAGGGGCCTGTGTTCGGGGCGTCGGCCGCTGAATGCGGTAATTACCGTTGCCTCTCGATTGAAGCGGCCAAAACGGAGTGTCGTCGCTACCTCACGGTTCTTGAAAATCTCGTCAACCCGGACTTTAAATATAAGGAATAAAACATGATAGGCATCATCGGCGCGATGGAAGTGGAAGTGGCGCTTCTCAAGGCTAAAATGGAAAATCCCGTGACAGAACGCGTGAGCGGCATTGATTTTGTGCGCGGTACGCTCATGGGACAGGACGTGGTGCTTGCGCAGTGCGGCGTCGGCAAGGTGTTTGCCGCGGTGTGCGCGCAGACGATGATCGTGAAGTTCGGCGCGACGATCATCGTTAATTCGGGCGTGAGCGGGACGCTCACGAAAGACCTGCATATCGGGGACGTCGTCGTGGCGTCGGCCTGCGTGCAGCACGATATGGATACGTCGCCCCTGGGCGATCCCGTGGGGATGATTTCCGGGATCAACCGAGTGCAGTTGCCGGCGGATCCGGCGCTCATTGCGGAATTTGACGCGGTCTGCAGGGCGCAGGGCGTCAAGCATTTGGTGGGTATCATTGCGACCGGGGATCAATTCATCGCCTCGGACGCGAAACGCCGTTGGATTGTGGAAACGTTCGGTGCGGTAACGGGGGAAATGGAATCCGGGGCGGTAGCGCAGGTCGCTTACATCAATCAGTGCCCGTACGCCATTTTGCGCGTCATCTCTGACGAAGCCGACGGCGCGGCGACGGTGGACTTTCCGACGTTTGTGAGAGCTGCGGCAAAGACCTCTTCGGAAATCGTGCTCGCGTGGCTTGCGCGTCGCAGCGCGTAGTCAAAGCGATTCAGTCACGCAACGGAAAACGAAAATAGCCGGCGGGCCCGTGGGAGCTCTGCCGGCTATTTCTTGAAGTCCGGATCAGTCGCCGTCCTTCAAATCCTTTAATTCACGACGCAGGATTTTCCCGACCGGTGTTTTGGGCATCGCCTTCACAAACACTACGGTTCTCGGACATTTGTAACCCGTCATGCGGGCGCGGCAGTATTTCACTACGTCTTCGCGCGTCAAAGCCGGATCCTTTTTGACGATGACGGCTTTGACGATTTCCCCGACCTTCGGGTGTTTGACGCCCGTCACGCCGCACTCAAGAACGCCGGGCATGGAGGCAATGACGTTTTCGATTTCATTGGGGTAGACGTTGAGGCCGTTGACGATGATGAGATCCTTCTTGCGATCCGTAATCGTGATTTTGCCTTCGGCGTCCATGTAACCGACGTCGCCGGTTTTAAGCCACCCGTCCACGAGGACGTTGGCGGTTTCTTCCGGCTTTTCCCAGTAGCCCAGCATCACCTGCGGGCCCTTCACGCAAATTTCACCGGTGTAGTCGGGGATTTTTTCGGGATTGCTGCAAAGGCCCAAGTCTTTGAAGTCGTCGGAACGGATGGTGACTTCGGTGGAAGGAATGGGATACCCCACCGAGCCGTCCCACGGAGCGCCGGGGAGGTTGCCGCAGACGCCGGGACTCGTTTCCGTCAAGCCGTAGGCTTCAAGAATCGGGCAGCCCGTCACCTTGGCCCATTTTTCGGCAACGGCTTTCTGCACCTGCGTGCCGCCCCCGACCGTCATCTTGAGGTGGCCGAATTTGTGGGCTTGGAACTGCTTATTGTTGATGAGGGCGTTAAAGAGGGTGTTGACGCCCGAGATGATCGTGAAATTCCACTGATCCATCAGGGCGGCGAGTCCCGGAATGTCGCGGGCATTGGGGACGAGCACCTGCGTGGCGGCTTTTTTCGCAAAGCAGAGCGTCGCCGTGAAGCTGAAGATGTGATAAAGAGGGAGCGCCGTCATGGCGATTTCCTTACCCACTTCAAACGTCTGCGAAATCCAGGTGCCGGTTTGTTCGACGTTGGCGAGAACGTTTCGGTGCGTCAACATGGCACCCTTGGCAACCCCCGTCGTGCCGCCCGTGTACTGTAAAAGTGCGATGTCGGTGTTTTTGAGTGCGACGGGCGCAAAACCGTGATGCTTGCCGATTGCCAAGGCATCGCGGAAATTGACGCAGTTCGGAAGGTTGAATTCCGGCACCATCTTCTTCACGTAACGAATCACGAAGTCCGTCAAGAGCCGTTGGTGCCACGGGAGCATGTCCCCCACCTTCGTGGTGATGATGTGCTTAACCTCGGTTTCGGGAAGCGCCGTTTCCAGAGTTTTCGCGAAGTTCTCAATGATGACGACGGCTTTGGCGCCGCTGTCCTTTAACTGGTGCGCGAGTTCGTGGGCGGTGTAAAGCGGATTGACGTTCACCGCAATGAGCCCCGCGCGCAGGATCCCGAGAAGCGCAATCATGTACTGCGTGAGGTTGGGCATCATGACGGCGACGCGGTCGCCGGGTTCCAATCCCAAAGACTGCAGGTATCCGGCAAAGCGGGTTGAGAGCGCGTTCACCTCTTTGTACGAGATGCTTTTTCTGAGGCACACGAACGCCGTACGGTTTCCGTGCGTTTTGGCGACTTCGTCAAAAAGTGCCGGAATGGACGCAAAGGTGTCGGGATTGATTTCAGCAGGAATGCCGGCCGGGTAGTGAGCCGTCCAGGGATGATTCATTGTGATGTTCTTCTTTTAGTGGCCGGCAGGGACGGGCCCGGTCGGTGTGAGGTGGTTGTTAAAGTGGAGGAGAGCCTAAGCGCAAATTGTGCTCAGAAACGGGGTTAAAAACTCGGGATTACCCTTAGGACGCTTACGCAAAATCGAGTGTTCGGATGAGGCTGAGCCCGCTCGGAGAGGGGCTCAGAAGATTTCCGTATCACACCGAATGAAATTTCAGTTCCGTATCAAAATCTGTTTTAATTCAAAGAGTTTGCTGGGCTCGTGGGGTTCCCGCTTGGCGCGCCTCGGGACACAATATCAACGGGTTTGAAAAGGAAAGTTTGGAATGAGTGAGAAGAAGGAACGGGATCGTCGGCGTGAGGAAGCGCTCACCGAAAAGAAGATCCGCGAGGAGTGTGACCGGCTTTCGAAGTTGGTACTTTCGAGTCCCGTGGTGCTGTCGCTGTTTTTGCCGCATTGTACTTGTTGCGGGCCTGGCTTTCGCCGGCGAACGCGGCCTGGAGGTTCTTTTCGGTCTTGGTGCCGGCGAGCGTCTTGGTGCCGGTGGCAGCGGGTTTTTCTTCAATCTTTTCAAAGACTTCGGCGCCCTTGTGGCAGAGCGGGCAGATGTAGTCGGCAGGCAGTTCGTCGCCTTCGTAGATGTAGCCGCAAACCTTGCAACGGTAAGACATTTTCTTTTCTCCTAAATCCGACTTGTGGTCGGTGTAATGGGGGTGAAGCATTTCTACGGCGAGCTCGCTGAGCGGTTCACCGTAGAAGTCACGATAAAGAGCCTTGATTTTGGGGTTTTCGTCGCTCGTGCGGCAGGCCATCCCCTCGTCGCGCTTGTAGAGGCTCGCAATGTGGGCTTCGTGGAGCACGTCGGCTTTGTTGCCGAAGGCGGACGGCTGGCTGCCGCCGGAGATGCAGCCGCCCGGGCAGGACATCACTTCGACGAAGTGATAGAGCTTGTCCGTTTCGCCTGCGTTGAGACGGCGGATGAACTCGCCCGCATTGGCGGTGCCGTAGATGACGGCAACGTTGGTGTCGTTGCCGGCGATCGTGACGGTCGCCTCCTTCACGTCCTGCATGCCGCGCACGGGGGTGAGGTGATAGAGCTCGGCCGGAGCCCGTTCGCCGGTCAGGTGGCGGTAGGCGGTGCGAAGCGCAGCCTCCATGACGCCGCCGGAATTGCCGAAGATGGCACCGGCGCCCGAGCCTTCGCCCATCAGGCGGTCGTACTTGCCGTCGGGCAGATCGGCGAAGCTGATGCGCTTGGACTTGGCCCAGTCGGCGAGTTCGACGGTCGTCAGCACGAGGTCGGTGTCGCGCATGGCCGGATCGCCCAGAAGACTGCCTGCGGCATTCATCTCTTCGCGCAGGATTTCGGCCTTCTTGGCGGTGCAGGGCGTGACGGCCACGTGCACGATCTGCTTCGGATCGATGTTCATCTTCCTCGCGAAGTAGGTCTTGACGGTCGGACCCTGCATGCCGATGGGGCTCTTCGCGGAGGAGATGTGCGGAATCATCTCGGGGTGGAACGTTTCGCAGTAGCGGATTCAGGCCGGACAGCAACTTGTGAACTGCGGCAGCGGGGCCGTGGCCTTCGTGATGCGCTCGATGAGTTCGGCGGCTTCCTCGCAGATCGTAAGGTCGGCGGCGAAGTTCGTGTCGAGAACGTAGTCTCCGCCGAGGCGGCGCAGAAGCTCGATCATCTTGCCTTCGACGAACGCGCCGTCGGGCATGGCGAAGGCGTCGCCCAGGGAAACGCGGACGGCCGGGCTCGTAGAGAAGATCACGATCTTGTCGGGATCTGCCACGGCCTTCTCGACATCCTCGCGGGAGGACTTGATCTGAAGGGAGTTGGTTGGGCAGACGGAAATGCACTGGCCACAGTGAATGCAGATGGAGCGGTCGCCCGTCTTGGCAAGATCGTAGGCGCTGTTGACGCCGACGTATTCATTGCAGATACCTGTGCAAAGGCGGCATTCCACGCAAAGATCCTTGTCGCGGACAATGGCGGGGTTGTTCTCGTCGATGGCGACGCGAACCGCCTGCCGCATGTGCTTGGACATAAGATCTCCTGTTCTTGTGGTCTGAAAAACGAAACTGCCGGAAAGACGCTGGGGGAAGGCTTTCGGAGTTGGTACATCATTTTAGGCCGTAGTCCGCCAAACCCCGCAGTACGGGCGTCGATTTGTCAGTTATAACTATCAGACTGATAGAGATTGACGGTCGGCTCATGTCCGGGATTTGGGTTAGTGCTAGGCGGCAATCACTGCTGTCCAAAATAGACGGTGTGCCATGGTGATTCCTTTCGCGCCCTGCGGGGGCGTCATTATCGCCTAGACACAAAATTCATGACAGTCTCCGCGTCATCAATGAAAACTCGTCCCTGAATGCTTTGGCTAAGAAGACGATGGCACCGAAGGGTTACCTGATGTACCTCGTGATGGACGACGCGGCTTGGAAGATCTACCAGAAGAAGGCCGTGGATGACCATACCGTCACGTCCACCGACATCTTCGAAGGCTGGAAGCAGATTCGCAACAACGGCAAGCCGATTATCTGCGAAGGCACGATTGACCACTGCACCAAGGTCATGGGTATCAATACGATGGGCCTGAAGCGCACGATTGCCAACTGGACTGTCGACTGCAAGGTCGGTAAGGACAGCGAATTCGGTCGTACGACGTTGCATGCCTTGGGTGAAGGCCCGTACCACATCGTGGAACAGAAGGGGCGTTATCAGGCGACTCTGGGCGGCCTGAAGGCCGATGCTCCGATGCGCATCCTTAACACCAAGGGGCAACCCATCGGCAACCTCTACGGTGCCGGCAGTGTGGTGGGCGGTGCCAACGGTGCTGACGCCCTGACGACGCTTAAGAATACCTGGGTGATTGTGTCTGGGTATGTGGCGGCGGAATCCGCACTGAAGAACGCCGATAAGTAGTCGCCAGCATAATTCTTCCCTCCTATTGGCCTCGGTCGATTAAATTCGATCGGGGTCTTTTTTATCTTCCCGTCGAGGAATAGGGTGTGTTGATAAAGTCGTCAGTTGACGATGAGACAACACCCCTTGTTTTTTCTAGAAAGTCTCGACCGACGTATCGCTAAGCGAGCGAAGTTTCGGGGTACATTCGGCACATTTCTGGATTCCCGGGAACTCAAGCTTGTCGTGATAGGCATCTTGCTACACATAGGTTCGGGAGTTCTTACACCCGCTGGAAGCTTTTTCGCGAAAAAACTCGCCGCCACACGAAAAATCAGTGCATTGCAGCGAGTTTCTCGGGGGCGACTTTATCAAATGGCGGAGATGGGAATTTAGGCGGGATACCGGTGTAGGTAATTTGCTTTAGCAACCGTATCGGAGATCAAAAAGAGTTCGGGTGGAGCTGGTTTTGTGAAAATGTGTTGTAAAAAGGATACACATTAGGGAAAACCTGGCGGCTCTTAACGTTAACCCTTAAGTTTTGCGGAAATCTCACACGAAGCCTTGCAGGGCGTGATTTTGGAGCAAGGAGGAGGGGAAATTAACCGACTTGACAAGCGCTGCCTAAGGCGAAATAGAACGTCGATTTGATTTAGATCAAAGAAGCTAGGTGATGGGGGGGGGTACTCTCCAACGCGGCGAAACTTTGTCCTCTCGGCGACCAACCAAATCGGACAGGGTTTTAATCTCAATCGCTTTTATAGGATTTCCCCCCTATGAATCGTACCTACAAGACCGTTTGGAACGCAAAAAAAGGCCAGCTCGTCGTTGCAAACGAAACTCAGAAAGCCAAAGGTAAAACCGGCAAAACCTTGACCGTTCTCGCTGTAGCTACAGCGGCTTTGATCGGCACTGTCGCTCAGGCGGCTTACGTCGAACAGGGTAAGATCGGTGACGTTTCCTCCTGGGAAACGGCTGAATACCAGAAAGATTGGGGCTTGGGTGCTATGAATGCCTCTACGGCATATGCTCTTGGCTTCAATGGCCAGGGAGTGGCTGTTGGCGTGATGGACTCTGGTGCCTTGTTGCAAACCCATCCTGAATTTGCCGGAGACCGTTTCCATGCAGTTCACGCATCTGGTGTTTATGGTTCCACGGGCAATCGCTATCAGACGGGCGTCAGGGGCATTGGTGATGACTTTAAAAACGGCGGATACACCGAAGGGGAAGCCTTCGATGTAGATGGCAATTTCGTTCCTCGTCTGAATGATACGCATGGCACACACGTTACCGGTACTGTCGGCGCCAACCGTGACGGTAGCGAGTTCCATGGCGTTGCTTGGGGTTCTGATGTCTACGTAGGCACAACTGGTGGTACTGATAACACGAACTACGGCCCCTTCCAGGATTACAACTTTTTCTACGCCGGTTGGAAGGCAATTGCCGATAGTTTGATTACAGCTAACGGTGATGAGCGAGGTGGTGTCATCAATAATTCCTTCGGTACAAACCTTCGATATGGCGTAAAAAGTGGTACATCCTTGCCCACCAATACGACTGCCGAAACGGAATATGAATATTTCTTATTCAATAAGACTTACGGGGATAAAAAGTCTTTTGTTGATGCGGCGTGGGATGCAGTTAAGGGGACGAATGTTATTCAGGTCTTTACGACTGGCAACCGTAACATGAACATGCCGTACTATCGGCCGTTGTATCCGTATTTCAATCCTGAAGCTGAGCAAAATTGGATTGCAGTTGCAGGTCTGATGAAGAGCGGAACGGGAACCGATGGAAAGCCTACCTATAAATGGATTACCAGCTTCAATGAGGCAGGCAACGCAAAGTGGTGGACTGTAGCAGCTCCCGGGAAAGACATTTACTCTAGCATTGCTTACGACGATCACTATGAATCCCCGAATGAGAAACATCCTTTAGGGTCACCTGGCTATGCGTCATACGGCGGAACGTCCATGGCTGCGCCTCACGTTTCAGGTGCTATGGCAGTGTTAATGTCTCGCTATGAAGATATGAGCGCGATTCAAGTTCGTGACATTATGTTTACGACAGCTCGCCACACGAATACCGACGGCACGATTTTCGAGGGTTGGACGGCGGCTGATGGAACGCCTGACGAAAAGTACGGCTGGGGTACACCAGATCTTGACAAAGGTATGTGTGGTCCCGGACAGTTTTTGGGGAGCTTTGACTATAACCTGACGGCAGGAAAGACTGACGTCTGGACGAATTCCATTTCACAAGAGGCACTTGATGCACGCAAGGTCGAAGACCAAGCTTGGATGACAGCCACAAATAATGGAACGGATTTGTCAGCCAGCTATGTATTGGGCGAAAAGTACGACATTCCGAATATTAAGGATAATGTCATCACGCGCGAAGAAGCAGACAAATGGCGTGCTGAGTACTATGCAAAGCGGGCAACAGCCATTCAAAATAAGCTTGACAATGGTTTGTATGAAGGCTCGCTGACCAAGCTTGGGGCCGGAACTCTCGTTATGACGGGAAACAACACCTATCGCGGTGGTACGAAGGTCGAAGACGGTACGTTGCTGGGCTTTACGGAATCCTTTGGCGACAAGGCTGTGGAAGTGAACGGTGGTAAGTTTGGTCTGCTCACAACCTACAACGACACTTTGACGCGCAAGGGGATATTGGAGAGCCAAGCACAACGCTTGGCGAATATCAATGTCAATAACGGCGGTACGCTCCTTCTCACAGAAGGCCACGACGCCGAAGCTGGTAAAGTCACGTTCAAGGAAGGCGCCAAGATTGCCGTCACGTCCGATAACCTGAAGGATGTGTATCAGGGGGAAGATGCCACGGTGACTTTATCCGCCGCTTCGATTACGGGCTTGGATCTCGCGAAGGCTGACGATACGCTTGCCTTCTTCAAGACGAGCTTTGAAGCCGGCACGCCGGAAACCCGTGCGCCGGGTAGCACGATTACGGCAACGCTGACTCGCAACGATGATGTGTCGATGTCTTCCATTGCGACGACGGCCAATGGTCGTGCGATCGGTGCGGCGCTTGAAGCGGTCGGCGAAGGCGAACTCTTTGACGCGATCCTGAGCGGCACGACGGATCAGGTCGCTGCGACCTATGACTCCTTGGGCAGCGACGCGTTCCTCAATGCTCAGAACGCCAGCATCGTCAATACCCTCACGATGACGCGCGCCATTCAGGATCAGGCGACCGGCATCGGCCAGGGGCGTGCGATCGACTTCGCTGACGGCACGGGCCGCCTGTGGGCGACGGGCGTCGGCTCTTGGGGTTCCGTTGACTACGGTCAGACCTCGATCGATAACGACTTCTATGTCGGCTTTATCGGCGGCGAAGTCAAGGTGGCGGATTCTTCGAAGGTCGGCGTGTTCTTCGGTGCCGGTACGTCCGAATTCAAGGGCGGCTCTCACGGCAAGATCAAGAGCAATGACGTTCACTTCGGTATCTACGGTGTGAGCAATATCGCGGATCTGGTGGCGGCGAACTACGGTATCACCTACACGAAGCAGGATCGAGACATGAGCCGTACGTTGGCCTTCGGTTCTCAGATCGGTGCCAACGCGACGAGCGGCAATGCTGACATCCTCCAGCTCTTTGCGGAAGGTGCGTACACGGGCTTCAACACGGCTCAGTACTCGGTGGAACCCTATGTGGGCTTCAACTGGCTCAACGTGAAGGCGGATGACTTCGCGGAAACGGTCGGCAACACGACGTTTACCACGAACAACAAGACGCAGAACCTGCAGGTGACGACGTTGGGTGTCCGCGGTGCGGTTCCGTTCACGGTCGGCAATGTTGCCATGACGGTGAAGGGCAACGCCGGTTGGTCGCACTTCTTCGGTGACACGGAAGCCAAAGCCACGATGGGCTTGGGCAGCGCTGGCTTTGCCTCGATCAAGGGCGGTGAGCTCAAGGATCAGGCGAACGTCGGCTTGGGCATTGAAGCGCAGCTCACGAAGTCCGCGACGTTCGGGTTCTCCTACACGGGTACCTATGACGGCGACGTGACGGCGAGCGGCGTCTCCGCCAACTTGCGCATCGCTTTCTAAGTTGATGCATCCGAGGGCTCTTTCGGGAGCCCTCAACAAACTCTCCTAGGTGTTGATTTTCCCGGCGCCGTACGACGGTAGTCTGTGCTGTGCCGGGATTTTTTCGAAGGATCAATGATGACGGCGCAGTTCATGCAGCAGTTGACGGTTCAGCTCAAAGGCGGTCAGACGCTGCAGATCCCGTTTGGGGCTGAAAAAGCGGAAGTTCTCAATCCTCAGATCGAAGCCTTTATGAAGGCCTTGGGTGAGAAGGAAAAGAAGAATTTTGTTTTCCAGGGCGCACGCATGGTGTTTATCCGCTTGGATGACGTGTCGGCGTGCGAAGTGATGAGTTTCGTGAAAAAGGAGGAAGAGAAGAAACCGAAAGCCAAGAAATAATCGATTTTTTTCAACGAATGTCTGCTTAACGACCGGAGCAACATGGAGGGGAATGCCGCAAGGCAAATCCATGTGTCGCGGCAAGCATCCTAAAGCTCTCGAATCTTCAGATCGGGAGCTTTTCATTTTCCGTCTCGGGAACAAGGTTTCCCGGTATCGGCAGACCTAAAACAGTCCTTGGGTTACCTCAGGAAAGAGCTATTTTTTTCTTAGGTCGACTTTCGTATCTTTCCCTTGCTTCCCATTGGCCTCGGTTGAAGAAATTCTTCCGGGGCTTTTTTGCATCTCAATCCAATCTCGAAAAAGGGAACGCACCCAAATATGCCCTTCATCGGTATGACGGCGTTCTCCCCAAACTAGGACGGATCGGCCGACCTTATTAGGAATTGCCACGCTTTTCGGCAATGGCATCCAAGTGACGTTAAAGTATCGTGCCACAAACTCTACGCCGGCTCTCGGAGCCACCATCATGGCATTGGTTTCAGCAATGACGGAAACCATAGCCAAGGGTTCGTCCGTTTGTGCAATCACGGCCTTCTGACCGGCTTCACCAAAGACCTGTCGGTCAAATGTGGCCGATTCCAGTGTTGGCGTAATTTTCAGACCGATTCGCCGGTATTGGAGAAAGTCTGCCAAAGAGGGCGATTCGGTGCCGTATTGCTTCAGCAAGGGGTGGTGTTTGGCTACCATCACGCCGAGTTCGATGGGGAAAAGCGGCAGACAATGCAACATCGGTGGAATGGCAAGATCGGTGCTGACGACAAAATCCAAGTCGCCAGCGAGAAGCGCGTCAAAACTGTCCTCGGCGCGGTAGATGTGCTCCAGTTTGGCTCCCGGTGCTTCTTTTGCGACCCGCTGTACCAAGTAGGAGAGAAGGCAAGGTTCTACCAAACCGCGCGACGCGATGCGAAAAACTCTGCTGGTAGTGGACGGATCGAACGTTCTTGGTTCGGTGAGTCGTTCCAGAGCCCGCCGTGCGTTGCGCAGATCTTCCAAAAGCCCCTGCATCAGAACCGTCGGTTCCATCCCATGACCGTTGGCGACGAAAAGCTGGTCGGAGAAGGTTTGGCGCAGTTTCTCCAATGCGCGCGACGCGGCTGCCTGACTCATTCCCAGGTTTTTGGCGGATTGAGTCATTTTTCGAGTCTCATAGAGATCCAGAAGGAAGTCTAGCAACTCGCGGTTGAAAGGGTCGATTTCCGATTTTCGAAACACGGCGTTCCTCTTTTTGCGATTGGCGGAAAACGTTTTGAAGTTTACTCTGTCGGACATCGGTACGGTCAGTACCGTTCAAAACATGGAGATCACAATGTTCCGAAAAACCCTTCTTTCCGCCTCTGTGCTCGCGGCGATGCTCTGCGCTTCGTCTGCAATGGCAGAATCCTTCCCGCCGGCTCCGGCACCGGCCGGCACCCATCTGGGCGGCGTTATTCTCAATCCGTATGGTCATACGCCGTTGGTGGCTGTCATCAACCGTGACGGTAAAGATGCCGAAAACATTCATGTGACGGTGCACGGCAAGGGAGAGAAGGGCGTTGACATCTCTTACGACGTCGGCCGGTCGACGTTCCTGACACACGACGGGGTGCCGGTCTTCGGGCTTTATCCGAATTACACCAACCAGGTGACCGTCACCTACACTCAGAACGGTAAGCAGATTACGGACGAATACCGCATCATCACCGGTGCCGTCACAAATTCCTATAGCGACAGCCGCAATATTTCCGCTCTGCCCACTCCGAAGGTGGTGAAGGTCGATCCGAAGTTCAAGGATCGTCTCTACTTCGTGAATTCAGGGACGCGTCCCCCGATGGGTTCCGACATCAACTGGGTGATGCCGAAGGCAAAGAATGCCAGCAAGACGGCCGCGAATCCTTCCGGTGGTTCGGTGCCTTTCCAGACGGTGCCGCTCAACTACGTCGTCGATACTCAGGGCGAATTCCGCTGGTGGTGGGATCCGGACGCGGTTTACGACGGTCGCGGCATCGATATCGCCAAGCGCGGGTATGCCATGGGCTTCCATCCGACGCAGTCCGGCACGTACACCTTCGTGCAGGGGCAGCGCTGGTACGAAATGAATTTCATGGGCAAGATCGTTGGTCAGCATGATCTGCCGCGCGGCTACATCGATATGAGTCACGCCAGCTGGGAAATGCCCAACGGCCATGTGCTTCTGCGTGCCGCCAAGGCAAACTATCTCCGTCCGGACGGCCAGAAGGTGCATACGGTTCGTGACCACATTCTTGAAGTGGATCGTTCCGGCAACCTCGTAGACGTTTGGGATCTCAACAAGATTCTCGACAACACCCGTGACGACCTCATCAAGAACCTTGACTTGGGTGCCGTCTGCATGAATGTTGACGTCACGGCTGCCGGTAAGTCGGTTGCGAGCGAACCCGAAGCGCCGTTCGGGGA
>ERZ827156.2816-NODE-2816-length-16938-cov-4.588995_pt1 | contig 16938 bp, 26 predicted proteins | sample MGYA00519919_ERZ827156 | MGnify/ENA primary metagenome ERZ827156 (study PRJEB31778, sample SAMEA3449269) | human gut metagenome | biome: human gut; feature: human-associated habitat; material: faeces | place: United Kingdom | collected 2010/2012 ... | reverse complement strand
ATCCTTCATCACCACCGTCACGTTCGTCACGCCGATCAGCGCCGAGTAGTCCATCAAGTCGTGCTGGCACAAAAACTCCGCGTCCTCGCGCAGCTGGTTCGAGATCTGCTGGTTCACCACCTTGTCCACCGTAATCCGCGACCGGTACGAGTTGTCCTTCTTCGTCTGCGAGTGCTCGTGTTTGAAGCACGGCGAGCGTTGGCACAACTCGTCCGTCCCGTACCGGAACGACGACATACAGTGCTTGCACGTCAGAATCTGGCCGTAGTGCGGCTCGTGCGGCTCGCGGTGGATCCAAGAGCCCTACAAACCGTGAGACGACCCTCACCCCAAACACCCCCCACTTTCAAATCGTAGACCTCGCTAACGGTTCCCTGCGGCAACAGATTCTCCATCACCACGAAGTAGATCTTCTGTCCGAACATCTCGATGCTGTACATGCCGTAGTAGCGATTCAGGAAGCTGCCCACCACCTGGTTGCTGAACGGGATCTCGCGGTTGGTCGTCGCCGCCGACAGCCCGCCGGGGTAGTGCGTCGACAGCGGCAGACGCGGCGTGGGGTGGGAGGAGGAGCTCGCGCCCGCGTCCAGCAGGCTCTTCGGCGTCTGCAACAGCGGGTCCGCCATGCTGCCGAAGGGCGCGCCGGGGTTGGGCAGCAGCGGTTGGGTGGAGGAGTCGGCAGACAAGCCACTCTCCACCGACTTCTGCGAGCGGTTCAGCGTGGTGGCCTCGCGCAGCAGACGCTGCGGCTCGTCCTCCGTGTCGGCCAGACTGCTCGGGCGGCGGCGCGGCTGGCTGACGGACCGGCGGTACGGGCGGGCGGAGCTGGCGACGGACAGACTGCCGTCGCGTGAGGGCCGGTGGTCGTCGGCGATGGAGGTCGAGCGGCAGAGCGCATCGTCGCAGAAGCTGGTGTTGCGCAGCTGCTCGCGCGCCTGCTGCCATACGCCCTGCGCAGAGACGCTGCGCTGCACGGGCTCGCGCGGCGAGGGCTGCGGCGAGGGCTGGTGGGAGGCGAGCGGGTGCGGCGGCATCACGGAGGGCGAGCGGTTGTGCAGCGAGTAGGTGTCGGAGGACAGCGGGATCTCGTCGTCGTAGAAGGAGTGCCGCGTGCCGGAGACGCTGCCTGCGACGCCCGAGGCACCTCCCGCGACGCCTGCAGTAATACCTCCAGCGACGCCTGTACAGACGGGCGCGGCGGGGAGGTAGGAGGCGATTTCGGCGTCGGTCTCGCGCATGTCGGACTCGCTGAGATGGTGCTGGGCCACCTCGGAGGTGATGGTGGGGTCGGCGGAGGTGTCGTAGTCGAGCCCCTGCATCTGCTGCACGGTGATGTAGGCCGTGAGGTCCTTGAGGATACTGTGGAGCACATCGAACTCGGAGCGGTTCACGAACTTGATGATGAATTGCTGGTTGATGCTGTTCACGAAGAGCGCGCCGGAGGAGCCCTCGCTGTAGGAGCAGTTCGTGAGCTAGAAATTGGGGGGCAGCACAAGGCGTACGCTTTGGAGTTCGGCAATGAAGTCTTCGTTGGAGATGTCACTGAGATAACGCATGTAGGAGAACACCACGGGACAGTACTCGCAGAAGTTCACCACTAGGGATGATCAAGAACCACTGCACGTGCCATCACCCATCTTCTCCTTGTCGGTGCCAAGCGAGGTCTCGAGCTCGATGCTGTTCACTTCCTTGTAGTAGCGGTCTTCTGTGAGCACCCCGCGGTAAATGCCGTTCTCGTTGTTGAACACGTTCTGGTTGTTCTCCATCACGCCGCTGCTGCGAATGGCTTTGTTGATGCCGCGAGAGAAGATGTCGAGAACCTGCTGGCGAATCATCGTGTTCAACAGAGGCTGGACCTCGCGGTACCACACGGCGTCATTGCTGGAGAAGAAGTTGCGTTTGTACTGTGCGTGAAGGGGGTGGGCAAGGCATTACGAACATGTCGTGGATGTTGTCAATGAAGACGAAGGTGGTGATCATTCCGCGAAGCGTGATGAGGGAGTAGAAGAGCAGCTCCAGCACGAAGGAGGACAGGAAGCGCGGACTCCAGGAGGCGAAGTGGCGGTTGATGAGCTCAATGAGGCCGTAGAGGACGGCGACGATGATGCCGTAGATGATGTAGGTGAAGACGTAGAACATCATCTTCTCGAGAATGAAGGCGCGGTCCTGAGAGTGAGAGGAGCGAGAAGGCGCCACCCGGAGCAATCCCTCTTGATAGATGGGAAGACGCTTCAGACAGTTCGCCATCGAGACGAGCATTATGCAAGACGCAATGTAGATCAGAATTATCCAGACAAACAGGAACTCCCATGATTCACTAGGATTAAGGCATTTAAGGAGTATAACAGATTAAAAACGTGTTTTGAATCACGGATCCAGCACAGACCCGACACGTGTCTTCCTGTTGATCCAAAATACACAAGAAGCAGCGCCATCGCTATGGACGCAGCGTGAATCGTGACCCCGTAACTAGACATGAACAATGAATAAAGGAGAAACAAGGTGTATCGCGTCTTGGGATTGGAAAAGGGACGACTCACGGAGACGAGTCCATCGACAGCGAGGAACAGGTACGTGATTTCGGATGCGAGCAGAGAGTACTGGGTGAGAAAGCAGGTAAAAATGCCAGCTCGGCTCAGACAGTCCGTATCATCTATCCGCTTCATGTGGACACTCATCAAGAATGCAACGCAAAATGCAGCATCGGCCAATCTACACGGTTCACAGCAAATGTCAACCCTACGCTCGATGAATGACAATTTGATTTGGATGCACCCTCGTTCCCGGATACGCAAAGTACAGTCCGCAGAGAAACAGACTAAGCACCAATGAAACGATGCTACCTATTAACGCAAAGAAGAAGCACTACGAGAAGACGATCGCTATCGTTTCAATCACGCTGATGTCCGTCATGGTGTGCAGGGTAGGATTGACCGAGTTCCCATTCTGCGCGTCCAGTGATGGCAGACTCTATGAGAATCAAGAGGCGTGTGACTCTGCAGTAATCAACGGCAATTGAATTGTAAACACGATTTCAGTGAGAAGAGGAAGGGTGAACATCGGTAAGGAACAGAGGGCGCCGTTGATTCCAATGCAAACCCGTTTTGCAGTGAACCGATTCAATTTGGCGTCACCGTATCATTAGAGTGCATGCCGCTCGACTCGGTGGCGAATTGCCTGATCCCACGATCCCAATAGTTTCACTCCCCGAGAAGCACCCTTTTTTTTGCGCAAATCTTTCAACTGGGAGCCCCTTTTCGGTTGATTCTGGCTCCATGAGTCCTTTTCGTAGCAATTCTGTTTCTCAGTAGGCAAAACGGAACCGTCCTCATCCAAAGAAAGGAAAGTGGAGCTGCAAACGAACCGGTCGCTTCCGTAAACTACAAGTATAGCGAACCCACACGGTATTTCTATCGGTGTTTTGTCATTGCGAAGATTCCTCGAGGGAAGCCGGTTTGACGAGTCTCTTGCTGGATCGAGTCCCATACAATTGGCCTATCCCGCCGAGAGAATGCCCTACTGGAAGGTGAAGCGGAAGGCTTGCTTTTGTTGCCGCTGTTATTCCTAGATTAAGACACAGGAAATCATTCTTGCACTGTGCCTGTGTTTCGAACAGGTGCCAGAGAATGCGGAGGGTTGTTGTGGGAGAGGAGATGAGTGCTGGATCAGTGCTATCATAAAGTCAGCATGATGTGTAGACTTGAACAATATCACGCAAAAGAAGAACACGTTCCATTACATCGCGCTGACACTCCAGAAGCAATACGAGAACCAGCTGCGTTCCAGCACCAGCGTTTGATTCCTGTTATGAGCTCATCCCCAGTTGCACACGAAGCATCTCCTCGACCCGTCCCTTTCCAACGTGGAATCCGTCTGCGAGGAGGTCCGCGCCAGTACCGACAAGGCGTCGCAAACGCGCATCCTGTTCCACTACAACGGGCACGGCATGCCGGAAGCCACCGACCTCGGCGAGATCTGGGTGTTCAACAAACGGTACGATAAGTTCAAACCCGTCCCGATTTCCCTCATCCACGTCGCCTCCTCCACCGCTGCTGACGCCTAGTCGTGGCTGCGCACGCCCACGCTGTACGTGATCGACTGCTCGTGCGCGGGGTACCTGCTGAACCACCTCATGGACCTGAACACCGACGCGATGGAGGACGAGACACGCGATCTTCTCTTCCTCGGCGCCTGTGGTCGTGTCCTGCTCTATCCATCACCTCTAGACTGCGAGGAGAAGCTCGCCATCAGTGCGGACTTCCCAGCGGACCTGTTCACCGCCTGTCTCACCGACCCGCTGCGCGTGAGCATTCGATGGTACCTTCACATCCGCGGCATCCAGCCCTTCTCGCTCACCAACTGCCTCCAGGCCGACGACAACATCGAGGAGGACTTCGCCTACCGCCTCGTCGGCGGCAACTACGACCGCAACCTGCCCCGCGGGAAGCTGCGCATGGTGTTCGACTGCATCACGGACTGTATGGCGTGGAACGTGTGCGACATGGAGACCTACAAGATGCTGTTCAAGACCGACGAGATGGTCGCCGCGCTGTTCCGCAACTTCTTGCTGGCGCAGGTGGTCCTTATTCCATCGGGTCAGTTGTAGCGCATCATGCCCGTATTCAACTGCCATCCGGTGAGCAAGCCCGCCTTCCCCGACCTCAGCAACCATCCGCTCTGGAGGGTTTCGTCGCGCGTTCAGTGGTCATGAATAGACATGGGACGCGGTGGTGGAGGACTTCATCCTTCAGTACTCGCAGGCGCAGCGGCTGGCGTTCTCGCTCTCCGACCAGCTCTCCTCCTCCGGGGATTTGTCGCTCTCTCATCTGCAGGAGGACAAGAAGCCGGAGTATTTCTACATTCAGCAGAAACCAGCGGCTTCGCATACCGCGGCGCTGGCCACCAACAAGCCGATTTCCGCGGGAAACGGCACGTTTTCCTTCCACACGCCCTTCTTCCGCTCCACCATCCAGGAACTCTACACTTTTGTGGCCCCCCCAAATTTGACTTCACGCGTAGATCCGCGTGTCGCACGACTACTCGGTGATCCCTGAGAGTTTCTCGATGCTGTCGCAGATTCTGAACAGCGGCGAGATGTCGCAGCATCTCACGGGCAATCAGTCGGTGAACGTGTTGGAGCTACTGGCGGACTTCGCGGAGCGATCGACGGACGCGGTGATCGCCGTGCTGAACTCGATCAACTTCACGTCGCTGAAGCGTATCTCGTTCAAAGCGCAGAAGAACCACCGGTCGTCGCTGCTGCGGCTGTGGACCAGCATCGCGGCGTTCGACTTCCACGTGCACGAGGACTACATGCAGAACCTGTTCATCTTCTTGGTCTCCTTCCTGGCGAGCGACGCGGACCCCGTGCCCACGTCGGATGATCTGTGTCGCGTGCTGTATTTGCTGGTGATCGCTTGTCACGAGAACGATTTGTCGCGCGCCAAGTGCAAGGAGAACGGCATTCCCTTGCTGGTGAAGAACTACCTGAAATCGCACAACTGGAAACTGCGATGTCTGTGCTGCATCTTGTTGTCGCAACTCTGCTACGAGCGCAACGAGCTGAAGGAGTACATCTTCTACGACGCGGCGACGAGCGACCTCCTCCTCCTCCTCAACGACAGCCACCCCGAGGTGCGCGCCGCGTCGCTCCTCCTCCTCCAGTCCTTCATCGGCTTCTCCTCCAACGACCCCGTGCTGGCCGCCGCTAACCTCCACGTCTATCTCTGCCGCGAAGACGTGGAGGCGCTCGTCCACTCGAAAGACCCGTCAGTGAAGCGCGATCAGACCATTCTTGAAAGCATCACCAAGTACATCTCCATGAAGAGCGAGTGCTCCGTGATGGTCCGTCGCGAGCTGTTCCGCCTCATGCTGAAGGTGTTCAGCCGGCGTTGCCATATGGCGCATCTGATCTGCTTCGTGGACCGCATCATCAAAAACGAGTTGGATGTGTCCACCATCCTCGAGAAGCTCAACCCGTCCAATCCGCGCTTCGACGATCACGACAACAGTCTGTTCTACGTCAAGTACTGGATCATCCTTCTCTCCATTCGCGAGGCGGAGCCCAACGCCGCTATCCGCAAGGCCGCTTCGCACTATGTCAGCATCATCTGCAAGAATGTGGACAATCTGAAGAACAAGGGTCCGCTCCCCACCACGCCTTCCATCTTCGACTTCTCCACCCTCCTCCATCTCAACCAATCCTCTCAACGCTCCTCCCTCCAGCGCCAGTCTTCTCTCGCCGCACTGCCCACACTCCCCTCGCCGCGCGCCTCGCATCCCGACGCACCGCCCACCGACATCTCATCACTGCCGCTGCTCTCCACCTCCCACGTCGCCAGACACGCCTCCTCCTCCCACACCTTTGCCCTACCCACTGGCAATAGTGGTAACAATGGTGGTAATGGTGGCAATGGTGGTAACAATGATGGGAATGGTGGTAATGGTGGTAACAATGGTGGTGCGGTGCGGAGCAGTCAGGTGAGCATTCTGCCGCCCAACGCCACCTCCACGCTGGTGAGCACCTCGCACGACTCCATCTTCGGCAATACGCACATCATGCAGTCACCTCCACAACACGCCGCCAAGCCCGCGCTCTCGCCTCTTCCTCCCTTCATCCCCACCACCCCCTCCTTCTCGAATCTCCAACTCACCACCCAACCCGTCTCCACCTCCGAGAAGATCACGCATCTCGATGCCTGGCTGGAGGTGCAACTCGGACTGCTCGGCCTGCCCTCCACCTACATCGAGTGGTTCATCAACACCTTCGTCAAGACCAAGGCCGACGAGGCCAGCAGCTGTGAGGACGTGGAGACACCCCATGTGGCTGGTGTGGCGGGTGTGGCGGAAACGTCGCGATGGTGTGCGAACTCTGCGAAGGAGTACATGCAACGGCGCGTTCTGATCCAGCGCCGTGCCGTGAAGCCATTGGTGCAACGTGACGTGTTCCACACCAACGGGTCGAAAATCGGGTCGATTTCGTTCCACCCGTACTTCTCCGCCATCGCGGTAGGCGTGCGGCGTGGGCGTGAGTCGTAGGTGGGTCTGAACAACACGGTGATGTTATACGACTACCAGGACAAAAAGCAGATCTACTCGCTCGACAGCAAGCTCGACTCGCCCGCCACCTCCATCCAATGGATGAACCCCTCCGCCTCGCCGCTGCTGCTCGAGGGCACGCAGAAGGGCTCCGTGTTCATCTGGTCCGTCCCCACGTTGGAGAAGCACAAACAGCCTCAAGTTCGCTCCTCCTTCACCGCCTTCCCCGCCTTCGCCAAAGCGCTGCCCGGCGGCGGCGCGCGCAACACGACGCTGCTGCTGGACTGGAACCAGGACTCGGGACTGCTGGCGGCGGCGGGCAGCACGCAGATCGTGAAGGTGTGGGACGTGGAGACGGAGAAGATCCGCTGCGAACGCGACACGGGCATGCAGTACACGACAGTGGCGATCAAGGCAGTGGCGCCCAGCGCATACTACGGCTGCCTCAGCAACGGCACGCTGCTCGGTGTCGACGTGCGCGTGAAGAACGTGACGAACCTGTTTTCCGCGGGGATCGGCAAGAACTCGCGGGTGGTTGGGATGTGTCCGCTGGGCAGCAGTGTGGTGATCGGCGACTTTACCGGCAACATGCACGTGGTGGACACGCGGACATTCCGCGAGGTGAGCTGCGTGCCGCTCGTTCCCTACATGTCGTCGCTTGAAGCGCATTCCGAAATGAATGCACTGGTGGCAACCAGTCTGAAGAGCGAGATCGTGCTGGCCAACCGAGAAGGGGAGCACATTCAGTCCATCCGGGTGCTGGACGGTTTTAGAGCGCTGTCGCTGGGCAAGGTCCTCGGCTCCGCGATGCACCCCATCGACTCTGCCGTGGCGTGCTACAACTCCAGCGGCATCGTGTATGTTTACAAATAAACAGTGTTTGTTCAGTATTACAGAGGGAGGGACATTACGATGTCCAGGATTCCGTTGAGATCCACGGTGATCACCCCGGTGTGCTGGGGGTCGTAGAGGCCCATCTTCATCTGCAGCAGCTGGATGATGGAAACCACCTTAATGAACCCGTTCAGGTCAATGTAGTGGTTGTGCTGGTTATCGATGTTGTTGAACACGACGGGGAGCATGCTCGGGTTGATGTTGAAGCTACGATCACAACCAGCAAAGACGCCAACTTCATCAGGCGCATCGCGTCCACAAACTCGCCGTACTCCATCTTCCCGGAGTGGTCCGTGTCGAGCGAGTTGAACACCTGCTACGCCTCACTTCCCGCACGAGATGCTCACGACCCACTGTCTCACCTCCTTCTCAATTTCAACAAACTCGTTGAGCTGAATGCTCCCGCTGCGGTCTGCGTCGTGCTTCATAAACAACTGATTGCAGATCTCAATGGAGAGCTGGAAGCCCAGGTTCTGGAGCGCCAGGCGCAGACCGTTCACGTTGATGGAGGACCTTGACATAACACCCCGTTTTGAATCCGTACTGACCCAAGGACGCGCTCTGGAACGCTCGCGTTACGGGATCCATCGCGTTCATCTGCTGGGGGGCTGTAGACATGTACTGCATTCCGGTATAGGGTGATTGAGGAGCCGTTGACGCTGTGCTCTGCTGCATGTACGGCTGTGCAACAGTCGACGTGGACAGTGCGGGAGACTGGTAGGGAGCCATTCCCTGTTGTCTCGGAAGGGATGCGGAAGAAGCCTGTGCAGGGCTCTGCGCAACTACCCGATCAGCAAGAAAAGAAGAGTTGTACGTTGAAACGCCATTTTACAGTACGGGCACTACACATCACCATCCTCACAAAACGCCACGTTAAACACTCCCACCGTTCCGCTCAGGTTCAGGGTGTTCTTACAGTTAGGACATTGGAAAAGCATCGCGAAAGATATAATGCTCTTTCTTTGAAAGACGGTTAACCGACTCTCTTCCCTTTTCACGCAGTTTGTGTGGGGAGCAGGTTTTGTTTTCTTGGACATGAGTAGTACCCGTTTTGATCGTTCTTTCTCGCATCATCTCATGCACATGCATTTCTGCAAACAAATAGAATGAAGTGATAACCCACAACTTTGTAAAAGAAGATTGCATTTCCACTCATCTCCATTCCCTTCAGAACCGAGAAACAAAACTCTGTGACTTTTCGCATTTGCAAATACTTGCCTTCCCGTTTTCAACCCAGAAAAGCATCTGCTTTCATTTCCATTGCTGAATTCATGAAATTTTCAGTGTCCCTTGCTCTTCTTCTTGTTCTCGCTCTCGTTCAAGCGGTAGGTGTCTATTCCCATGCCTCCTATGCTTTCCCATCGACTCGCATGCTCATTCCGTGTAGGATATGACCGTCGCTGTGGTGGACGAGTCCGATCTCTTCAAGTTCAGTGGCGAGGGAGATTTGTCTTGCAGCGCCGCCGCCTTCCCTCTCTACCTGGATCACATCCTCTCGGGTACTGCCTACCCCGAGAACTGCGAGACTCCCGCCGTGAACGTGTTTGAAGATGTGGACGTCGTGTACATCGAGGAGGTGAGCTCCATCAAGAGTGAGCATGTCGCTGCACACTCACGTGTAGGCGTCGTGTCCAAGGACGTGATGACCGTCACGGAAACCACCACCATGCGTCCCATTGTGGACTACTACGGCAAGCACGCCATTGACGTTTCGCGCATTTGCTACAGCGAGGGCGACGCGAATTGTCCTGCGGGCTTCACCGTGGTGAACGTGCGCCTGCTCCCTCTCGGTTATGCGTAGAACACCCAGAGCTTCGTGTTCGGCAACAAGACGATCATCTACCGCCCTCTGTACAACGTCGATGTGTCCCTCTTCTCTGACGCGTAGGAGACGGCCACGCCGGAGGTGGTGAAGGCCGTGGGCGACCGCAACATGATCTCCTTCTACCCCGTGAGCACGAGGGCGCTGTACACGGAGGAGGAGGTGGTGGAGAAGAACATCATCTTCGTAACGGTGGTCATTCTGCTCATCGTGGCGGCAGCGACGGTCCTCGTGGTGGCCACCATCGACTACGGCGATGACTACGCCGGATTGTACTCGAAGTATAAGCAGGAGAAGTCGCAGTAAGGATTTGTTTTATTAGCGGCTGTTTGTTCACAGGAAACAGCTCGCAGCGTGATAAACAATACTGATACAAGTCTCAAATGCCGTTGTCGTCCCCCTGGAAGCTCGCCGTCAGCGCGCTGAACTCCGTGTTCGCCTCGTCCCGCAGCGTCCCCGACTGGCTCAGCGCCCACGCCATCTCCTGCGCCGCGTCCTCCTCGCGCATCTGCATCATCGACGCGTACGCCTCCAGCGACGACTGGCTGCCCTTCTCCGGCGTCCCCGCGCGCGCCGCCTCCGACAGGCTGTCGTTGTAGGTGCCCTTCAGCGCCCTCGTCTCCTCCTCGCCCTGTTCCACGTCGCCGGCACTCCCTGCATGTTATGTCATACTCCCACGCCCACAGGGCAGTTGCAGCAAGCGCAGTGGAGTCATCCACGCAGGCACCGGCTTCCCCTTCTTCTCCAGCACCTTCGTCACCACGTGGATCTGCGCCTCACACCGCCTCAACACACTCACCACCACGATGGCGAGAACGCCCGTCGCGCCCAGCGCCACCAGCACCAGCGCCACGCGAAGGTCGTCGCTCTTGCTGCGACCGAAGCAGTTTGCACCCGTGGTGGTGCTGGAGCTGCAGGCGTCCGTCAGCAGGCCTGCGGTGATGTAGGGGTCCAGTGTGTGCCGGATCTGCGAGTGAAAAGGGAGACGAAGGGCCACCTGAACATGCACGAATGTGGTGATGTTCGGAGTGAAGGTGTAGGGAAGCCACGACTCCGCGTGGGAGTAGTGGAGGTAGTTGCTGGCATCGGCCATCTCGCAGCCGTAGCTGCCGTTGGCCGGCATCGCGGTCCAATTCCTACCCGTCAGATGAATACAACCTTCGCTACGATGGCTTGTCGAGGGACCACGAGTCCGTGTCGTTGTGATAGGTCACACGTAGACAGATACGCGTGAGGAAGATGTCGACAACGCAGGTGTTTGACGTGATGTCCCATAGACCGGAGCGCCTCTCGCATTCCTTCGCGCAGGACTCACTACATGAAATGAAAAACAGAAAGGAGTACGCATTGCCTCCGCTGCAGTTAATATCCTTCTTGTAGAGATACAGCTTCTGCTTCGACGAGATCATATCCTTCAGGATATCCTTGGCGTCGTCCGCATGCCTGACAATGAGCGAAGTGTTGGCTTCTCTCGGGAAAAACGACGTTGTATAGTATAAGATGGTGCTGTTGTGACACTTGGGATCTCCCTTCTTGTCGCAGGCGTCACGGTAGGGGTAGTACTCCCCAAACCCGCTTGTAACTGGCTGGAACACGTGCTTGCGCCCTCCATACCACAGTTCGAAATCGGTACTCTCCATGGCACTGACCCCCGCTGACTCCCACTCATCCACTCTGGAATTGTATCTACTCTCTCAAGAACCCAAAAATGGACAACGCTAGGATCAGCTGCACACGCGTGTTCTTCACGAAGAGCATCCCAACCCCCACCATTCCACAGATCCCCAAGATCACGAGAAGAACCCAAAACGACGAAACTGACAGACCAAACCGGCTAGGAGTCCTTGGTTTCACTGGTGACCGAAAACCCATAAACAAATAACTGCCGTTTTGAACAAACCCGTGCAAAACCCCAGCAAATTGCGCCTTACAGGAAGTAACGAACATACAGATAGAAAAACACCAACAGCGACGTCAATGAGGAACTCAGCAGATTCACCTCGCTTCCTCCACACACCTTCCTCCCGCACACCAGACCGCACTGAGAAGGCTGATGCCCGCTCACTCTCCGCCTTTCCTTCTCCGCCAGCAAACAGCAGGAGGAGGCGTGCTCCGGCATGGAAATGATCCTCTTCTTCTCTGCGCACCACCAGCTCTCCTCCAACACGGAGCCGAGAAAAGAATCGATGAAGGTTCCCACAATCGACGATCCCAGCGAAATCAGCATAATCTCCCCAAGAGGCAACTACGCTGAACCCACAGAAGAAGATAAACGTTCGGCGAGGCGGGCTGAATCACACAGTAGCAGATGGCCAACGACAGTCCAGAGGCAACCGCTGCGCCCATTCCGAGCGTGCTGATGCCACCGTTGGTTCCCGCGGGCACGGGCTTCCACGGTAGAAGGAGGAGGTAGGGAGTGGAGGAAATGATGCCAATTTCGCTTCCCCAGGTGTCCGCGCTGCACTCGCAATAGTACGCCAGCACCGTCGGAAGAAGCAGCTTGTCTACACATCAAGAAATAGAAACAGAAGTACTCTCCAGAAACGGCATGGAGTGCTCGCCGAGGGAGATCAGGTGGAATCGAACGAGGAGGACGTACAGCGACAGAATAGTGGGGACAAAACTGTTGCACAGCACCTGCTTCGCGCGACGCTCTCCGCCAAAGTGGTAATCGTCCTCCTTCTGCTTCTTTATGCTCGACCACATCTTGGTGAACTTGGAACTACACCGTCAGTGGATGCCCTAAACTGCCACCTTGTAGCGAAGAAGAAAATGAGCAGGAAGGCGTACCGCCAACCAGCGAGAATGTGGAGGATGCCAATCAGAATCGACGTGCACATGCCCCCATACGACAGAGACCGCTTGTTATAGCCTCGCACTGCCACAGCCACGACAGCGCCAATGCCTATGACCAAATACAGCAGAGTTCCCAGAGAAAAGTCCATCGTTCTGGAGAAAAGCCGCAAAAACCAAGCGACCCAAATCGCCCCTCCTTTTGGCAGTTCTCTCGTTTTCCCACAATCCTCGAGTCGTTTGCGTCATCGAACATGTCGTCGTAAGGGGTATGGTGGTGTGGGTGTAACGGAGTAGAAAGAGTGGAGTTCGCTGAGCGCCGTGTGATGTTGTAGACCAAAAGAAGAAGGATACTGGCCTGGCCATTTCCTACAAGAAGGTTGGAAGCGGCTCGTTCCCGTTTGACCGTATAGAACGAGAACTTTGCGGAGTGGTATTCCCAAGTGATCACCGCCTCGGAGCTGATCGATTACTACGATGTGTCCGGCTGCTACATTCTGAGACCCCTGTACGGCCGTTTCCGAGTCGCGTGACGCGTAGGGCTTATGGCATCTGGGAGAACATCCAGCACTTCTTCGATGAGAAGATCAAGAAGAGCGGTGTGAAGGTGCTCCTTTCCCCTGCCGTTTCACCCTAGAACGCCTACTTCCCTCTTTTCGTATCGAGAGGCGCGCTGGAGAAGGAGAAGGAGCACGTGGAGGGCTTCGCTCCCGAGGTGGCGTGGGTCACCCGCAACGGCAGCTCCGAGCTGCAGGAGCCCGTCGCCATTCGCCCGACCTCCGAGACGATCATCTACCCGGGTACGTTTGTCTCCCCTGTCTGACGCCAAGCGTACGGCCGCTGGATCCGCGGGCACCGCGACCTGCCGCTGCGCCTGAACCAGTGGACGAACGTGGTGCGCTGGGAGTTCAAGCACCCGACGCCCTTCATTCGCACGCGCGAGTTCTTGTGGCAGGAGGGCCACAGCGCGTACGCGACGGAGGAGGAGGCGGCGGCGGAGGTGCTGGAGATCCTGGACTACTATGCGCGCATTTACGAGGAGCTGCTGGCTGTGCCGGTGATCAAGGGCCGCAAGTCGGAGAAGGAGAAGTTCGCGGGCGGGCTGTACACGACGACGGTGGAGGCGTTCATCCCCACGAACGGGCGCGCGATCCAGGGCGCGACGTCACACTGCCTGGGCCAGAACTTCTCGAAGATGTTCAACATCAGCTACGAGACGGATAGCGGCGGTGGGCGCGGCGGCGGCGCGTGAGGCGTAGAGCGCAAGCTGGTGTGGCAGAACAGCTGGGGCCTGACCACGCGCACCATCGGCGTGATGATCATGGTGCACGGCGACGACAAGGGGCTGGTACTGCCGCCGCGCGTGGCGCCCACGCAGGTGGTGATCATCTACCTGTACCACTCCAAGACCTCGCCGGAGGACGTGCAGCGGCTGCGCGAGCGCGTGGGTGTGGGCGTGGGGTGTGAAGTATAGGCGGCACAGCTGCGCGAGGAGCTGGCGGCGGCGGGCGTGCGCGTGGAGCTGGACACGCGCGAGCACTACAACCCCGGGTGGAAGTACAACGACTGGGAGCAGAAGGGCGTGCCGCTGCGCATCGAGCTGGGCCCGAAGGACCTGGAGAAGGAGCAGGTGGTGTTCGCGCGCCGCGACGACAGCTCCCCCGCGGGGAAGAGCGTGGTGGCGTGGAGTGAGGTGGTGGAGAAGACGAAGGAGATGGTGTGTGTGGCGAGGCGGTGTGAGGCGTAGCTGGAGACGATCCAGGCGGCGCTGCTGGACAAGGCGCGCAGAGAGCGCGACGCGCACATCCGGTACGTGAGTACATGGGAGGAGTTCATGGGCGCGCTGGACGGCAACATGGTGTTGGCGCCGTGGTGCGAGCGCATCGCGTGCGAGGAGGAGGTGAAGAAGCGAACCTCCTGCGCGGCGGACAAGAAGATCGTGGACGGCGAGGCGCCCGCGCTGAGCGGCTCGGCGAAGACGCTGTGCCTGCCGTTCAACCAGGAGGAGCTGCCGGAGGACGCGAAGTGCTTCTGCTGCGGACAGAAGGCGACGGCGTTCGCTCTGTGGGGACGATCGTATTGAGGTTGCTGTGTTTGTTATATCTCTGGAGAGTGGAAACAAACAGTAGTAGTTGAAGTACTGGGAAAGAGCAGGGGCGTCTATTCGTGAGCAGAAGAAATGAGTGAGAACTATGAACAGTAACGAGTCTTTTCGGTTTATTACCTTTCAGTTTAACATCAACAAGAGCAGGCAAATCTATTGCTTAGGAAAGAGTCATTGCAAAACCAGAAAAGAGAAAAGAATCAGGGTACATTTCAGACAGCCCACCTTCTACATGAAAGGAAGTGAGTTTGGGGAGATCTATTCGTTCATTCTCTCATTGTTTCTCACTCTTCATCACAAATGACTGATCGTTTGAAGCGTCTTCCTCATCATCGTTATTATTACTATCATCATCGTCGTCATCATCGTTATCATTATCACTGTCATTACTGTCATCACCATTAGCATCGTCATCATTATCATCGTCATCACTGTCATTACTGTCATCACTATCATCACTATCACTGTCATCACTGTCATCGTCATAAGCATAAGAGCATTCATTATCTGCAAACATACAGGCTTCATAACCAATGAAAACAGAAGTCAGTTCAGGCAAATCTATTCAGTTATCCACACTAACATATTCATACCCTCAATCAACACTCGTTCGCACTTCTTGAAACAATACACACCAATCTTGAGTGTTTTCAGCTTTGGAAAGTCTATTCTTCACCTCATGTTCCATTCCCTCACCCTTCAGCTCAAGAGACGCATAGGTGAAACACTGGCTACAATATACAGAGTCTCCAATCATTATCTCCTCCAAAGAAGGCAGATTCTTCACTACAAACCTAGAATAATAGACAAAAGAATCACTTCCAATCTTCAATTCTTTCAATTCTGGACAATCGTAAGCATAAAAGTGACAATCCGGAGTCTGTGTTCCATTATATTCATCAGCGTGAAAGAAGGAATGGAAGCCAATTCTGACACTTTCCAGTTTTGGTAACTCTGCAATACACACGGTTTGCACATAAGTGAAAGACTTGTCTCCGATTTCAATGCTCACCACATTCTTAAACGGTGAAAAGTCCAACACCGTCAAGTCCTCATCAAAGAAGGCAAACATGTTGTCAACCACCATATGTGTGATTGTCGGTTCGATGTTCCACCATTCCATTGAAGGAAGAACTGTAGCATGAGGATTGTGAGAAGGAAGATTCTCGTGTTGTGACAGTGCACCAACGTCTATTCCTAATAGAATTCAATTCACTGTACTCGATACTGTATACTCCTTGTATTCGATGAACGCCTCAGGGAGTTTAACAGTCGTAAGACAAGGCATATCTACTGGTAAGCAATGACAGGAACAAGTTCTTTCGAGGACAATGCAACTGGGACCTATGAAAGAATCACTATGATCACCACAAGTAGTGAGTGTGGTGAGTTTGGGAAGATCTAATCATTGCAGTGTTATAATGCAGCTACTTCGCATAATCAGTGTTCCACCAGATTCAAAACAGAACCCATTATCACCAAGTTGAATGGAAGTCAATTCAGGCAAGTCTATTCATCATTCTCTCTTCAATCCATTCACTTTCCAACACTAAACGAGAAATCTGACAGAATGTACAGTCACCAATTAGAAGAGACTTCAAACTAGGCAAGTCTATTCTTCAGCTCTATTCTTTGAGAATCACTCTTCAATTCTAATGAAGCAGACCAGAAGTTTTCACTCCATTCATTCAATTCTCCCATTTCAATCACTTCCAATGAAGGCACATTCTCAATCTCACACACTGTATAGTCATGGAAGGAATAACAGCCAATCTTCAATTCTCGCAGCCTATCACAATCCTTCAAGTAGAAATAACCATCCATATTACTCCCACCTTCCACTATAAAACACTTCTTTCCAATCACCACTCTCTCCAGTTTCTTCAATCCTATCAGTTTCACTTCCTCCACCCGTTTAAAGCACTCATCACCCACTTTCAATTCTCTCAGGCATACAAAGGATGATAAATCCAGACGTTTCCATTCCACCTGCATATACTCACTACAAACAACCAATTCCTCAATGCGATTGTGAAGGAGCTGATTCTCCAGCTTCCATTCGATTCTTCTCTTCATTTGCTCATTGTTTATCCATTCTCCATCATACACCACCTTTCCATTGCGATCATACTGAATGCCTCTTCCCCAACGCTTTCCACACAACAATTCGCCCTTGTATTCAATCACTCCAATGTCCGAGTAGTACCGAGTGCCATAGCACACATTCACATTGCCAACTCGAAAACCCTCATAAGCCATTCTGTTCTCATTGTCATACAGTACACCC
>ERZ827156.2814-NODE-2814-length-16942-cov-2.684077_pt1 | contig 16942 bp, 10 predicted proteins | sample MGYA00519919_ERZ827156 | MGnify/ENA primary metagenome ERZ827156 (study PRJEB31778, sample SAMEA3449269) | human gut metagenome | biome: human gut; feature: human-associated habitat; material: faeces | place: United Kingdom | collected 2010/2012 ... | reverse complement strand
TCAGCAGCAGGAACCCATCGAAGAGATCACGAGGCTTGCCCCGTGACTCAGTAGGGAATCCTCGTCCTTCAGGGCGAGGAGGAAGTCAAGCAATAGGCTCGGTCTTGTCCTTCAACCAGGCACGCTCCCCGTCGTTGAGCATCGGCGAGAGCTTCTCGTAGACCGCCTGGTGGTAGGCGTTGATCCAGTTGATCTCGTCGGCAGTGAGTTCGGAGATCACAATCGCCTTCTTTTCGTAAGGCAGGAACGTCACCGTCTCAAAGGACAGGAACTGCCCGAACTCGTTCTTTTCTTCTTCCTGGACAAAGACGGAGTTCTCAATGCGGATGCCGTGACGGCCGGGCTTGTAGACGCCGGGCTCGTCGGAGAAGAGCATTCCGGGGAGAAGCGCCGTCTGGCGTGCATACGGGAATAGGGCGGCGTACTCAATGATGATCTTGCCCGGGCCTTCGTGAACGTTGAGCACGTAGCCGATGCCGTGTCCGGTACCGTGGCCAAAGTTCATGCAGCGGTTCCAGTGTCCCGACTTGACGATGCCGTCGAGCAGGTTGCCGGTCGTTCCCGCAGGGAACTTCTGGCGCGCAAGCGTGATGTGGGCCTTCAGGGTGATCGTGTAGTCGAGCTTCATTTCGTCGGTCAGCTCGCCCACCGCGACCGTACGGGTGAGGTCGGTCGTGCCGCAAAGATAGTGGGCGCACACGTCAAAGAGAAGGAATCCCTTGGGCTCGATTCTGGCGGCCATCGTCCTGGATGGGCGATAGTGCGGCAATGCGGCGTTTTCCCCGTAGCCCACGATCGGAAGGTTGGCGGGCTGCAGGTAGATGGGCGACATGCGGCGGAATTCATTGAGCTTCTGTCCTACGCCGTATTCGTCAAGGCTGCCCGAGCCGACATTAGCCTCGATCCAGCGCATGAGCCGCACGACGGCCACGTCTTCGAGGATGTTCGCGCGGCGGATGTTTTCGCGCTCGCCCGCGCTTTTGCAGGCCTTGAGCGCCGTCACCAGATCCGGGCCGTCCTTGACGGTCACGCCTGCGGGAACCGACTCGTAGAGCTTGAAGGGCGTCTTGAAGGGATCGACGTAGAGGATGCCCGACGCAATCGAAGTCACCACGTCGTGGATGGCCTTGTACTCGTGCAGGGTCCAGCCGTCAGCGGCGAGCCTGATCTGGATTTCCGGCGAAAGCTTGAAGAGATCGGTGCACAGGTGAGCCTCGCTCGGGCTCACCCAGGCATAGGCGTGGAAGAACGGATAGAGCGGATTGTCGTTGCCGCGTAGGTTCGTGAGCCACGCGATATCGTCCAAGCCGCTCAAGAGAGTCGAGGCCCCGGAACCGTACTTGAGAAGCTTTTCACGCAGGTGCGCGAGCTTCTGCGGGCGGGTTTCAACAGCATACTCGGGAGCCATTTCCCAGACGGGGTCGGTCGGGATCGAGGGGCGGTCCGTCCAGACTTCGGCGACGAAATTGCGCTCGTAGTAGATCTTGAGCCCCTTGACGGGGAGCTTCGTGCGGAAGATCCGCAGCATTGCTTCGCTAAGGACTTCGCCGTCGAGCGCGAGCGTATCGTTTTCCCGGAGTTTCTTCATGAGCCAGGCATCCCAGTCGGGAGTACCGGCATCGGAAATCGAGTTGACGTGGAAGGTACCCTCGGCGATTTCACGCTGAGCCTGCGTCTTGTAGCGTCCGTCGGTCCAGAACTCAGCATCGTCGGCGGTGACGACCGCATAGCCCATGCTGCCGGTAAAGCCCGTCAACCACTGAACGGACTTCCAGTGCGCGGCGACCGATTCGGTCTGGTGCGGGTCGGTGGTGCCGACATAGAGCGCGGCAACGCCGGCTTCCTTCATGCGGCTGCGCAGGGCGGTCAGTTTTTCCTTCGTATCCATTTTCATCTCCTTTATGACGGTTGACTGCAGAACAATCGCAAATTCATTTCCCTAACCGGCCGGTTGGCGGGGGACTGCACGGCGTCTCCTTTCAGCGGCTGAGCCGGAATCTTCGAATCTTTCGTTGCCCGGAGATAAAGAGAACGATCCCGAGCCAAACGAACAGCATCGGGTAGATCTTTTCCCAACCGAAGCTCTCCTGATAGACGAAGATGCCGAGCACGAGAGTCAGGATCGGACTGATGTACTGGCAGAAGCCGAGCAGATTGAGCGCGAGGTAGTTGGTGGCGTAGGTATAGGCAACGAGCGGAGCAGAGGTGAGGATGCCCGTGCCGATCAAGGCGAGCGCCGTCATATCCGCGTGGGAAAGCTTTGCAAAGAACGTGCCGCCGCCTGCGCACCAGAGATAAGCGAGCGCAAAGGGAAGCACCAGAATCGACTCAAGAAAGATGGCGACCGTCGGCTCAAGGTTGATCTTTTTCTTCAACGCTCCGTACACCGCCCACGTTGAGGACACGCCCAGGGCGATCCACGGGAAGTGCCCGAAATGAATGAGCATGATCGCCACACCCACCGTTGCGGAAAGCACCGCCAGGCTCTGTAGCAGGTTCAGGCGCTCGCGGTAGAAGATCACGCCGAGCACGACGCTCATCAGCGGTGTGAGAAAAAGCCCCATGCCGAGTTCAACCACGTGTCCCGCCATCGGTGCATAGATGTTGATTCCCCAGTTGAGAACGGCAAGAATCGAAATGAGACAAAGAAAAAGAAAATCCTGTTTCTTTTTCAAAAGGCATACGCAGGTATTTCGAACAAGCTCAAGCTTTCCGGAAAAGAACAAAACAAGAATCAAAAAGACACACGACCAACAATATCTATGAGCAATGACAATCCATGAATCCAGGCCGGCAAAAAATTTCCAGTAAATCGGCTGAAGGCCCCAGACAAGATATGCACTGAAGGCTCCGAGCAGTCCAGCCGCCTGGTGGTCCGCAATTCTTCGATTCAAACTCATGGCTGACATGGAAACTAGAAATCACTTCGAACGGCTTTTCAAAACTAATCCGTTTTATTCAACCTGACATTCAACGGAAGTTTTCGAGATAATAAAGTCAGCCAACGTGAAAATAAAACGAATTTATTTTCTATCTACCATGCAAAGTTGGAATACATTGAAAAATGAAGGGGATTGACAGATAGGCGGGAAGGCACGCCAACACGGGCTCGGACAGGGCAAAACATCCGCAGCGGTGAGCCGAAACTGCGGGCGGCCCTCTATACTCGGGACGAAAAGAGCCTGTGGACGCCTGCGGTCCCGGGTGAACATCAGCCGCGTTTGGCGGCATTGCGAGGTCGTTGATGAACATTTCCAAATGCCGCGCCTTCCTCAAGGTCGCGGCCACCAGAAGCTTCAGTCAGGCCGCCGACCAGCTGCATTGCACGCAGTCGGCGGCAAGCCGCATGATCCTTGACCTTGAGAACTACTGGGGATTCAAGCTGTTTTCACGCATGAAGGGCGGGGCGGTACTGACCCCTGAAGGAGAAGCGCTTCATCCGCTTATTGAGCGTCTGGTGCTTGCCGAAAACGACGTGCAGGCGGCTGCGACGGCCTTTGCCCGCCTAACCCGGGGCATGGTGCGCATCGCAACGTTCGCAAGCGTCGCCACTGTCTGGCTTCCGGCCGTCATCAAGGCCTTCAAGACAAAGTACCCCGACGTCAACTACGAAATCCTGATGGGCGACTACGGTGAGATCGATCATTGGGTCAAGAGCGGGCGCGTCGATTTCGGCTTCACCTCGCCGGAAATCGAAGAGGGACTGGAATCGTTTCTGGTGAAGGCCGATGAAATGGTGCTTGCCGTGCATGAGTCCCATCCGTTTGCCAGGATGGAGCGGGTGCCGGTGCAGCTGCTCAACCAGGAGCCTTTCTTCCTGCTCGAAAAGGGTCGTCTTGGGCCGGTTTCGCTTTATCTTCGCGAAGAAAACATTACCCCGGCCGTTGAGCTCACGACCTTCGAGGACTACACCATCGTCAACATGGTGCGCATGGGGCTCGGCTGCGGGATCCTTCCGCGTCTGATGCTGCAGAGGCCTGTTGAACAAGTCTTGTACAAGCATTTGGATCCCGTGGCCCGGCGCGAGATTCTGCTGGTTGTACGTGAAGGCAGCTTTCTGCCGCTGGCCGCCAAGGAATTTTTGAAATGCTTTTCCTCCGAGCTTGACGGCACGATCGAGCCGACCTTCAACGCGGACATCAGGAAGTATCTACAGTAGATGATTCCGAAGGCGAAGCTTGCAGGATGTGCGGCGGGACACAAAACCTGTCTCATGCATCAAGCCGGGAAAGTTTTTCTGAACACCATCACGGTCGGGGCGAACCATCCGAGCAGTGGGGTGCCTCGTGGTGGCAGCTTTCAAAACGTTGATTGCTCTGGCAATCTACAACCTCGACGGCAACACGAACTTCTGCTGGTCGAAGGATCGGCAGAAGCTCGAAGAACTGCTGATCGGTTCATGTTGATGCAAGGACTTCTTGCGACGAGAACCGGCAGGTATGCGGCCGTTGGCAGAGGAGGTTCTCAGCCAGCAGCCATTCAAGGCCGTCATGAAAAACAAACTCCGGGAGAACCAAGCTGCCGAATCATCGAAATCTCGCGTGAACCAACAGTCATGATCTGCCCAAGGTCTGAATACATTTCGCCTGGTACTGTGCCCGCGCTCGTTGGCGCGGATTTTGACGATTCTACCCACAGGTCTCCACGAAGCCTCGAAAGATGTTGCAGTGAGAAAAATAATGACTTGCCTTACGGATCAATTGGAGGGAAAATTAACAGATAGCTTGCTAAATCTCGGCGAGGTGAAAGACTCGAATTCACATGGAGGCCGGATAGGATGGCTGAGAGGCTGTGCTTGCTGAGGGTGATATTTTTCAAGCACGGGCTGTGATGTTTATGTCATCGAGTACTCTTTTTTGTCCTGGGACCGCGCTTCGTGAGACCTCTGAAGATTAAAATCCTTGTGCCGCTGATTGTTTTCGTGCTGGGAATGTGTTCCGTCGGGGGGATTGTTTGGCTGACGGACCGGAATGAAAGGCATGAACAGCAGGTGCTGGCGCGATTGAATGCTTCGGCCTACGCCGAGCGCGTAAGAAATCAGCTTCTTTACGGCGTTCAAAGGACGATTGCCCTGCAGCAGGTTTTAATCAGCCAGAACGGCAAATTTCCTGGTTTTGACGACATCGCTGAGAATCTCATGTCGGATGCCGTTTCGAGTCTGCAGCTCGCGCCCGACGGCTACGTCACCCAGATTCACCCTCTCAAGGGCAATGAAGAGGGCATCGTCGATCTGATGGGTAATCCGACTCGCGGAAGAATCTCCCGCTATGCCAGGGACAATCATGTTTTAACCGTTCAGGGGCCTTTCAATCTCAATCAGGGAGGCCGGGGCATTGCCATTCGCAATCCGCTCTATTTGAAGGACAAGAGCGGAAAACAGCATTTCTGGGGCTTTACGATCGCCATCATGCGCGTGCCGGCGCTGTTTGAAAATTCATTCGGAACGCTTTCGAAGTTAGGATATGAATATCGCCTTTCCAAGACGAATACGCCCTGGGACACGGAATTCAAGGTTTTGTGGCAGACGGGCGGGAAGCTGATTGATCCGGCTTCCGACAGCTTCATTCTGGGAGATGAAACCTGGAAGTTTGAGGTGATGCCCGGGGGCGGATGGGGAAATCCGAGGTTTGTCGCCGGTGTTGCAGTACTATGGACGCTGATCGTGCTGCTGATGACTTGGCTTACCTGGGCATTGCTGGATAACCGGGAGCGCAAGGAAAGCTTCAAGAAGCTCGCGCATGTGGACGATCTGACCGGCATCTACAACCGCTACGGCTTTAATGCCAAAGCGGAAAAGCTTATCGCTCGGAATCCCGGCGGTCCTCTCGTGGACGTCCAGCTCGACGTCGACGACTTCAAGCTCATCAACGACCTCTACGGCCATCCCTCGGGAGACACGGTTTTGAAGAGTCTTGCGGAAAGCCTGAGGGCCTTTTTCCCGACAGGCGCATTGCTCGGCAGAACCGGCGGCGATGAGTTCCGCATTCTTCTGCCGAACTGCACCGCTGCCGAAGCCAAAGACCGACTGGAGCAATTTGCGAAAACTCCTAAGAGCTTTACCTGGAGGGGCGTGGAGCAACATTTCTCGATTTCCATCGGGTATGCCGAATATCCCGTCGATGCCAAGGACTTTGCCCAGCTTGAGCACTGTGCCGACGTGGCGCTTTATCAGGAGAAGATGCACGGCAAGAACGGATGCGCGGCCTATCGTAAGGAATTTGACGTCGGCATTCGCAAGCGGCTGGGGTTTGCTCTCAAGGACATCTCCGAGAATCTTCCGGGCGCCTTCATCATCTATCGCGCCGACAAGGTTGATGACGAACTCTTCTACGCGAACAAGGAGTTCCTGCGGATGGTCGGGTGCGACACTCTCGACGAGCTGTTTGCGTATACGAAAAATAGCTTCCGCAATCTGATTCGCGAGGATGAACGTCAGAGTGCGGAAGCCAGCATCTGGGAGCAGATCGAAGCCGGAAGTGTGAACGACTACGTCTGCTATCACCTTCAGAAGGCCGACGGCTCCTACATCAACGTACTTGACTACGGAAGAATCGTGGAAAGCAAGCAGTACGGCAGGGTGTTTTACGTGTTGTTCGCGGATTGGGAGGCTATGAAGGTCAACTTTGCCGCCCGATTTTCGAAATAACGCAGCCGCTGGAAAAAGGGGCTCTTCGGGGCTATCTGTGGGTATCAGATAGCCCCTTTTTTAGGGCTGAGGTCGAGAACAAGGCGATGGATTGAAAATCACGTCAGGACAAACGTCAGCCACCACCTTTTGAATTTCGCCTGCTGTCAAGCGATGAACTGCCGCTGCTGGATTAGCGATTGATTCTTCTGCAGAACATCATCGTTACTAATTGTGTTGTTTACATGGTGTTTATGCTGTCGTAAGAATAAATTGCAACACGGTGCGACGCAGAAGGGTTTCGGGGCGCAAACGCGTGGTAATCGTCAGTCGCCGCGTTTTCGGGAACCGATTCGGAGAATCGTCACGTCTCGCGCTTCGACTTCCGTCATCTTGCCGGACTTGGTGAGAATGACGGACAAACGCCCCGTCGGAGGAATGACGTTGGGGGTGAGGCAACCTTCGCCTAGTTTCTTCACGCGCACGAAGACCCGATAATCCGTTGAGGGGCAACGACTATAACCGTCGGGAATATCCGCGAGAACTTCATCCGGATGAAGCCGGGGGGCGGAAGACGCTTCCGCCGAACGGGGGGCAACGATTCCGTGTTCGGAGGAAGCGTCAGAGTTGAAGGCCGGATCCGTCACGGAGGTATCTGCAGGTGGTTCGTTTGCCGTCGGGACAGCGGGCACGGAGGGCGACTGCAGTGATCGGATGAAGTCGGACACTTGTACCCGGGTTACGGTAAAGTCATCGCCTTTTTCAGCAGCCGACTGCCAATCGGCAATTTGTCGCGCGACGTCGGATTCATTGTCAGCGCAGGCATTTTTAAGGCGACGCAGCGACACCGGATCTTTGATGTGATTGCCTTTGACAAGCGGCGTGAGTACCGGAGGAACTTCCGCGCAGGCGTTGAGCGTACTGATGTAACTTTCTTTTTTTCCGAGAAGACCGGCTAATTCTCGAATGCCGAGCCCGGCGGTGACGAGTTCGTGCACGGCCTGCGCGAGTTCCATGAGTTTCATGTCGTCGCGCTGGACGTTTTCTGCAAGCTGCCGAACCGTACGTTTGAGATCGCGTTCCGAATGCGAGATGACGGCGGCGATCGTCGTGAGTCCCGCCATTTTGGCGGCGCGCCAGCGTCGCTCGCCTTGTTCGATGACGTAGCGGCCTTTGCCGTCGGGATTTACGACGATAGGGGTCTGCTGTCCGAGTTCTTTCAGGCTTTGCGCGAGTTCGTCGAGTTTTTCAAAAACACGGCGCGGCTGCTCAACGCTGTAGACCGCATCAATCGCTAATTCTTCATAGCGTTTGGCGCAGAGGTGGTTGGTGTCAATCTTCCGCTTGAGATTGGCGAGATTTTTAAGGCTGGTGAGAGACGTTGGTTTCATTGCTTTGCGAACTTCTTGGCTTTGCTGAGGATTTCATCAAAAAGCGCCTTGAGTTCCGTAAAGGCGCGGGCGCCGCCGCGTGTTTCCCACACCGGGGTGCTGCGGGCAGCAGCATCGTAGGGGGCGCGATCACGGATCTTGTTTTTGAAAACATCCTCGGGCAGATAGTTTTTGAGGGCCTCGAGCGTTTCTTTCTGCGCAGCCGTATCTTTCCATTCGTTGACGGCGATCCCGAGCATCTGCAGATTCGGATTGGGGCCGCTTTGAATTTGGCTGATGGTGTCAAAGAGAGCCGTGACCCCGTCAACGGCATAACCCGACAATTTCTGCGGGGACACGACGAAATCCGAGAGAACGAGAGCTGCCGTCAGACGCCGACCGAGCGTCGGCGGACAGTCGATGATGACGAAATCGTAGTGGGGCAGAATGCCCGCCAGGTTGGCCTGCGGATTCATCACCTTTTCTAAGGGTAGGGCTTCCACGTCATAGGCCTGCGCGGTCGGCTGCGTTCCGATGAGGTCGATGCCGCGGGGCGTTTTCTGGACGCGCACGTTGCTCAGTTCGTCTTCGAAGAGTTCTTCGGAATTGGTGCAGTCAAAGGCATCGTCACCCAAGAGTGTACCGGTGGAATTGCCCTGGGCATCCATATCGATCAGAAGGACTTTTTTCCGTTTTTTGAGCCGCAGATAATAAGCAAGCTGGCAGCTGAACGTCGTTTTGCCGACGCCTCCTTTTTGGTTGGCAAACGAAATAACCGTAGTCACGGTGCACTCCCTTGGAAACTTAATCCGGATGAAGCTGAGACTTCACTCAGAGTCGATTCAAACGCAGTCATTGATTGTATCAGCGCGAGGCAGGTTGCTGACTAAATTCCCAAGAAAAACGGTGTCGAACTTCATCCGGATGAAGTTCGACGACGATCATGAATCGTTGTGTTCTTGAGCCATGCGAAGCGACACCTGCGCTATCTCAAGGTTGTTGGTCGGGATTAAGGAACGATTGCAGATTTAAAAGGAGTTCGGCACATCGCCGCCCAAGAGCATGCAAACCACGGCACCCGCGGCATCAAGAAGCGCGCTGCCGTCGGCATCCGTGAGTTCCTGGGGTACCGTGAGAAGCATTAATGCCACCGTGAGGGGACGAATATCGTCAGGATGGATTCCGATGATTTCGGTGTTGACCCAATCACAAACGGGAGAGAGATTGTCGGGCGGCAATTCGTCGGCGGCTTCTCGCCAAAATACCTCATCTTCATAATGAGAAGTGTCTTCTTTGAGCCAGCGCAAGACGGCTTCGTTAAACCAAACCGGGGTGGCGTCACAGTGAAAGGTTGTCATGGTAATCCATCGATGGGGAAAGTTGGAATGGGGGCCATCGTACCGCAAAAGAGCAATTAGGCGAAGACCGAAGAAAAGGAGTTTGTGCACGATTGCCGACGCGGCCAATTGACACCGGCCTACTAATTGACCCACAGAAACGCTCGGACACCTTTTTTTGGGGGCTCACGGTTTTGCTGGGTCGAACATCGGGGTGCCGCCGACCGCGGCAAATTTCAGCGCCGACATAGAGGCGGGCGATACAATCCCCATCGTTTGAACCAATTCATTGGGAGCTGACATGGACGTCGAACTTTTGGAAGCGATTTACCGCAATCATCCTTCGTCGGAAAGGTCGAATTTCTTAGCCACCTGTTACGCGATTATGGGGCGCTGCGGGATGGTGAAGGGGTTTCGAAAAAACAGTTGGTGGAATAACACCCTTTGCCGACGGCAGCTGGCGCAGCTCTTCACTGACAACAAAATGGCCTTCCGAAGTCTTTTGAAGGAGCAGAGTTTTTCAGACTTTCTGAAGGTGCACAAAGATTTTCCGAAGACGTGCCGTGAAACGTCGGACTATTTCCATAAAAATTACGGAGCGCCTCAATTTACACCGGACGACGTGAAGGCGGATTACGCCGACGCCGTCGTCACGAAAGCGTTTGATGCGTGGCTTGCGGATTACTGTCAGAAGAACGAACCCACGGAAGACTTCCGCAAGCACTTTCCCCGGATTTTGTCCTCGGTACGGATCTTCAACATTCTGAGTCAGTCGGGGGATTTGTCGTACGAAAGTGCCTGCCGACGCATTTGGCAGAAGCTCGGACCGATTTACAAGGCCATTCCGGATTACATGACGGTGCAGCGGGATTTTCCGATTCCGGATGATCTGAAGGCGCAGTTCGGTCTGCCGGACGACGTGGTGAAAACGCCGACGGAGGCGGCGACTCAAACCGCTGACGCAGCGGCAGAAGTGCGGCTCGGCGTCGCTCTGCCTACGTTGGCCGACGTTAAAGCGGCCGCGGAACGCTATCGGGAACACCGAAATGCCGCAAGCGCCGCGGCATTCGGTCGGCAGTTGACGGACAAAGGTTGGTTTGCAGCCGCCGCCGACCTGTACTACCAGGGAACGTTCCTCGCGGATGATGCCGAGCGGGAAAACATGGCGGCCTCGTACCTCATCGCTCTTTTAAAGCGCGACGGCGGCACCGAGCAAATCAAGGCGGAAATCAAAACCTTTGAAGCATGTTTCCCGACATCGGAACGGCTATCTGAAATTTCGGACGAACTCAAACGCAGCAAGGCCCCCTCGCAGAAGGCGGAGAAAGCGGCGGAACATGGCCGCATTGCCTTGTGGCGCACGTGGACGGCTGAAAACAGCATTGACGGTTTGGCGCATGCGGCGGGACTGAAGCATTTCCGCGAGCACGTCAACGAATTGATGACTTCGGATCAGCCGCAGGCTTTGGAATTCCTGCATGAAAGTCTGCGCATCAAAGCGTGGTTTTCCACCGACGAGCGTGTAAGTGTCCTTTATCAGTTAAGTGAAGTGCAGCAGGCGTTGAAGCTTACGGTGCCGGCCTCCCTTACCCTCGCCGAAATCGCTGAAACGGCTGCCGAGGAAAAGCGCCGAACGGACGCCTGGTCGCGTTTGGTGGTCTGTCTCACGGGCGACGGCCGCTGGCGTGAGGCCGAAGCGGCCGTAGAGAAGATGGGTGCGGCGGGGGTGCCGCACGACGTTGTGGAAGCCGCACAACTGCGTTTGGGGGCCGCTAAGGGGATGCAGGCCGAAAGAACGTCGGAGACCGAAGGTACGGCTCGCGCGCGTTTTGCGCCGTCGCAGATGCGTCCCGATTTGGAACACCTCCCGTACCCGCGGCGCTATATCGGCGTCATCGGGCGTCAGAATAATTACATCAATTTCTCGGCGAAATACGTGGCGACCGACCACGGCTGGACGGCGTTGACGCGTGACGAGCAGGCGTTTCTTTTCCCGAGACGCGGGTGGCTGGCGCTGCGGTTTGCCAACACGGCAATGGCAAGCGCCTTAAAGGACGGACGCCTCGTGGTTTTGGAAGAAAATTTCGGGGAAGTCACGCCCACGGAAGACTATGACTACATGAAGCGGCTGGAGCCGCAGATCGGGCGGCAGATTCAGTTCTTGTCGGCATTGGGGGCCGTGGTGGTGACGCCCGAAACGAAGGCCTTCGACCTTACGGCGGACACGTACGTGACGGCGGACGAAACCGGGAAAAACGATGCCGTTTTTGACGGGGAAGAGGCGGTGATCGCAGTAAAGGGGGGCTTTGTCGGCCCCTTCCGGCTTCGCGCGGACATGAACCACCGGCTCTATGTGCCGCGGCTTACCGCAAACGAAGCGGCGACCGTGACGCTGTGGGTACCCAAGTTTGCCGACAGTGTGATCGATCTCGCGATGGAGTCGCCCGAAAGTACGGTGAAGTGCCGGGTGGCGACGGTGGCGGATTCGACGGCGTTTGAAAAACGGACGACGGACGCGTTGACCGACGCAGCGCTTCTCACGGCGGCTGCTCGGTCAATACCGGCTCTCTCGGACGTCGCGGACATGGCGTCGGTTTTAGACGACGTGGAACTCTTTAAAGCCCCCGAACGTCGGGAAAAGGTGCGGACGCTTCTAGCGGACTGGGCGGCCGGCCGGCGCTTTACGGCCGACGTGAGAAAAACGGCGGTGGGCGCGGTGCTGGACGTTCTCAAAGAGGAAGAAACGGCAGAAGTGCGCCCCGTGACGGCTGCGGTGATGACGGCCGTTGCGCAGACGCCGGAATTGACGGCCTTGAACGAAAAACTCGGGAAAGAGCGCCGGGCGATTGAAGAAGGGCACCGTACGGCCTTGGAAGCGGAAGCGAAGGAATACGAGGAATTGCGGGCCGCTACGAAAGCCCGGATTGCCGAACTCGCCGCGGATTTGACGGCCGCCGAAACCGAGGCGGAAAAGAAGAAGGCCTTTTGGTCGTCGGAATTAAAGGCGATGGTGGCGACCGCGAAGGCGGAAATCGTGCGCTTTAGGGCACTGCCCGAATTAAATATCGGGGGCTCAGCCCCGGCGGAAAAGCCGGTGGTAAAACCCGCCAAGTCCGAAAATCCCGACTACTGCAGTCGGATGTCCGCGTTGTGGACGCTCCCTACGGTGTCGGGGACGACGTCCGGTATCCGCCGTCGGCTGATTGAGGACTTTCAGGCTCGGCGCGGTTACACGCACGACGAAACCGTCAACCTCTTTTTGTCGGTGGCGAACAACTTCCTCACGGTCTTTTCCGGGGAGCCCGGCTGCGGAAAAACGTCCGTGTGCTCCGTGATCGCCGAAACGATGGGGCTCGTGCATCTCGAAAAGAAACTCGCGGAAACGTCGGCGTGGTCGGGCGATCGCTGTGATCGCTTCCTCACCGTACCGGTGGAACGCGGTTGGACGAGTAAACGCGACTTCCTGGGGTATTTCAACCCCCTGACGCAGAGTTTCAGTACGAACGACCGCCGGCGCTACGATGCGTTCCGGCTCCTTGACATTGAAGCCGGGACGGCCGAACGACCGCTGTTGCCCTTTATTTTCCTTTTGGACGAAGCGAATTTGAGTCCGATGGAATACTACTGGGCGGACTTCATGCGGATCTGCGGCGGGGACGAGCAATCTGACAAGGACATCGTGCTCGCGGACAACCTCGTGTGCCGCATTCCGGATCATCTGCGCTTCCTGGCGACGATCAACATTGACGATACGACCGAACCCCTGTCGCCGAGACTTTTGGACCGCGCGTGGATCGTGCGGTTGCCGCAGCCCGACTTTACCGCAGCGCAGAAAGCGCCGGCCGCCTCGGATTCCGTCACGTGGAAGGACTTCGTGACGGCGTTCGGGGGCCACGACAGGGCCGCCGAACCCAAGGAGCTCAAACCCTTCTACGACGTGCTGCATTCGCTCGGAATGAACGTTTCCATGCGCAGCCGCCGGGCGATGGCGAAATTCGTGTCGATCGGTGCGTCGCTTTTTGACGGGGGACGCACGACGGCGGTGGATTACGCCGTGGCGCAGAAGATACTTCCGATGGTAAAGGGGAGCGGCCCGCAGTTTAGGGAAAGGCTGGAAGAGCTCCTTGCGCTCGCGGCCAATTACCCCGTGACCGAAGGCATCGTGCGGGAAATCCTCGTGCGCGGCGACCGTAACCTCAACTTCTATCAGTTCTTCTGATGACGGGCGCTTTAACGGGAACGCTTCGGCTGCAGTCTGCGGGATCGTCAGCCGATGTGAGTCTTCACTTCGGTTCGGGGAAACAGCAGACGCCGGAACCGGTTCTTACGACGACCGGGGACTGCCTCGTGCGGCTTGCACTCACGGAGACCCCTTTTACCCGGTCGCTCGCAGGACGGGCGGCGTCGGCTGCGCTTTTTATCGGTGAGACGCTTTTGGTGCGGCAGCCCGTGATTCTGACGCCGGAAAAAGGAACGCTGACGGCGGTTTTGACGTTGGCAAGCGGGCTGCTCGCGGACTTTATCGGTGCCGTGACGTTGACGCTCGTCATCACGAACGAATTCGGCGTGTCGGAAAGGGGGACGACGCAGCCCGTCGTATTGGAACCCGGTGACGACACGGAAAGCCGGCGCCTTAAGGCGATGCTTGACGTCGTGCAGCAAAATGCCGCGCTTTTGACGACGCCTGCCGAAGGGAAAACGACGCACGGCGGGCGGGGCGTAGCGGCGTATGCGGCTCTCATTGAACGCACGGCGCAGCTTTACGCGCGTTACCACCATTATTTTGAAAAGAGTGCGCGCTTTCGCCTGCAGGAAGGGCTGCGGATGACGTCGGTCGCGCGCGTGGAATCCGTGACGCACCGCACCTTGGCGTTCGTTGCGACGCATCCCGAAGAATTGGTGCCCACGCCGCAAGCGACCGGAATTTGCTGCGAAGGGACGTATTACCTGCCGGCGCGAACCGTGGATGAGACGCAGTTAAAAAGTTACGACATCTATGAAAACCGCTGTCTCGTCGGTTTCCTGAAGACGACGGCCGCGGCCGCAAAGACCTTTTTTGACGAATTGGGGGACGAAGATCGGACGGGGGTCACGACGGAATTGGTACGCCTTATGGCGGTTTACGGACGACTTTTCGGCATTACGGACACGGGGGAACTTACGCATTTGCCGGAACCGTCGGCGATTTTCAGTGCGTCGCTCGCGTACCGTCCCTTTTATGAATTGATGCAGGCGTGGTTCGCGTTTGAGCGCCCGACGCAGCGCGAAGTAAAGTTCTACGTCGATGTGAAAAAGTCGAGCCGACTTTACGAATACTATGTGTTGACGGAACTCATTCGCGCGCTCGGCGGTGCGCCGCAATCCCGACGGATCGTTGCGTGGCCGAAGGCGCATGAGACGGGGGAAGACGCGATCTGCAACGAATACCGCTTCGTGCGGGAGGATTCGGAGGTGACGCTTTGGTATGAGCCGCGGATTGGTGCAGGGACGTCTTCTGCGAAGGAAAGCGTGGGACTCGTGCGGACGATGACCTTGGATTTTGCGGAAACGGGCGCCCCCTTCGTCGATCCCGCGGGAGCCTATTGGACGCCGGACTTCGTCGTCCGCATCAAAACAAAGGACGGCGTTAAGTTCTGGGTGGCGGATGCGAAATACGCGACGTGGCCCACGGTGAGCCGCTTTTATGCGGCGGAGGTGATGCTCAAATACCTTGTTCAAACCGCGCCCGCCGATCCCCGGGATCAAATGGCGGGGTTGGTGCTTTTCTGTGGGAAAGACCGGGGAGCGGGGCCTGCGGTGCGGTCGATGAGGAATATTGATGCGGCAGACAGTCGGGCGACGGCGTTGACGATGGTGACGCTCGCGGGAGGCGCGTCAGACGCAGCGGATCATCTTTTAGAGAAGGTATTCTGTATCGAGTCGGAAAAGGAGGTTCTCTGACGCGCCAAATCGCTTTCGGTCGGGAATCGGATCACCATGCCTCGTTTGTCCGTAAGGCTTCGGACATAGCGCCGGTTTTCATCACGGTTCGCGGTACGCTGAAGACGGTTATGCTGAGTTACGACAGGTATCGCCGGTTGGAGAAGAAAGCCCATCGGAGAACGCTTTTGGAGGTATTTTCCGTGCCCGGGTTTGAAAAGATGATGATAGGGAACACCGAAATCCGTCAGAAGGAACAACGATGAGAAAAGAGCTGCCGATCGGCATTGAGAGTTTTTCGGAACTGCGTTGGAAGGCGTTGTACTACGTCGACAAAACGGCGTTTCTTCGCCCCGTGTTGGAGCATCCCGGCAGGCGGCTTCTGCTGCTGCGGCCGCCGCATTTCGGAAAGTCGTTGTTTTTGAGTACGCTCGAAAGTTTTCTGCAGTTGGACGTTCAAAGGCCGGGCGACACTTCCCGAAACGCTGCGCTCTTTACCGGACTCGCCGTACAAAACGACCGCGATTTTTGTAAGCGTTTCATGGGACAGTATCCAGTGGTGTCCCTTTCTCTTAAGGGGGCCGTGGGGGAGAGTTTTGTATCGGCCGAGGCGGCAGCATCGGAAATTTTGGCGCAAACCCTTGAGGATCATCGCTATCTGTTGGAAAGCCCGAAGTTGCCTGCCTGGGACAAAGCGGAGCTGCAGCGATACTTTCCGGCGGGACGGCAGAAGGCATGCGTTGAGCGGGATGGTGAGGGGGTGCTCCGCAGCCTCGTTAGGTGGTTGGCGCGTCACTTCGACCGTCAGGTCATCCTTCTTGTAGATGACGTCGACGTACCGCTTCGCCGTGCGGCGCAGCAAGGGTATTTTGACGAGATGTGTGCCTGGTTGAGGCAGCTCTTGGGGCCGGTGCTAAGAGAAGACCCGCGCGCGGCCTGCGATGCCGTGCCGTACCTCGCGAAGGCAGTGATGACAGGGACGGTTGACGTCAGTCGGGAACTCTTTGCGTATCTTGCTCCCGCGGAGTTTTCAACGGTGTGCGATGAGGGTAAACGGCTTGCGGAAATGTTGGGATTTAGTATTCCGGAAGTCGGAGCACTCTTGCGGGACTTTGAACCTGCGGATGGCGAACCGAACTTTCGGCGTGAATTCGGCGGCTATCGTTTCGGTACATCGGAAATCGTATGTCCGGCAGATGTGTTGCGGTCGCTGGCGTCCGTGAGTGAGACTGAAACGTCACTCGCCGCGAAATTTGATGATGCTTTTGACGAGGGTCGATTCGTGGAAGCGTTTTTGGCGGCCATGACGACGGATGAAACGGGACTTCTGCAAGCATTGATGGACGGGGAGAGCGTCGCTGTGCACGCATCCGACTGTCGTGAACCCTGGTTCCGTGACGGAGAACTGTCGGTGACTTGGGGGCATCTGCTGCAGTTGGGGTACCTGACGGGTGAAGAGCAAATCAGAAGCGGCGTGTATCGCGTACGGGTGCCCAACGCGCAGGTACGCCGGCAGTGGAAAGAACGGCTGCTACGGCACTTTTCTCAGAGCAATTCTCGGTGGCAACAACAGTGTTTGGATTTGGGGGACGCCGTGACGACGGGGGTCGGTCAGACGGTTCGGCGAGCCTTGCTGCCGATGCTTTGCCATTATGTAGCAACGTGCGAAACGTCGGTCAACCGGGACGAGG
>ERZ827156.2813-NODE-2813-length-16942-cov-18.501273_pt1 | contig 16942 bp, 14 predicted proteins | sample MGYA00519919_ERZ827156 | MGnify/ENA primary metagenome ERZ827156 (study PRJEB31778, sample SAMEA3449269) | human gut metagenome | biome: human gut; feature: human-associated habitat; material: faeces | place: United Kingdom | collected 2010/2012 ... | reverse complement strand
TAGATATTATTTATTTGAGCTGAAGCAAGAAAGGAATGTAGTTAAATGCAAGAGAAAAAAGGATATGTAAGTTTTGTACTTCATGCACATTTACCATTTATTCACCACCCTGAAAGTGATGACTATTTAGAGGAATCTTGGTTATATGAAGCTATTTCTGAAACTTACTTACCATTACTTAGAAATTTTAAAAAATTAGCTGTTGATGATAAAAAGGAAGAAATCATAAAAAAACTATATGAACTTATTAAATTATTTTATTTGGAATTGGAACATTTCCGCGGGTACTTTTTTTTTTACTTTTTAGAAAGTAAAGTTCTTTTTCGAAAGATTACCCCTGTCTTTGTTTATGCTTCGGATTAGAGCAAATGACTCTAATTCGTCCACGCCTACGAATCAGTCGACATTTTGTACAAATTTTACGAACGGAAGCTCTTATTTTCATATTTCCGTATCCTTTTTTAAACTATGAATCTAATCTTTTGGAAAAAATAAGTCTCTTCGCTTGAATTTTAGAACTTAGAATTTATTACCCTAGAAAAAAAAAAAAAGAAAAACCCAAAAAGATTTCTCGTTCTTCTTTTGCTTGTTGGGAGCTTTCCCGTGTAAATAGTTTCTTTTCTTTTCTTTAGGGGTTAAGAGTAGAAGACCATGATTGAAAATGCTTAGTGGCTCTCATATGCTTTGTTGTTGATTTAACCTTGAGCCATATTACCTTGTCTTCTCTCTTGTATTAAATGCCTGCAGATTCCAGCTTAGTCCAATGCACGTGCACTATTATTATTATCCACACCGTTCGGTCGTGCGAGTGAAAGGCAATAAGGATGATATATGATGAACTAATTGAGATGAGAAAAGCTGGTATGAACTCGACCTCTCTTGTTTTTGTAAATATGATAGTTCATCGTTCCTGATTCAGCTTGTTATGAATGAAACATGCTTGCAATGACAATTAGAGATCATAGCTGCTTATGCCATGCTTAATTAGCTGAGAGTTTATAATGGTCTATCTTGCGTGCCAACATGATATTAAAATGGTTGTGATGTGGTATGATGGGTGGTATCCTCCTTTGAACGATTTAAGTGATCTGACTTGGCACATGTTCACGCATGTAGTTGAAACAAATCAACATAGCCTTCACGATATTTATGTTCATGGTGATTTATATCCTACTCATGCTTGCATTCATTGTTGATTAATTTTAATGCATGTTCATGACCGTTGTTGCTCTCTAGCTGGTCGCTTCCCAGTCTCTTTCTAGCCTTCACCTGTACTAAGCGGGAATACTGCTTGTGCATCCACTTCCATAAACCCCAAAGTTATTCCATATGAGTCCACCATACCTTCCTATATGCGGTATTTACCTGCCGTTCCAAGTAAATTTGTATGTGCCAAACTCTAAACCTTCAAATGAAATTCTGTTTTGTATGCTCGAACAGCTCATGTATCAACTAGGGTTGTCTATATCTTCCATGCTAGGTGGGTTATTCTCACGATGAGTGGACTCCGCTCATCATTCATGAGAAAATGGCTGGTAACCGGGATGCCCAGTCCCATGCTCAAAATCATAATAATTAAACAAAACTCCCCCAGGGCTGTTGCTGGTTTGGACGGTACCCGTTGTTTCGGGCTAGCCGTGGAGTGTGCTTGTTGGTGGTTGGGGGAGTATAAACTTTACCATTCTGTTTGGGAACCGCCTATAATGTGCGTAGCATGGGAGATATCGAGATTCTTGGTTGTTATGTTGACAATGAAAGTATACCGCTCAAAATGTTATTCATCTCTATTTAAAAATCGAGCTCTGGCACCTCTACAAATCCCTGCTTCCCTCTGCGAAGGGCCTATCTATTTACTTTTATGCAGAGTCATCATCCTCTTATCAAAGAGCACCAGTAGGAGAGCACCTCTGTCGTTGCATGTATTACTATTAATTTGCATTGAGTATGATCATGACTGGATCTCTTTTACCATGAATTACAATGTCTAGTCAGTCCTTGATCTTTAAAGGTGCTCTGCATTTATGTTTTGCGGTCTCAGAAAGGGCTAGCGAGATACCATCTTGTTATATCATATCATGATTGTTTTGAGAAAGTGTTGTCATCCGAGGTTTATTATTATTGCTCGCTAGTTGATTATGCCATTGATGTGAGTAGTCTTGAGACCTGAAAGTTATTGTGAATGTGGTTAGTTCATGATCTTGTTGAAAACCTGAATGCTAGCTTACATATTTACAACAACAAGAGCAAACAGAGTTTGTCAAAGTTTTTCTTTATCACTTTCAGTTTATCAACTGAATTGCTTGAGGACAAGCAAAGGTTTAAGCTTGGGGGAGTTGATACGTCTCCAACGTATCTACTTTTCCAAACACTTTTGCCCTTGTTTTGGACTCTAACTTGCATGATTTGAATGGAACTAACCCGGACTGACGCTGTTTTCAGCAGAACTGCCATGGTGTTGTTTTTGTGCAGAAATAAAAAGTTCTCGGAATCGCCTGAAAATCAACGGAGAATTATTTCAGAAAATATAAAAAATACCTGCAAGAAGATCCACACCGGGGGGCCCACGGCCTGTCCTCGAGGGTGGGGGGCGCGCCCCCTGCCTCGAGGCTGGCCCACACGGCCCCCGGTGCCCTCCTTCTTCCTATATATACCTACGTACCCCAGAAACTCCATACGCAGAGAGAAAACCCTAATTCCACCGCCGTAGCTTCTGTTCCCGTGGAGATCCCATCTTGGAGCCTGTTCCGGGAGGGGGATCCATCACGGAGGCCTTCATCATCATCATCATCGCCCTCACCATGAGTTGTGAGTAGTTTACCACAGACCTTCGGGTCCATAGCTAGTATCTAGATGGCTTCTTCTCTCTCTCTGGATCTCAATACAAAGTTCTCCTCGGTCTTCGAGGAGATCTATTCGATGTAATCTCTTTTTGCGGTGTGTTTGTCGAGATCCGATGAATTGTGAGTTTATGATCAAGGTTATCTATGAAAGATATTTGGTTCTTCTCTGAACTTTTTATGTGTGCTCATAATATCCTTGCAAGTCTCTTCGAATTATTGGTTTGGTTTGGCCTACTAGATCTATAGTTCTTGCAATGGGAGAAGTGCTTGGCTTTGGGTTCAATCTTGCGGTGTCCTTTCCCAGTGACAGTAGGGGCAGCAAGGCACGTATTGTATTGTTGCCATCGAGGATAAAAAGATGGGGTTTATATCATATTGCTTGAGTTTATCCCTCTACATCATGTCATCTTGCTTAAGGCGTTACTCTGTTCTTATGAACTCAATACACTAGATGCATGCTGGATAGCGGTCGATGTGTGGAGTAATAGTAGTAGATGCAGGCAGGAGTCGGTCTACTAATCTTGGACGTGATGCCTATATACATGATCACTGTCTTGGATATCATCATAATTATTTTCTTTTAAATAACTCACCATGTAATTATCTAAAATACGTCCAGCTTTCCCATCTGGGATATCTCCTTCTAAGCCATATCCTACTTCAATTTTTACTTTTCTATCTTCTTTACTAAGTAAAATTAGTATCCCATTATTTTCTTTTTTATCACCAATCCCAAAACTTCTAAATAAATCTGTTGCATAAGTTTCGATATCACTGCCCTCTAAATCATTAACCGTAACCACGACAATTTGGGCTTTCGTTTTACTATCTAATGCAGAAGACATTTTAACGATATAATTTTTGGTATCACTACTTAGTACATTGGCATAATCATTGACATAAAAACTGCTGGTTGGTCTTACTAAAGCAAAAACTTGGAAAGGAAAAAAAACTAAAAAAAGAAGCAAAGCTCCTTTTTTAATCGAAGCTAACATTTGGAACATCCTTTTTTTGTTCATCGGCTTCAAAATACTTTTCTTCACTAAAACCAAACATATTAGCCAGAAGATTACTTGGAAATTTCTTTATTAGTAAGTTATATTCTTTAACACTGTTATTATAATCACGTCTAGCTGTAGAAATACGATTTTCCGTACCGGCTAGTTCATCTGATAACTGGGTAAAATTAGCACTTGATTTTAAATCCGGATAGTTTTCAACCACGACTAATAAGGCATTTAAACCGTTTGTTAATTCTTCATTTGCTTTTGCTTTATCATCAATACTACTTGCGTTCATTAAGTTTTCTCTTGCTTTTGTAATTTTATCAATTACTTCGTTTTCATGGGAAGTATAGCCTTTAACGGTATTGACAAGATTAGGAATTAAATCTGCTCTTCTTTGTAACATAACATCTAAGTTACTATAAGAAGTTGTGACATTTTCTTTACTTGTCACCATCTTATTATAAGAACCAATTAAAATGCTTCCAAATAAAACAATAAGAATACCAATTACAATTAAAATAATTGAACTTTTTTTCATCATCCATCTCTCCTTGTATTAATCATATCACATAAAAGATAAAAAAAATACTAAGATTTTTTCTTCTTAGTATCTTGCTTAACTTCTTTAGCTTCTAAATCTAGTATCTTTTCTTCTTTAGCTCTTTTTCTTTCTATAACTGGTGTATTATCGAAAACAACCTTGGTATTAGCAATATAATCATGTAAACCACGGCCATCATTTCTAACAATAATCATAAAGATAATAATATAAGTAATAACGTTACCAACAAGATTCACATTTTGATAAACATCAAAATAATTTTCATTATTCATAAAATGAATGATACACTGTAAAATAATAGAAATAAGTACATTATTAAGAACAATACTTCTTAGTAAGAAATTAACGATTGTTAAAGGTGTTTTATCATTACTTACGACTCTTATTTGAAATAACTTTTTACCAATAGTTTGGCCTTTACAAAAATACTGTAAAACTGCAAAATATAATAAGACAACGACAAGATCAATGACAACATAATTAGTTTCTAAACGATGTATTTCATAAGCAATTGGTTTAAAAGCTGTTTCATAATCTTCTGTACTAATTTCATTATTTGTATATTGTTGTTGCAAATTTAAAAGTTCATTATATTTTTCTGTATAAGCATTATGATTTGGATTTAAAAAAGGTATAAATGATAATAAATAAACTACCAAAGATACAATTAAGATATCTAAAACATAAGCACCTACTCTTTTAAAAAACGTACTATTTAACAAACGGTCTGTTGTTTGCATTTTTTATCCCTCCATAACAACATGAAAATTATATCATGAGTCATATAAAAATGCAAAACAAGAAAAAATAGCAACCCTTTCCCCAAAAAAACATAAAAAAGATTGCATGGCGTAACAACGCAACATTTTTTACAAAACTTGACATTTTCCCATTGCAATATAATCTCTAATGATGTAATATTAAGTTATGTTAATCTTGTACGTGTTTTTTTCACTATGTTTATTTTTCAAAACAGTCATAAAAAAGGGGGGTGTTTCGAATAAATTTTGTATAGATGCAAATAAACGCAATGGTTCGCGAACCGTATTTAACCATTGATACAAAAAAAGGAAAGCATGATAATTCATTGCCTCATTATCATGTAAGGGTTTATTACGAAAAATAGTAAAGGTATTTTATTAAGGGCGTTAATGTGTTTTGCTCTATCGTATTTTTTATGCGCACAGTTCATTACACAGCCCACCGTATGCAGCGCTAAAATCTACAAAGTTAAGGAGCATGAAAAACCGGCTGGTTTAAAGGGTGAATTTATTGCTTACTATGACTTCCAGAAGAAGGAAACTACATATTACGATAAGAATGAGATTCCTACGAAAAAGTTCCAAAAAAAAATGAATTATAAACCGCAAAAGCCAGACGAAAAGCTGATACAACGTTATAAGGTAAAAAGCGTTAATACACCGACCAAACTACTAAATACTAATTTCACGAGTGATGTCAATACTACAGGTACAAGTTTATATTCCTATTTACCAGATAATAGAATTAAAGTAAGTTCATCACAAATTAATTCTTTCCCATATTATTCAATCTGTAAATTAACAATGACATTTCCAGATTCACCCGGATATGTCACTTTAGGAACAGGCTATGAACTATGGAATAAACTATGCGCAACAGCAGGTCACTGTTTGCTAAACTCAAACGGAAAATACTTTAACTCTATTAAAGCCGAGTTTGGATACAATAATGGTACTTGTATTTATACAGCGACAGATGACGATCTGGCAGGCTACGTTCTCCATGGTGAATTTGATGGAAAAAACTGGAGTCCTGAGATTGATTACGCTTTTTTACATTGGAATAAAGATATAGCAAATAATGTGGGACACTTTGGAATTTCGTGGTCCTACTCTTCAGGAAATACTTGTTTATCAGCAGGATACCCGAGTGATAAAGAGAATGGCGAGTACTTGTATAAATCAACAAGCACAATTAACTCTATCGATGACTGTGTTATTGACTCCAACAACTACTGCATGCCGGGACAGAGTGGCTCACCATTATATCTCCCAGGTGGATATGCCATTGGCATAACTTCTGGAAATGCAAACGACCGGTCTATGTTTTCTGTCCAACTTGATAATGGTATTACGACTTGGCTTAACCAAAATGGCTATTTTGACTGAGGAGAATTGAAAATATGAAGCGTATTATTTTGTCTTGTTTAAGTTTACTCATGTTATTTTCCATGCTTACCCCTTGGAAAACAAGTGCAAAATCAAAGAGCAAGTTGAACAAAACCAGTATTACCATGTACACAGGAACAAAAGTAAAATTAAAACTAAAAGGGACTAAGAAAAAATGTAAATGGTCCGTAAATAAACCACAGATAATCTCAGTTTCCCAAAAGGGAATCGTAAAAGCAAAGAAAAAAGGAAAGGCTAAAGTAATTGCAAAAATCAAGAAGAAAAAATATATTTGCAAAGTAACAGTAAAAGTCAAAAAGAAGCAAACAGATAAATCAAATTCCGGCAACAAGTCAACACCGGACACTTCAGCAAATACAAACACCAACACAAATGACAGTGCGGTCAAAAGTCTGACTAATCTGTATATTAAAAATGTACTGCAAAACAATACCGACACATGGATTTTGGTAAACACAAAAGATTCATCCGGTGTAACCTACTCCATTTCGTATCAGTCAATTGGTGCAAATGTTGCCATCACGTTAAACGGAAAAACTGTCGATAAAACAGCATTGCAGAAAGGGGATTCCTTAGAGATTGGGTACACAGGAGATTTGCCGGATGCCAGAAAATCATGGATACCTCATCTTGCATATCTGAAAGCAACAAGAGCATAACAAGTTTTGTCGGCTGGATTTCAGACAGCAAACAATTCTTGCAAATTAAATATTTATATTTTAGCAAAGCCACACTGCTTCGTCGGGCACTGCCCGCAATAGGAAGCAACGTGGCTTTGCTTTTTTAGGGCGACAGCCCGTGACCGAGCAGGCTTTGCCTGCGAGGTTGCATGGCGCAGCTTGTGAGGCGACAGATTAGAAGATTCCTTGGCGCACCAGCGAGCCGGCAGCTTGCTTCATGCAACGCAAATTGTCTCCAAAGTCCAAAAGCGTTGCATACGCACAAAAATATTTCATTCCCAATGCAACGCTATCTCCCAAACCGACCAAAAAGAGTTGCTTTTGTGTCGCAATACGCCTAAAAACGTCGCAAAACAAGAAAAATATGCAACCCTTTACCTCATATCAAGACCAAAGCGTTGTTTTAGACACCCCAGCCAAAATCCCCCGGCTAAACCGCCCCATCTTCCCTCATACAGTAGAGATTTTATATCTTTTTGGTATCCTGCGTATAAACACGCGGGTATCTGGCATGCTTGCATGCCGATACCCCTGCGCGTTTATCAGCGGGAGCGGCGCAGGAATACCAAAAAGATATAAAATCTCCGCTTGAAACCATCCCCCCTTTCATTGTAAAATAAACTCAACCACACAAAAAGGAGACCGTTATGAAACACATTTTATGCTATGGCGATTCGAACACACACGGATACATTCCCGGTGGCGGACGCTATGATGACGATACACGCTATACCGGTATTCTCACCAAATTACTCGGCAGCGACTACCGGATTATCGAGGAAGGACTAAACAGCAGAACCTCTTCCTTTGATGACCCTTTTGAGCCATACAAAAACGGAATGGACTGTCTGGTTCCCTGCTTAGACTCGCATAAGCCATTGGATTTAACCATTCTTATGTTAGGAAGCAACGACATGAAAGTTTATTTCTCGCCTTCCGTCGAAAAAATTGCAGGAAGTCTCGCCAAAGTATGCCAGACAATCCTAATGGTAAGCGAGGCACCGGTTCTGTTAGTAAGCCCGATTTATCTGGGCGATAACATGGCAGATTCCGACTTTGCAGCAAGTTTTCCGCCATCTTCCATTGCAATTTCGCATGAACTTGGCGGTGCACTTGAAGAAGTTGCAAGACAACTGGACATTCCATTTTTAGATGCCGCAAAAGTCACCCTGCCATCAAAAGAAGACAGTCTTCACTTAACAAAAGAAGGACATCTGGCACTTGCCAAAGCACTTGCCAAAAAAGTAAAAGAAATCTTAGAATAAGCGAGGCGATCATATGAATGTAGTAGGAATTATAGCAGAATACAATCCCTTTCACGAAGGACATGCCTATCAGATTCAAAAAGCAAAGGAACAATGTGGTGCAGAATTCGCCGTTGTCGTAATGAACGGTGATTTTGTCCAGCGTGGCGAACCTGCCATTTTTGACAAATACACCCGCACAAAAGAAGCACTTTTAGGCGGTGCCGACCTCATTTTTGAACTGCCGGTTCGGTTCGGTCTATCAAGCGCCGGTGATTTTGCCATGGGCGGCGTTCTCGCATTGAACGCTCTTCCATTTATCACACATTTATGTTTTGGCACGGAAACCGGTGACCTCACCCCTCTTTTGCAGGCCGCCACCTTTCTTTGCGATGAACCCGATTCCTACCGCACGCGCGTGAAACACTTTGTGAAACAGGGTATTCTCTATCCCAAAGCCCGCTCACTTGCCCTGGCTGCCGAATCCGGACTGCCAACACAAACCTGGGACTCACCAAACAACATTCTTGGCTTAGAATACTGCGTCGCCCTGCAAAAGCTTCATTCTAAAATTAAACCTTTTACCATACGGCGCGAAGGACAGGGATACCATGACAATGACACACCGGCACTCTCCAATTTTCCTTCTGCTACTTTTCTGCGCAAACAAATTCGCAAAGCCGGGGAAAAGGAAAACCTTTCGCTAAGCGATTTTTCATCCCTGATTGGCTACTCCCTTTTAACCGCAAAAGATTTGTGCCGGATAAAAGATATTACGCCGGATTTGTCTGACCGCATCCGGAATGAATTGCCAAAATACCGGGAGATAAATGAATTCGTAAAGACAATTAAAAATCCGTCCCTCACAACCGGACGAATCAAGCGCAGCTTCTTTCAGTGCCTGTTTGACATCGAAAAAGAAGAACCGGTTATGCCGTATCTGCGTGTTTTAGGCATGAAAAAAGAAGCATCTTCCCTGCTTTCACAAAAAGAAAATGCTTCTTGTCAGATTCTCACAAAACTTGCCTTTGATGTGCCAAAAATGGACGACACTGCAAAAAAACTCTTCGCAAAGGACTTACTCGCTTCTGATTTATACCGGCAAGTCTTTTGTCACAAATACAATCAGACACTGCCTAATGAATATCAGCACTCGCCGATTGTCCTTTGAGTCTGCCATATAATTTCGTCATTTTTCTGATTTTTTCACAAAGTTTATCATCAAACACGCCACCGGCCATCCGCCATTTCCAGTTGCCGCCAAGTGTCGATGGTGTATTTATTCTTGCCGAATTTGGCAGACACAGATAATCCTGTGCAGGAATAATGCAAAGATCCGAAACACTTCCCATCGCCAGCGCAATCAAATCCCATGTCAATTTTTTCTTCGAAGTAAACCGGCTACGGTTCATATAGCGAAGTGCCACATCCTTATCCTCTTTTTTCAACTCATCAAAAAAACTATACGTTGTCGCATTATCATGCGTTCCGGTATAAACGACCGAATTTCTGTCATAATGATACGGCAGATAATCGCTGTCCTCTCTGGAATCAAATGCAAACTGTAACACTTTCATCCCAGGGAAACCGGAATCCGCCAAAAGTTTGCGGACCGAATCAGTTAAAAATCCCAAATCCTCAGCAAGAATCGGAAGTTTTCCCATTTGATTCTCCAAAGTCTCAAACAACTCAATGCCCGGACCTTTTTCCCACTCACCAAATTCTGCGGTTGCATCTCCATACGGAATCGCATAATATTCATCAAAGCCGCGGAAATGGTCAATGCGGAGCATATCATACAACTCGTAACACGTTTTAATTCTTGAAATCCACCACGAATACCCCTGATTCTTGTGAACATCCCAGCGGTACAATGGATTTCCCCAGAGCTGCCCGGTTGCAGAAAAAGCATCCGGCGGACATCCCGCAACTGCCGTCGGCAGTCCATTTTCATCAAATTGGAACAATTCCGGATGTGCCCAGGTATCCGCACTGTCTAAGGCAACATAAATCGGAATATCCCCAATAATTGAAACCCCTTTGTCATTGGCATATTTTTTCAACGCCGCCCATTGAGTATAAAATTCATACTGAACAAATTGATAAAAATTAACATCTTCCAGCAAACGGTTTCGATAAGACACCATTGCCTCCGGCGAACGAAGCCTAATAGCATCCTCCCACTCCAAATAACTTTTTCCGGACTTATTATCTTTAATTGCCATAAACAAGGCATAATCAGCAAGCCACTCGGAATTTTCCTGCACAAACGCCTGATAAGAAACATCCGCTTCAATACTACTGTTTGCATATGCCTTCCGTAACAGACCAAGCCGCTTCTGAAACAACACATCATAGTGTACTTCTTTACCACTCGTTCCTTCGGCGGCGCGAATGCAGTCATTCTCGGTTAAGTATCCTTTTTTCACAAGGTCATCCGGTGAAATAAAATACGGATTTCCGGCGAAAGTGGAAAATGCCTGATATGGCGAATCTCCATAGCCGGTCGGTCCCATCGGCAGAATCTGCCAGTAACTTTGACCCGCCTTCACCAACTGGTCTACAAAATCATAAGCACACCGGTCAAAACAGCCAATCCCATACTTGGAAGGGAGGCTGGCAACCGGAAGCAAAACACCACTGCTTCTTTTCATAACCTATGCTCCTTCTGTCTGTGGCAGCACTTAATTTGCTGCTAATAACGCTTTACTTACTTTCACATCAAATTTATCTGACCACGTTTTGTATGTCTTTTGAAAACTTTCCGTCTGTTTTTCAGACACAAGCTGATTCCGGTACTGCTGCTGCAACGCCGCTGAATTGGTCTGAATACAATGCGCAATATAAAAACCGTCTTTTTCCTCAATAAGTGCGGATGTCTGATTCTTTTTCAGACTGACGACAGCTTTTGCAAGATTAGTACGGCTGTCCTGATTTCCAATTACATACTCAATCGCATCTGCCTGTGTTTTGTTTTTTGCCACCGTGTAAAAACTATTCTGTGAGCTTGTCACTTCACTCAAAATCCGCGACATCGTATTTTTCACAGTTTCCTTATTTTTCGCGTTCGCTGCCTGATAAATCAATTCCACCTTTGCCGCCGAAAGTGTATTGGCCGCATAATCAATTTTGAGTTTTCCCATCTGTACATTGTACATTTTCTGCGCCAGTTTGTTTTCCTCGAAAATTTTAGAAAGTACCTTTAATTCAATTCCCTGCGTCTGCTTGTCCTTCGCCGGAATCGAATCAAACACCGTCTTTGCCCGGTAATCTGCCTCTTCCTTTTCATCCGTTGCAAGCTGCACCTTCTCGATAGCAGCCTCTTTGCCAATTACCTTTACCTGAATAATCTGGCGAAGCACCGACTCAATTGCTTCCTGTCCGACAGACTTATCCTTTACCGCTTTATTGTACTTCCAAATATCGGTTCCTAAAATACTCTCATACTGATTCTTCATAAAATAATAGTAGGTCTTGTATTCCTTATAAGAAACTGTCGTCTTTCCTACTGCAATAACGGAAGAATCCTCTTTTAAGTTACTATTTGATACCGATGCCGCACGCTCGGAAGAGCTTGTTTCCTCCACCGCCTCGCTTCCGCATCCAACAACACCAATACACATGCTGACACATACTAGTATTGCCAAAATAAATCGTTTCATATCGTTCCTCCTCATTCTTTATTTGATATGCTAAGTGCACGAATTTCATCTACTATTTTCTCCGCCTCCGAAAGCACATTACCCGTATATTGATAAACAAAATATGGTTTTGCCCCCGGCACAAAACGAAGTTTTCTCCCCATCGATGCGATGAGTTTAGGAATTCCTTCCACATCAATTTTCGCCTGTGGATACATCGCAAACTGAAGCTGCTCTTTTTTACTTGCCACCTCCATAATAAACGCTTCATGCGCCTTTGCTTTCAAAATGGCAATATTCAAAAGATTCATTACACTCTTTGGCGGCTCACCAAAACGGTCAACCAACTCATCAATCATGTCTGTTTTTTCGTCTTCCGTCTCAAGTTCCGCAATTCTTTTATAAATGTCCAGTTTTTGGAATTCATTTTTAATATAACTGACCGGAATAAATGCGTCAACCTTTATTTCGACACTCGTTTCATATTCTTCCTCCGGCACTTCTTCTCCTTTGCACTTTTTCACGGCTTCATTGAGCATTTTACAGTACAAATCATACCCGACTGCTTCCATGTGTCCATGCTGGCTTGCACCCAAAAGATTACCTGCCCCTCGTATTTCCAAATCCCTCATGGAAATGCGGAATCCCGAACCAAGTTCCGTAAACTCCTTAATCGCCGCCAGACGTTTTTCTGCCACTTCTTTTAGCAATTTGTCCCGTTTATAAAGGAGAAATGCATAAGCCGTGCGGTTACTTCTTCCCACACGTCCGCGTAACTGGTAAAGCTGGGACAGTCCAAGCCTGTCTGCATCCTCAATAATAATCGTATTTACATTCGGAATATCAAGCCCGGTTTCCACAATCGTAGTCGCTACCAAAACATCAATCTCACCCTCAACAAACCGAAACATCGTCCGCTCCAGTTCACGTTCATTCATCTGTCCATGGGCAAAGGCAACCACCGCTTCCGGCACAAGTTTCGCAATTTCATTTGCCACAATATCCATATTGCCAACACGATTGTATACATAGTACACCTGACCGCCTCTTCCGATTTCTCGTAAAATGGCTTCTCTTACAATCGGCTCACTTTTTTCCATAACAAATGTCTGAATCGGCATACGGTCTACCGGCGGCTCCTCCAAAACACTCATATCGCGGATTCCAACCAAACTCATATGAAGGGTTCTCGGAATTGGTGTCGCCGTCAGCGTCAGCACATCAATATCATTTTTCATCTGCTTTAATTTTTCTTTGTGCGTCACACCAAACCGCTGTTCCTCGTCAATCATCAAAAGTCCCAGATTCTTATAAGAAACACTTTTGCTTAGAAGCCTGTGAGTTCCAATGACAATATCAACACTGCCCTTTTTCAAACCCTCAATCGTTTTTTTCTGCTCCGACGGTGTTCGCAGACGACATAGTAATTCCACGTTGATACCGTAATCTCTCATGCGCTGGGAAAAGGTGTTGTAATGCTGTGCCGCGAGAATCGTTGTCGGCACTAAAAAGGCAACCTGGCAGCCATCCATCACCGCCTTAAACGCGGCACGAATCGCAATCTCTGTCTTGCCATAGCCAACATCGCCGCAAATCAAACGGTCCATAATGCGGCTGCTTTCCATATCTGCCTTTGTCGCCTCAATTGCCTTTAACTGGTCTTCCGTTTCCTCATACGGGAAAAGTTCTTCAAATTCTTTCTGCCAGACCGTATCTTTTTCAAAACAATGACCTTTTTTTGCCTGCCTCTTGGCATACAATTCGACAAGTTCCCCGGCAATCTCCTTAACCGCACCTTTCACCCTCGTTTTGGTCTTTTTCCATTCCGGCGAATTCAATCGGTTCAGCTTTGGAACTTTGGCATCACTTCCCGCATATTTTTGCAGCACTTCAAGTGATGTCGCAGGCACATACAAATTACTTCCTGCCGCATACGCCACCTTCAGATAATCTTTTGTCACATGATCTTTTTCAATTTTTTCAATCCCCTGATAAATGCCAAGACCATGATTTTCATGAACAACATAGTCACCGATTTTTAAGTCGTTAAAACTGTGAATCGCAGCACCATTATACTGCTTTACTTTTCGTTTTTTCTTTTTCTTTGCGCCGAAAATATCACCTTCTGTGACAACGACAAAACGAAGCGTGGGATACTCAAATCCTCTTCGCAGATTTCCTCTTGCCACCATGATTTCTCCCGGCATGATTTCACGCTCAAAATTTCCTTCATAAGATGCCGTCAAATCAAAATCCTGCAAGTCCTCACACAGTCTGCGCCCTCTTGTCTCCGACCCGGACAGCAAAAGCACACGGTATCCGTTTTTCTTAAACCGCTGTAAATCCTTTGCCAGCATCGAAAAATTATTGTTATAGGAAGGTGCCGCCTGCACAGAAATGAAAAATTTGTGCTTCACGGTCAAATCGGAAATCGGCGTATCAAGAGTCGTCAGCAAAACAAGCGGATTGTCCTGCAGCCGTTTCATCACTTCCGGTAAAGAATACAAAATGTCCATCTGTCGGGGCAGAATATATCCCTTTTCCAATCTCGTACTCATGCTCTCTCGAAACTCATATTCCACCGTCTCCGCACGCTCTATTAAACGCGCCGGCTCATCAAGAAAAACAATCGTTTTTCGATGCGCAAAATAATCAAAAAAGGAAACAACCTGCTTTTCAAAATACAAAATATAACTTTCCAGATTTACCATGCCGTGATAAGCATGAAATGTTTCCTCAAAACTTTCGATGTTCTGGCGAAGTCTTGCTGCTTCTTCATTTTTCCCCTGCTCTTTTAACTCTTTTACGGTCTTTTCCATATCAAGCCGTATTTCCCTAAGGCCTCTCACCGCGGTATCTTCGGTCATAAACACTTCTGCCGCCGGGTAAATTTCGATTTCCGAAAGGTCTTCCACGGAACGCTGGCTCTCCACATCAATCCGGCGAATCGTATCAACTTCATCATCCCACAAATCAATTCGGCACGGGCACTCCTCAGTCAACGGATAAATATCTATAATCCCGCCCCTTACCGAAAATTCGCCTTCACTTTCCACCTGGGAAACATTTGCATATCCCATTGCGGAAAGTTTATGCTGCATCTCTTCTAAATCAAGCAAATCACCCGGTTCAATCCGAATCCGCTGGCTTTCATATTTTTCATAAGGTACACAGGCATCCATACCCGCATCAATCGTCGTGATAATAGTCACAGGTTTGTCTCCGGCAAGCGCCTGAATTGCCTTTAACCGCTCTGCTACAATAGCACTTCCGTGGACGTCTGCGCTATAGAAAATCAAATCCTTCGCCGGATAATACATCACATTTTTATCATACAAACGATAATCCTCTAAAAGCTCTCTGGCACGGATTTCGTTGTACGTGACAATTAGGCGGACGTCAGCCAAATCTTCCATGCCGTAAATCATATGACACTTCTGTGCTTCCATACCGCCCACTACGGTAACCGGAGTCTCCCCCTTATCAACCGCAAGCCTTAATTGGGTATATTCCTCCATTTCACGGAGGGGTGCTAATAATGTCTCCACCGTTTACTCTCCTACTTTCTTTCCATTTACCGCATTCATTGCCGTCTTTACATCTTCCTGCAAAATGGCCAGAAGTCCCTCTTCTGCCAATGCAAACACATCGCGGATTTTTGCATCATCTTCTTTGCTAAAACGTCCCAACACATGTTTTACCAAATCTCCATTTTCCGGTTTTGCCCCCACGCCAATTTTAATTCTCGGAAATTCCTGCGTTCCCAGATGTGCAATAATACTTTTGATTCCATTGTGCCCGCCCGCACTTCCTTTTGGGCGAATCCTCACCTGTCCGACCGGCATGCTGATATCATCGTAAATAATCACGATTTCATCCGTTGTCAGCTTGTAATAATCCATGAGCGCACGCACACTCTCTCCACTCAGATTCATATACGTCTGCGGCTGCACAAGCATAACCCTCTGCCCTTCAATCACACCTTTTCCAACAATTGCTTTTCCTTCTTTACTGCGAAGTGCAATTCCATATTTATCACTCAGATAGGTCACCATATCAAACCCAATATTATGCCTCGTCGCTGCATATTCCGTTCCCGGATTTCCAAGTCCAACAATTAAAAACATTTTTCTTCATCCTTTCCGTTTCCAACATGTAACGCCCGGCGGCATCTTAAGATACCCCCGGGTCATTTTTATTTTCTTAGATTCTGGTTGTATTTTCTTACATGTAATAGTGATAATATCCCGAATGTCCAAAAATATTATACACGCTTCCTGCTATCGCAAATCCGACAATTAAAAGGATTATCACAAGAACTACCGTAATTAAAAGCCAGCAAAAATAGGACCTTGCGTAGTTTCTCAAATTAATACGATTTGTACCACCAACGGCAAATACAATTGCAAAAATAAATCCAATAATCGGAATGCTGAACAGTAACGTATATAAGAAATAACTCCATGCGCCAAGCGGTGTGTAATCAAACCGCGGGTCGTAATTCCGTATCGGAATGTTATTTGGCTGCGCCTGTGATGCTGTCGTTTCCTCCACATTCACATTCTCAGTTTCAATTTTCTTTACAGGCGTGCCACATTCCGGACAAAATAAAGCCCCCTCATTTAATGGTTTCCCACAATTTCCACAAAACATGGTTTATCCTCCTTATTTCCTTCATCTTACTTGTGGTTTTTATTGTAACATATCCGGCTTGTTTTGCAAACACGGAAAAGAACATTGAGGAAAAAAGAATTATTGAGTTTATACAATGCTCTGAACATGTCTCATTACGAGAAT
>ERZ827156.2806-NODE-2806-length-16989-cov-20.091768_pt1 | contig 16989 bp, 17 predicted proteins | sample MGYA00519919_ERZ827156 | MGnify/ENA primary metagenome ERZ827156 (study PRJEB31778, sample SAMEA3449269) | human gut metagenome | biome: human gut; feature: human-associated habitat; material: faeces | place: United Kingdom | collected 2010/2012 ... | reverse complement strand
CTCGATCATGTCCAGCTTTTCGCCGGTGCCCACGAACTTGATGGGCTTGCCGGTGACGGCCCGGATGGACAGGGCGGCACCGCCGCGGGCGTCGCCGTCCAGCTTGGTCAGCAGCACACCGTCGATGCCCAGGGCGTCGTCAAAGGCCTTGGCGGCGTTGACCGCGTCCTGGCCGGTCATGGCGTCCACCACCAGCAGGATCTCGTTGGGCTTCACCGTGGCCTTGATGGCCTTCAGCTCGTCCATCAGCGCCTCGTCGATGTGGAGGCGGCCGGCGGTGTCCAGAAAGACGATGTCGTGACCGTGGTCGGCGGCGTATTTCACCGCTTCCTTGGCGATGGTGACGGGGTCGATCTGCCCCATCTCGAACACCGGGATGTCCAGCTGCTTGCCCACCACCTGCAGCTGGTCGATGGCCGCGGGACGGTAGACGTCGCAGGCCACCAGCAGGGGGCGCTTGCCATAGCTGCGGCGCATAAGGCCCGCCAGCTTGGCGCCGTTGGTGGTTTTACCGGCGCCCTGCAGGCCCACCATCATCACCACGGTGGGGCCCTTGGACGCAGTGGTCAGCCGGGCGTTGCTGCCGCCCATAAGGGCTGTCAGCTCCTGGTTGACGATCTTGACGATCTGCTGGGCGGGGGTCAGGCTGTCCAGCACGTCGGCGCCGACGCACTTCTCGGTGACGTCGGAGACGAAGTCCTTGACCACCTTGTAGCTGACGTCGGCCTCCAGCAGGGCCAGACGCACCTCGCGCATGCCCTCGCGGACGTCGGCCTCGGTGAGCCGGCCCTTGCCCCGCAGGCGCTTGAACACGCCGTTCAGTTTTTCACTCAGTCCCTCAAATGCCATGGGTCACTCCTTCAGGGCCGCGGCGGCGTCCAGAATGGTCTCCGCCAATTCCTCCAACCGGTGGTTTTCGTACTGCCGGTAGTTGATGGTCTTGATGTCGGCGGCGGCGGTGAGGATGCGCTGCACATGCTGCTGCATCTGCAGGAAGCGCCGCACCAGGCCGGTCTTGTCCTCCAGCTCGGTCATGGCGTTCTCCGCGCGGACGATGACGTCCCGCACGCCCTGCCGGGAGATGCCGCAGTTTTCGGCGATCTCGGCCAGGGACAGATCCTCGTTGTAGTACAGGTCAAACAGCTCCCGCTGCCGTGGGGTCAGTATGTCGCCGTAAAAATCGAACAGCATGGTCATGCGGTATGTCTGGTTTTTCACGGTGCTGCCTCCTTCTGTAAAGTTATAGACCTTTACAACCTGGAATATGATACATGATTTTCGGGGAAAAGTCAAGACGAAATCCGCCGGAGAGCGAAAAAATTCCCCGGCACAGGGCCGGGGAATGGGGAAAACGCGGATTAGTGCTTCAGACGCTTGTCGCACTTCTTGGAAAGCCAGGTGCCCAGGGACTGGAACAGCTGGACCAGCAGGATCAGGATGACCACCGCCACCAGCATCACCAGGTATTTATAGCGGTAATAGCCGTAGTCGATGGCGATCTTGCCCAGACCGCCGCCGCCGATGATGCCGCTCATGGCGGAGTAGCCGAGAATGGTGGTCAGGGCGATGGTGGCGTTCTGGATCAGGGAGGGGACGCTCTCGGGGATCATGACCTTGCAGATGATCTGCATGGGCGTGGCGCCCATGCTCTGGGCGGCCTCGATGATGTTGCCGTCCACCTCGCGAAGGCTGCTCTCCACCAGGCGGGCCACAAAGGGGAAGGCCGCCACCACCAGCGGAACGATGGTGGCCGTGGTGCCCACGGCGGTGCCGATCAGCAGGCGGGACAGGGGGAACACCATGATCATCAGGATCAGGAAGGGGATGGAGCGCAGCAGGTTGATGATGACGTTGAGCACCTGCATCAGCCAGCGGGGCAGCGGCAGGATGCCGTTTTTCTCGCCGGCCACCAGCAGCACGCCCAGGGGAAGGCCCAGCACCAGCGACAGGGCGGTGCTGACCACGGTGACGTAGAACGTCTCCCACACGGCGGTGGGCAGAGAGGGCAGCACCGTCAGCAGGTCCTGCACCGACTGCGCGGAGAAAAGATCGTTATACACGGCTGTCCACCTCCTCTACCAGTACATTGGCTACATTGTGGATAAAGGCCACGGCCTTGTCCAGCTGCGCGCTGGGGATGCCCAGCATCATGCTGCCGTAGACCTCCTCCGACAGCTTCTGGGTGCTGGCGGAGATGACGTTGCACATGATGCCCTCCTCGGAGGCCAGACGGGCGATCAGCGGGACGCTGGTGGCGGCGCTGTCCTGGAACACCAGGCGCACCAGCTTTTCGTCCTGCGGGTTGTAGACCTGGGCATCCGCACCGCCGGGGAACACCAGGCGGCGGCCGGCGTCGGACTTGGGCGCGGCGAACACCGTGCCCACCATGCCGGATTCGGCCACGCAGCCGTCGTCCAGGATGGCCACATGGGTGCAGACCTCCTTCACCACGCTCATCTGATGGGTGATGATGACCACGGTGATGTTCAGCTTCTTGTTGATGTCCCGGATCAGCTCCAGGATCTGACGGGTGGTCTTGGGGTCCAGGGCGCTGGTGGCCTCGTCACACAGCAGGACCTGGGGATCGGTGGCCAGGGCGCGGGCGATGGCCACGCGCTGCTGCTGGCCGCCGGAGAGCTGGGCGGGATAGGCGTCGGCCTTGTCGGGCAGGCCCACCAGCTCCAGAAGCTCCCGGGCGCGCTTTTCGGCGTCGGCCTTCTTCACCCCGGAGATCTCCATGGGGAAGCAGACATTGCGCAGGCAGGTGCGCTGCATCAGCAGGTTGAAATGCTGGAAGATCATGGTGATGCTCCGGCGGGCGGCGCGGAGCTGGGCAGGGGTCATGGTGTCCAGCCGCGCGCCGTTGACGATGATCTCGCCCGAGGTGGGGCGCTCCAACAGGTTGATGCAGCGTACCAGCGTACTCTTACCGGCACCGGACATGCCGATGATGCCGTAGATGTCACCGTCCTCGATGGTGAGGGACACATCTTTCAATGCGTCCACTCCTCCGTTGGCGCCGGAGTCGTATGTTTTACTGACGTGCTTCAGTTCGATCACGGATGTATCCCTCGTTTCTTATGACTCGCTGCCGCGGCGTTCCCCGCCTCGCAGGAGACGGGGAACGCCGGGAAGCTGTTCAAAGTATGGCTTTACTGGGCGGACAGAGCGTCCAGAGTGGTCTGCTTGCCGCCGTAGAGGCCCATGGGCTCCACGTGGATGGCGGCGATGGAGACGATGTGGGTGCCGTTCTGGGCATTGAAGTCCTCCAGGTAGGGCAGGTGCTGGAAGTAGTTGGCGTCCACGGTGCCGTCGTCAACCACGGTGTTGGGGACCACATAGTCGTTGTAGACCTGGATGTCCAGGGTGATGTCCTTGGCAGCCAGGATCTCCTTGGCGACCTCCAGGATCTCGGCGTGGGGCGTGGGGGAGGCGGCCACGGTGATGGTCTCACCCTTCAGGGCGTCGTAATCCACGGTGGCGTCATAGCCGTCGGTGGGGTTCTCCACCACGGAGACCACGGAGCCGGCGTACTTCTCAGCGATGAAGTCGGCCACCTGCTGGCTCTCCAGAGCGGCTTTCAGGGCCAGAGCCTTGGGAGAGGTCTCGTTGCCCTCCTTGACGGTGAGGATGTTGGCGTAAGCAGAGGCGCTGCCCTCGATCAGCAGGGAGTCATTGACGGGGTTCAGACCGGCGTTGATGGCGTAGTTGCTGTTGATCACGGCGTAGTCCACGTCAGTCAGCAGGTTGGGCAGCTGAGCGGCCTCGGCCTCGACGATCTCGACGTTGTAGGGATTCTCCACGATGTCGTTCTTGGTGGCGGTGATGCCCACGCCGTCCTTCAGCTTGATGATGCCGTTCTCCTGGAGCAGCAGCAGGGCGCGGGCCTCGTTGGTGGTGTCGTTGGGAACGCCGATCTTGATGGTGGCGGCGGTATCGCCGGCGTCGTCGGTCTTGCTGCCGCAGGCGGCCAGGCTCAGGGCCAGTACAGCGGCCAGGGCCAGGGTAATGATCTTGGTCAAAGTGTTGTGTTTCATGTTCGCAGTCTCCTTTGAAATGATTTGACTTGTTGGATTTGTGCTGGTTGGTTTTTTATCTCAGCACCGCCGCCCGGCCGGAACGGCGGTACATAAGCAAAACAAAAACAGCGGCTGGCCATTCGACCCTCCGCTGCTTGCTCACACACCGGCTTTTTCAAGCCGTCAAACAGTTATCGGAAAGAGAATGACACTTTTGCGCACGACGGAACATGCACATGGACATCATACCCATGCACATCTCGCACATCATCATGGTGACGGTACGCTTCATGTCGGCTTTCCTCCTAAACTGTGATTTTCCCGCTCGGGATGGTGGCATAATACGCCCTTTGGCGGCGGTTGTCAACCCTTTTTTCGCCTTTCTGCGTTTTTTCTAAAAAACCTACAGCGGCGGTATGCGATTTCGTATATTTTGGCCATCCGCATATAAAGCTTGCATACGGCACAAGATATGGTATAATGAGAAGCATCAAAATACAACAAGCGGGGAGAGATGCGTGTGGAGTCCAGGGTATTTGATTATATTGCGCAGGAGGAGAAGCGGCAGGCGGAGACGGTGGAGCTGATCGCCAGTGAAAATTTCACCAGCGAGGCGGTGTGCCGCGCCGTGGGCAGCTGCCTGACCAACAAGTATTCCGAGGGGTATCCGGCCCAGCGGGAGCTGGGAAACAAGGGACGGTACTACGGCGGCTGCCACGTGGTGGATGAGCTGGAGGAGTACTGCATCGCCAAGTGGAAGGAGGTATTTGACACCGACTACCACGTGAACGTGCAGCCCCACAGCGGGTCGTCGGCCAACCTGGCGGCGTATATGGCGGTATTGCAGCCGGGGGATAAAATACTGGCCATGAGCCTGTCCAACGGCGGGCACCTGAGCCACGGGTCGCCGGTGAACTTCGCCGGGAAGCTGTACGACGTACACTTCTACGACGTGGACGAGAACGGCGTCATCGACTACGACGCCATGGAGCGGCTGGCCCGGGAGGTGCAGCCCAAGCTGATCCTTGCCGGGGCATCGGCCTACAGCCGGGTCATCGACTTCCGGCGGTTTGCCGGGGCGGCCAAGGCGGTGGGGGCGTATTTCATGGCGGACATCGCCCACATCGCCGGACTGGTGGCGGCGGGCGAGCACCCCAGCCCCTTCGGCCTGGCGGACATCGTGACCACCACCACCCACAAGACGCTGCGGGGCCCCCGGGGCGGGATGATCTTCTGCCGGCCGGAGCTGGCCAAGAAGGTGGACAGCGCCGTGTTCCCCGGTATGCAGGGCGGGCCGCTGCAGCACGTGATCGCCGGAAAGGCGGTGGCGGCGGAGGAGGCGCTGACGCCGGAGTACCGGGACTACATCCGCCGGGTGGTGGCCAACTGTCGGGCCATGGCGGAGGAATTCACCGCCATGGGGTATCACGTGGTCACCGGCGGGACGGACAACCACCTGTTCCTGCTGGACATCACGGAGACGGGGCTGACGGGCAAGGCGCTGCAGGAGGAGCTGGACCGCCGGGGCATCACGCTGAACAAGAACTGCGTGCCGGGGGACAAGCGCTCCCCCTTCCAGACCAGCGGCGTGCGCATCGGGACGGCGGCCATGACCACCCGGGGCTATACGGCGGAGGACTTCCGGCGGGTAGCCCACCGCATTGACGAGACCATACGGGAGATGATGGCGGCGCTGCCGCAGGCGTGAATAAAGCACATCCCGCGGCGCTGCCGCAGACATAAATAAAGCACATCCCGCGGCGCTGCCGCGGGATGTGCTTGTTTTTTGCGTTATGCGGCTGTTCTCGTCAGGAACCGGCGGAGGAACAGCACCGCCATGACGGCGCAGAGGATCTCGGAGATCAGCGGGGCGAACCAGATGGCGCTGCCGCCCACGGTGAAGGCCAGCAGCATCAGGGCGCCGGCCTGGAAGGCCAGGCCGCGGCCCACGGAGATGGAGATGGCGGCCTTTGGCTGCTCCACGGCGGTGAGGAAGCCGCCCATGAGGATGTTGCTGCCCAGCAGCAGGTAGCACAGGCCGTAGCGCCGCAGGGCGGCGGCGGAATCGGCCGCCAGGGCGGCGTTTTCCGCCCCCAGGAAGAGATGGGCGATCTGGGGCGCCAGGAGCATCACGGCGGCGAAGATCACGGCGGTCATGATGCCCACGGCGGTGAAGCCGTAGCGCAGCAGCCGGCGGTAGCCGGGGGCGTCGTTTTTGCCGTAGTGGTAGCTGATCAGGGGCTGGCTGCCCTGGGAGATGCCCAGCATGGTGTTGATGATCAGGGTGTTGACATAGGCAATGATGGTATAGCTGACCAGGCCGTCGTCCCCCAGGCAGCGTAGGATGACGCGGTTGAACAGGAAGATCATCACGCCGTTGCACAGCTCGGTGACGCCGTCGGCAAAGCCGATGGGCAGCAGGCGCTTGTAGATGTGCCAGTCCATGCGGAAGCGGACGAAGTGGAAGGTGTTGTGTCCCCGCAGGAAGTGGCACAGGTAGATGACGCAGGTCAGCAGCTGGGAGATGCCGGTGGCCACCGCCGCGCCCCACACGCCCCAATCCAGCACGAAAATGGCCACATAGTCCAGCACGCAGTTGGTCAGGCAGCCGGCGATGACCGTGAGGATGGCGATGCGGGGGTAGCCGTCGGTCTTGATAAGGACCTCCATGTTGTAGGAGATGATGAAGCAGACGGCGAAGGGGGCCAGGCCCCGCAGGTAGTCGATGGTGTACTGGTACGTCACGCCCTCGGCCCCCAGCAAGCGGGCGAAGGGGGCGGTGAACACCAGCACCAGCACGGTGATGGTCAGGCCGATGCAGGTCAGGAGGACAGCGTTCTGGGAGAAGAGGCTGTTGGCCTTCTCCCCCTGCTCCTGGCCCAGGTAGATGGCGATGATGGTGCTGCTGCCCACGGCGAAGATGATGCCGATGGAGAAGAGCACGTTGGTAAAGGGCACCGCCAGGTTCACGGCGGCCATGGCGTACTCGCCCACGCCCTTGGCCACGAACAGGCCGTCCACGATGGAGTACAGGCTGAACACCATCAGGGACGCCACGGTGGCGGCCACGAAGTGCAGAAATTGTGATGCAAGGCTACGGTCGTTGCGCATTTTGGATGAAGATTCCTTTCCCCTCTATTGACGGGGGCGGACTGTGCGTCCGCCCTGCCTGCTTCTATTGTAGCGAAATTTTGCCGTTAAGTCAAATCTACTTGCCGTTAAGAGCAGGACAGTATATAATGGATTTCATTAAAAAAACTGTGGAGGGACGGATATGAAGCTCTATGTGATGGACGCGTTTTCCGCGCAGCTGTTCGGCGGCAACCAGGCGGGGGTGGCCCTGCCGGAGCGGGAGCTGCCTGACGAGACCATGCGGCAGATCGCCGCGGAGCTGAAGCACTCGGAGACGGCCTTTGTGCGCGTGGAGGACGACGGCAGCGTGTCGCTGCGGTATTTCACCCCCGCCGGAGAGGTGGAGCTGTGCGGCCACGCCACGGTGGCATCCTTTGCGCTGCTGCGGCAGCTGGGACGGATCGACGACGGGGAGCACATCGCCCACACCAAGGCTGGAGAATTGAACATCAGCGTGGAGGGCGGCACGGTGTGGATGGACATGGCGCCGCCGCAGTTGATCGGGGACATCCCGGCGGCGGAGCGGGGGGCGCTGTACGCGGCCTACGGCCTGACGGAGGGCGACTGCCCGGAGGGGTATGTCCCCCGCATGGTGTCCACGGGGCTGGCGGACATCATGATGCCGGTGCGGGACCACGAGACGCTGATGCGGGCGGTGCAGAACGCGCCGGCGGTGACGGAGCTGTCGAGGAAGTACGACGTGACGGGCGTGCACATGTTCTGCCCCGGCCAGGGCGGCGTGACGGCCTGGTGCAGCAACTATGCGCCGCTGTACGACATACCGGAGGAGTGCGCCACCGGCACCAGCAACGGCGCGCTGACGTACTATCTGTATCTGCGGGGGGACGTGAAGCCCGGCGCGGAGAACGTATTTTTGCAGGGTGAGCACATGGGCCGGCCCAGCGAGATACGCAGCCGCCTGTACGAAAGGGACGGCGGCGTGACCGTCCGGGTGGGCGGACACGCGGTGATGAGCCTGTCGTGCGAACTGAAGCTGTAAGCGCAAAAAAAGAAAGCCCCGGGGGGCTTTCTTTTTTTGGAGTTACGGATTGCCACGTCGCTTCGCTCCTCGCAATGACAGGGACAAGGGGTGCGGGGGGATCAGACGTAGCGCTGGGTGGTGACGTCAAAGACGCCGCGGGTGGTGATGCGCAGGCTGGGGATCACCGGCAGGGCCATGAAGCTCAGGGTCATGAAGGGGTCGATGCCGCTGGAGACGCCCAGGGCATAGGCGGCCTTCTTGGCCTCCTCCAGGTCGCGGTTCACGTTGACCAGGGTATCGTCGGACATGATGCCGGCGATGGGCAGCAGCAGCTCGCCCCTGACCTGACCGCCGTCCACCACAGTGATGCCGCCGTGCTGCTGCACGATGCGGTTGGCGGCGAAGGCCATGTCCTCCTCGTTGGTGCCCACCACGATGATGTTGTGGCTGTCGTGGCTGATGCTGGTGGCCACGGCGCCGCTCTTCAGGCCATAGCCCTTGATGTAGCCCAGGCCGATGTGGTGGGTGTTCTTATGCCGCTCGATGACGGCGATCTTGAGAATGTCGTAGTCCACGTCGATGCGGTCGGTATAGCCGCCGTCGGTAGTGGTGATCTCGCCGTCCACCATGCCGATCACCGCGTGGGGGCGGCTGTCGGTGAAGTCGGCGGCGGTCAGGGAGGCCACATGGAAGGTGTCGTGGGCGCGGCTGACCAGATAGGGGTCGATCTCCGGGGTGGGGAACTCCGCCACCACACCGTGGTCCACCATCAGCGCGCCGCGCTTGTAGACCTGCTCGATGTTGAAGTGGTCGAAATCGTCAATGACCACGAAGTCCGCCAGATAGCCGGGGGCGATGGCGCCGCGGTTGTTCAGCAGGAAGTAGCGGGCGGCGTTGTGGCAGGCAGCCTTGATGGCGGTGATGGGGTCGGCGCCCAGGGAGATGGCCTTCTTGACGATGTAGTCGATGTGGCCCTTCTCCAGCAGGTCGTTGGGGTGCTTATCGTCGGTGCAGAACATGCAGCGCTCCACATACTTGTCGCACAGCAGGGGCGCCAGGGCCTCCAGATTACGGGCGGCGGTGCCCTCGCGGATCATGATGAACTGGCCGCGCTGCAGCTTGGCGATGGCGTCGTCCAGGTCGTGGCACTCGTGGTCGGAGTAGACGCCGGCGGCCACATAGGCGTTGAGGTCGTTGCCCTTCAGGTCCGGGGCGTGGCCGTCGATCTTCTTGTGGTGGGCCTGGCTGGCCACGATCTTCTCCACCACCTGGGGGTCGCCGTTGATGGTGCCCACAAAGTTCATCATCTCGGCCAGGCCCTGTACACGGGGATGGTCATAGAAGCTGTCGATGGCCCGGTAGTCCAGGTTGGCGCCGGACTCGTCCAGGGGCGTGGCGGGCACGCAGGAGGGCAGCATGAAGCGCACGTCCACCGGCAGGTCCTCGGTGGCCTGGAGCATATACTCGATGCCATCGGTGCCCATGACGTTGGCGATCTCGTGGGGGTCGGTGATGACGGTGGTGGTGCCGTGGGGCAGCACCGCCTTGGCGAACTCCACCGGGCTGACCAGGGAGCTCTCCAGGTGGATATGGGCATCCACGAAGCCGGGCAGCACGATCTTGCCGCCCACGTCCACCTCGGTGACGCCGCTGTACTCGCCCATGCCCACGATGAGTCCCTCGGCCACGGCGATGTCGCCCTGACACAGCTCGTTGGAGAACACGTTGACGTAGGTGGCGTTTTTCAGCACCAGGTCGGCCTTTTCCCGGCCGGCGGCCACGGCGATGACCCGCAGCTTTTTGGCCAGCTTGCGGTTGATCTTACCGGCATAGCTCTCTTTCACAGCCATAATAGAATTGCTCCTTTCTCCCGTCCAAAGCATTAGTTTTGTTAATTTTACATATTATCACAGCTTATCGTAAAAGTCCATCCCTTTACGCTATAAAAAAAGCGCCGCCCGGGGCGGCGAGAGTGCGGTTTTGCTTATGTTTTGCCCGCAGCGCAGGGCGGCGGAAAAGGCCGTCACCGCCCGCGCCGGCATTTGCATACGCCGCGCAGGTATTGTCGAACGGGGCGGGGCGCAGCCGGGCACGCCTGCGCACGCCTTGATCGCGTGCCGTACCGCGGAACCGCGGAGATTTTGACCCTCAACAGGCCAAGGGCGCTGCCATGCGGCAGCGCCCTTGCGCGTATCGTTCCTTATCGGTCTGCGCATTTCCTGCGGCGCAGGGTCACGGCGGACAGCGCCGCGCCGCTGCCCAGCAGCAGCGTGCACCACAGCCCCAGCAGTCCCGCATCCGCGGTCTTGGGGGACGGCTGCGGCGTGTCCGTGCGGTAGTAGTAATTGCCCGCGGCCGGCGCTCCTTTTCTCTCCCGCCCTCTTGCGCCGTCCGCCGCACCGTGCTATGATGGACACGCAACGCTTCCGGAATGCAGCCCCGGCAAAAAAAGCGCGAAGGCGTAGGGTATCGGCTGCGCAAAGGAGAGAATCGAGCTATGTGGATCCTGTTTGCCTTCGGCTCCGCGCTGTTCGCGGGCCTGACGTCTATTCTGGCCAAGTGCGGCATCCGGAAAACGGACTCCACCGTGGCCACGGCCATCCGCACCATCGTAGTGCTGGCGTTCTCGTGGCTGATGGTGTTCGTGGTGGGCTCTCAGGGCACCATCGGGGACATCAGCGGCAGGACGCTGCTGTTTCTGGTGCTGTCCGGCCTGGCCACCGGCGGCAGCTGGCTGTGCTATTTCAGGGCGCTGCAGCTGGGCGATGTGAACAAGGTGGTGCCCATCGACAAATCCAGCACCGTGCTGACCATCCTGCTGGCGGCTATTTCCCTGCAGGAGGGCGTCAGCCTGACCAAGGGCATCGGCGTGGTGCTGATCGCCGCGGGCACGTTTTTGATGATCGAGAAAAAGCAGAGCAGCGGCAAGACCAAGAGCGCCGCGTGGCTGTGGTACGCCCTGGGCTCAGCGGTGTTCGCCAGCCTGACGGCCATTTTGGGCAAGGTCGGCATCTCCGGGGTGGAGTCCAACCTGGGCACGGCCATCCGTACGGTCGTGGTGCTGGTGATGTCGTGGGTGATGGTGTTCGTCACCGGCAAGCAGGGGGAGCTGAAGGGCATCCCCAAGAAGGAGCTGGGCTTTATCTGCCTGTCCGGCCTGGCCACCGGCGGCAGCTGGCTGTGCTACTACAAGGCGCTGCAGGACGGCCCCGCCAGCGTGGTGGTGCCCATCGACAAGCTGAGCATCCTGGTGACGGTGCTGTTCTCCTATCTGGTGTTCCACGAGAGGCTGACCAAAAAGTCCGCCCTGGGCTTGGCGGGCATCGTGGCGGGCACGCTGCTGATGCTGGTTTAAGCTCTGTTTAACCTCCGTTTATGCCGTGTTTTTCCGGGCATCCTACCATGACACCGTTCACAGAGAGGGCAGCCGTCCTCTGCACGGAAACGGAGGCAAATATGGTCATAACGGCATTTCACGGTTTCTGCATTGCCCTGGCGGACAGCGTCCCCGGCGTATCCGGCGGGGCCATCCTGCTGGCGCTGGAGCTGCTGCGAAGGTGCATGCAGCAGCTCCCGACCACCGCATAAAAAGGAGAACTTCTGATGACATTCGACCGATCCCTTCTGCAATGGATACAGGACACGCTGACCAGCCCGGCGCTGGACCTTCTCATGCCGAGGGTCACGGCGCTGGGCAACGGCGGCGCGGTCTGGCTGCTGGCCGCCGGCGGGCTGCTGTGCACCAAAAAATACCGCAAGCAGGGCGTTTTGCTGCTGGGCGGGCTGGCCGCCGGCGCGCTGGTGGGCAATGTGGTGCTGAAAAATCTGGTGGCACGGCCCCGGCCCTGCTGGCTGGACAGCAGCGTGCAGCTGCTAATCCCCAATCCCACGGACTATTCGTTCCCCTCGGGGCACACGCTGTCCTCGGTGATCGGCGCGACGGTGCTGGCGAAAACCGACCGGCGCTTCGGCTATGCGGCCATCCCGCTGGCGGCACTGATCGCCTTTTCCCGGCTGTATCTCTACGTCCATTTCCCCAGCGATATACTGGCGGCGGCGGTGCTGGGCGTGGCCATCGGGGAGCTGACGTACCGCTTCGGAGGGCGCTGCTATGACAACTATCTGCGTCTGCGGCAGCAGCGCCGGGAGACGGAGCAGCGGTGAATTTTCGCCCCTTTTCGCCCCGGACTGCAATATGGAACGGCGCAGAACAACATGAAAACGCATATAGAAAGGCGGGACTTCTCTCGAAGTCCCGCCTCAGGCTGTCAAAAAAGCCTTTGGCTTTTTGACAGCCTGAATAATGCCGTTATTTTTGCGCCGCGCAGCGGCGCAAAAATATTCGCTCTGCTCAACGCACGCCTTGCAAGGCAAGGTTTAGCGCGGCATTCGATCTGATTCGAGGCGGGCTCTGCCCCTCAAGCTCCCCCAGCGGTGGAGAAGCTGCTGCGCAAAAAGATTTTTTTGCGTTTCAGCCCCGGTGCAGCACGGCGTCCAGGTCCTGCTGCGGGTGGGTGATGGGCTGCAGGTGATAGGCGTCCACCAGCGTCTTGACCACCGTCTCCGACAGGAAGGCCGGCAGCGTGGGGCCCAGGTAGATGTTTTTGATGCCCAGGGCCAGCAGCGTCAGCAGGATGCACACCGCCTTCTGCTCGTACCAGGACAGCACCAGCGTCAGCGGCAGGTCGTTGACGGTGCAGCCGAAGGCCTCCGCCAGGGCCAGGGCGATCTGCACGGCGCTGTAGGCGTCATTGCACTGGCCCACGTCCAGGATGCGGGGGATGCCGTTGATGTCCCCCAGGTCCAGGTCGTTGAAGCGGAACTTGCCGCAGGCCAGCGTCAGGATCAGCGAGTCCATGGGGGCGGACTTGACGAAGTCCGTGTAGTAGTTTCGGCCGGGGTGGGCGCCGTCGCAGCCGCCCACCAGGAAGATGTGCTTCACCGCGCCGCTTTTGATGGCGTCGATCACCGCCGGGGCGCTGTCGCTGAGCGCCCGGCGGCCGAAGCCGGTGGTCAGGATGTGGCCGCCGTTGATGCCGCTCATGCTGCGGTCGGTGGAATACCCGCCCAGGGCCAGCGCCTGGTCGATGAGGACGGAGAAGTCCTTGCGCCCCGCCGCGTCCTCCGGGATGTGCTTCAGCCCCGGATAGCCCACCACCGAGGTGGTGTAGATGCGGTCGGCATAGCTGGGCCGGGGCGGCATCAGGCAGTTGGTGGTCATGAGGATGGGCGCGGGCAGCGCGTCGAACTCCTGCTGCTGGTTCTGCCAGGCGGTGCCGAAGTTGCCCGCCAGGTGCGGATATTTCCGCAGGGCCGGATAGCCGTGGGCGGGCAGCAGCTCGCCGTGGGTGTATACATTGACGCCGGTGCCCGCCGTCTGCTCCAGCAGCTGGTGCAGGTCCTCCAGGTCGTGGCCGGACACCACGATAAAGGGGCCGCGCCGGATGTCCGTGGGGACGCGGGCCGGGGACGGGTCGCCGAAGGCGGCGGTGTTGGCCCGATCCAGCAGCGCCATGCACCGGTAGTTGACCTGGCCGAACTCAGTGAGCAGCGACAGCCACTCCTTCACGCTGTGCTGCTGATGCAGGGCGCACAGGCCCCGGTAAAACCAGCGGCTGACCTCCTCGTCCTCCTGACCCAGGCGGAAGGCGTGGTGAGCGTAGGCCGCCATGCCCTTCATGCCGAAGAGTAGCGTGCTGCGCAGGGACACCACGTCCGTGTCGCCCCGCCACAGCCACCCCGGGTCTACCTCCGGCAGCTGATGCGACGCCTGCTCCGCCCGGCGGATATAGCCCCGCAGGGCCTCGTCGTCGAAATTCACGTTGGTCAGCGTGGCGAACAGGCCGTCCGCCAGCAAGCGGGTGACCTCCGGCGGGAACTGACCCTTTTCGGTGCAGGCCTCCGCCAGGTGGATCAGCGCGCAGATCAGATGATCCTGCAAATTGGCGGTCTGGGGCTGCTTTCCGCAGACGCCGGTGCGGACGCAGCCGCTGTTGCCCGCCGTCTGCTGGCACTGGAAACAGAACATTTCAGACATAGATGGACCTCCCTGAAGCTTTTGTACATGTAGTCTGCCCGGCCGGGGCCGTTCTATACAAAGGCGCCGCCGGGGGCCAGAGGCCCCGCGGCGGCGGGCAGTTGTCTGTGCAGTTAAGTATTGGAGGCGGTCACTGCGCCACCGGCGCGTCCAGCCAGTAGATGACGTAGCACTCCTGCATCTCCCCCATGTAGAAAAAGATGTTCTCCCCCATCTCGATATGCTCGCCAAAGGCCAGATCCGGCACGAACAGCCGGCCGCTGGTGCGCTTGGGGCCCTTGATGGTAAAGCCCTCCGGCGTGGGGTGCTGCCGCAGCTCGTTGGCCGCCTCCGTCAGGCCGGGGAAGTGCAGCGTCCGCTCCAGCTCCTCCAGCTGTGTGGCACCGTTGATATACACCAGATGATCTTGATCCTTGAACCAGTTGATGCGCATGGCAGGGCCTCCTTGTCTGTAATAAAACCAGTATACCACACCGCGGCGGCGTTGTCACCACCCGGCGGATAAAAAGAGAGCCGGGAGCGGCAAAGCCGCCCCCGGCTGTGTGTCGTTTCGGTCAGCGCAGCCCCGCCGCGTCCATGATGGCCTCGATGCTGTCCACCGGGCCGTCGCTCCAGGGGTAGGCCGCGTCCGCACAGCCGGCGGACTCCAGCAGGCTCTCCGCGCCGGGCTGCAGCAGCTTCTGGTACATGCTGTCCACGTTGGCCAGCTTCTCCAGCATCTCCGAGCGGGCGGTCTCGTCCTTGGCGGCCAGCCACTGCTGCGCCGCGGCCTTGATCTCGTCCGCGCCCAGGCCGGTGCCCACGCCCCAGTCCAGCAGCTGCACCGCGCCCTGCACCGCCGTCATGGACGAGCCGGCGGTGCCCACCTGCACGGTCTTATCCACCTGGTCCAGAATGGGCAGGTCGATGGTCTGGCCGGCGTCAGGGGTATCAGCGGTGTCGCCGGTGCCCGGCTGCACGTTCTCCGCGTCCTGCACCGGCTTGCTCTCGTCCTCCGCCGGCAGCGTTTTGGCGCCGCAGGCGCACAGCAGCACGCTGGCCAGAATGGCCAGGATCAACAGTACTTTTTTCATAAAGCTCGCTCCTTTCGTTTTCGCCGCTTTCCTTACACCTCCCGGAAGCGGCCCTCTCTGCACCGGATGCTCCGCAGCCCCGTGTGCCGTAAGCCCAGCAGCGCGTCCATTTCCCGCGCCGCATTTTCATAGCGGTCGTTCTGGTGGTGCACCAGGAGGTAGTCCGCCTCTCTGAGCTGTCCCGCCGCCTGGCGGCAGAAGGTGCGCACCGGCGCGGCCACCTGGAACACCCAGATGGGCGCGCAGATGGTCACATGGTCGTAGGCCGTCAGGTCGATGTCCACCGGTTCAATGGGCATATCCCAGCGGTGCATGCCGTACCGGCCGCACCACCAGAAGCCCAGCGTCCCCTCCGTCCGCTCCGCGGCCCTGATCTCATACAGCGCCGCGCCGGTGCGGTCCGCCCACAAACAGCGTCCAGAACAGCAGCCACTTCCGGGCGGCGGCGTATCGTGAATGGGTGGTCATTGGCCGTCACTCCCCCTCTTTCCCATTTTCGTCCTCCTTATTTCTTCCCTTCCACCAGGCCGCGGAACAGGGCGTCCTTGTTGAAGTCGCCCTCCACGAAGCCGGGTATCTCCTTGATGCTCTTGCACAGGCTCAGGCTGAAGCCCACGGTGATCTGCTCCAGCTCCTCCGGGGTGTAGTCCATGTTGCCGGTGACGATCAGCGTGGCGATGCTGTGGCTCACCAGCCACATGTCCCGGAAGTAGTAGTCCGCCTCCGCCGCGGTGATGTGATAGATCTCCATCAGGGAGGGGCGCACCAGCTCCTGGGAGTGGCGCATAGCCCGCAGGGCCGCGCCGTCGCCGGAGGTCAACAGCAGCAGACGGTACAGCTCCGGCTCCTCCCGGGCGAAGCGGGCGTACTGCTTTCCGTAGCCCAGGAAGGGGATCTCCTGCCGCAGGCCCTCGGCCACATATTCGTCGAACCGCTGCTGGGCCAGGGCGCAGACGTCGGCGCGCAGGGCCTCCATGGTGCCGAAGCAGGTGAAAATGGGCCGGGTGGAGATGTCCAGCGCCTCCGCCACCGCCTTGGCCGTCAGCGCGCCGGCGCCCTGGCGACGCACCACGTCCATGGCCGCCGCGGCCAGCTGCTGCCGGGTGAACTTGTTTTTCGGTGCCATTGAAGTCCTCCTTCCAATATGCACTATATAATGCACATCAAGCGATGCACATTATAGCACGTCTCGCCGGTTTGTCAACCCCCGAAGGGACAAATTTCGCCGCAAATCCCCGGAAAGCGGCGGGAGGGCGCTTTCCGGCGTGTTTCCCCTGCTGACGGTATGCTTCTGCGCAGCAAAAAACGGCGGTCAAAGCGAGAGACGCTTTGACCGCCGGGGCCGGGATCACTTGTGCAGCAGGGGGCTCAGGGGCTTGTAGATCAGGAAGCACAACGCCACGTCCAGCAATCCCTTGCACAGGGTGAAGGGGATGTTGAACACCATCAGGCAGTTCAGCAGCGCGTTGGAGGTCGGCACCTGCGCCACCGTCCCCAGGATCTCCTGGTACATGCCCACGATGGCCTCCAGCGGCATGCCGTACAGCACCACATAGGCGGGATAGACGATGAAATAGTTGATGGGCAGGCTGATGACCGCCATGGCGGCGGCTCCGGCCAAGGAGCCCCACAGCGCCCCGCCCCGGTTCTTGTGCTTCTTGTAGATGATACCCGCAATAAACGCGAACACCGCGCCCAGCAGGAAGTTGGACAGCTCGCCCACGCCGGCGCTGGAGCCGAAGGGCA
>ERZ827156.2802-NODE-2802-length-17008-cov-11.883383_pt1 | contig 17008 bp, 17 predicted proteins | sample MGYA00519919_ERZ827156 | MGnify/ENA primary metagenome ERZ827156 (study PRJEB31778, sample SAMEA3449269) | human gut metagenome | biome: human gut; feature: human-associated habitat; material: faeces | place: United Kingdom | collected 2010/2012 ... | reverse complement strand
CAAGTGCCAGCGCCTTGAAAATATCCACACCGCTTCGAATGCCGCCATCCACAAAAATCTTCATGCTGCCGCCGACAGCCTTCACGATTTCAGGAAGAACTTCTGCTGTTGCCGGGCACTGGTCTAATACCCTGCCACCGTGGTTCGATACCACAATTCCGGCAGCCCCGGCTTCTTTTGCTTTTAAAGCTCCTTTTACCGTCATAATTCCTTTTACAATAAACGGAACCCCAGCAAGCTCTGCCACTTCCCGTAGTTCTTCCACAGTCTTACTGCCTGCCGGCGGCTCTAAATTCTTAAGAAATGGCAAGCCTGCTGCATCTACATCCATGGCTACCGCAAAGGCTTTCGCTTCGTGCACCAGTGCCATTTTTTCTTTGATGATTTCAAGGTTCCACGGCTTTACCGTTGGGATTCCAAGTCCCTGTTCTTTGGCAATTGCCTTTGTAGCTGCCACCATGACATTACTGTCTGTACCATCACCGGTAAAAGCTGCAATTCCGCATTCCGCACAGGACGATACCAGAATATCATTATAGGAAATGTCATTGAGACAGTCTCCGTAATGCAGATTCACCGCTCCTACCGGGCCTGCAAAGAACGGGTATTTGAAAGTCTTTCCAAAGAGTTCCAGAGAGGTATCCACCGGACCATTCTCGTGAATCGTGTCCATATTCACTCTGATCTCCTGCCACTTCTGGTAGTTGCGGATGAAGCCGGTGCCGATGCCCTTGGCGCCGGGGCCGGGCACGGTGTTCTTGCAGGCCACGCCGTTGCACACGGGACAGGACTTGCAGTAGGGGCCCATGCAGGTGCGGGCATTGGCCAGGATCTCCTGATACGTCATGATAGGTACTTCCTCCTTATATACTATGTCCTGCGGGAGGCCCGGCAGGGCCTCCCTATGTCATCTTTTGGTCGGGATATGCCGCCCTTACCGGATGCCGGCGATAAACAGGCCGGGATCCTTTTCCAGCTGTTTTTTGGCCCAGGCGAGCATCTCATACACGTCCACCGCGCCGGTGATCACCGCGCCGTTGTCCCAGGTCTCCGCCGTGTGAGCGCGCAGGAAGTCGTCCGGCGCGCCGGTGCGGACGTAATAGGGGTGGGCCTCGGCGCTGACCAGCCGGGCGCTCTCTGCCCGGTGGGTGTAGAACCCCCGCTTGCCGGAGAGCACCGTCAGGCAGTCCTGCATGACGTTGCTGGCCGTGGGGAAGCGCCCGGCGCCCTGGCCGTAGAAGCTCTGGCGGCCCAGCTTCTCCGCCTCATAGGTGATCAGGTTGAAGTTGGCGGGCACGGCGGCCTCCAGCTCGTTCCCGCCCACCAGGGTGGGCTCCACATAGGCGCACACGCCGCCGTCGGCGCTCTCGGCCCGGGCCAGCAGCTTACAGGCGAAGCCGTGGGCCTGGAAGGCCGCGATGTCCCCGGCCGTCACGGTGCGGATGCCGAAGGTGGGGATGTCCGTCTCGGTCAGCACCGCGTCAAAGGCGATGTTGGCGGAGATGCACAGCTTGCGGCGGATGTCGTCGCCGTCGATGTCGGCAGAGGGGTCCGCCTCGGCGTAGCCCAGGTCCTGGGCCTGCTTCAGAATGGCGGGGAAGTCCACCGGGGCGCGGTGCATGGCGTCCATGATGAAGTTGGTGGTGCCGTTCATGATGCCGCCCACGGCGCACACGGTGTCCAGCCGCTTTACGCGCTCCAGGTTCACCAGCCAGGGGATACCGCCGCCCACAGCGGCGGTGCAGCGCAGGGCCACGCCCTGCTTTTCAGCCAGCGCCGTCAGCTCCGTGTAATAGGCGGCGATCAGCGCCTTGTTGGCGGTGACCACGTTCTTGCCCCGCTCCATGGCGGCGGTGACGTACTCATAGGCCGGGTGCAGCCCGCCCATGACCTCCACCACCGTGTCGATGGACGGGTCGTTGAGGATGTCGTTGATGTCGTATGTGGCCGTGCCCTCCGGCACGCCCTCCTTGGGACGGCGCAGCAGCACGCGGCTGACGCGCACGTCGTCACGCTCCGCGGCCAGCGCGGCCACGCCGCCGCCGACCACGCCAAACCCCAGCAGTCCGATGTTCATCATGCTCTCTACCTCCGCATCTGACGTTTTGCTCATTGTACCCGCGGAAGGGAACGCTGTCAAGGGCCATCGCCGCCGCGGGCCGCAGACGTGGAACCCCTTTGCCTTCCCCTTGAGGGGAAGGTGGCGCGCAGCGCCGGATGAGGTGTCATTGCGAGGAGGGCGAAGCCCGACGTGGCAATCTCGGCCCCCTCTGGGAGGGGGTTCGCGGTGTTGAATGACACGCCGGTGGCGTGTCAGACCCGCGAACCGACCGACCCGCAGGGAGACTTGTCGCCGCAGGCGACTGGGGGAGAGAACTCCGTCCCCCGCAGGGGTATTTCGCGCCCCGGCGCGAGTGCCTTTTGCCCTCGACGGCAAAAGGCACCAAAAACGCCGCCAAAACCGACGGTTTTGGATTCTCTTGGCGCGCTATGCCCTGTGCGAACCCTTATAAATCGCACCACACGCAATTGGCCTGCCACTCAACGTTGTCGGTCAAAAGGACTGTGCCATCACAGCTTTCCGCTGCCGCTGCCCGGTGTCACGGTAGGGCCTTGTTCTTCTATCGTCTCGAGCCGGCAGAGTCGTCGGCCCCTACACTCATCTGCCGCTAACCCTTCGCAGGGGCCGATGTCTACATCGGCCCGTCGCAAGCACCTCTTGGGCGCGTCCCCCTTCGCAGGCACGCTCGCTAACCGTCCTCGCCCCCTATCTCCCCATATCCCGGTGGCTCTCCGCCACGGAGAACCCCAATTCGCCGATGTGCGCCGCCAAACGGTGCGCCACCGCCACCGACCGGTGCCGTCCGCCGGTGCAGCCCACGGCCAGCACCAGCTCCGTCCGCCCCTCCTGCCGGTACTGCGGCAGCAGCAGATCCACCAGCGGCGTCAGCTTGTCCCAAAAGGCCCCGGTGATCTCCGCGGCCATCACATAATCCCGCACCGGCTGGTCCAGGCCGGTCAGCTTCTTCAGCTCCGGCACATAGTAGGGGTTGGGCAAAAACCGCACGTCCAACACCAGATCCGCCTCCGGCGGCAGCCCGTTCTTAAAGCCGAAGGACAGCACCGTGATGTGCATCGCCCCCTGCTCTCCGCCGCCAAGCAGCGTCCGCAGCGTGCTGCGCAGCTTGGCCGCAGAGAAGGCCGATGTGTCCAGCACCAGGTCCGCCCGCTGGCGCACCGGCGCCAGCAGCGCCCGCTCCCGGTCCACCGCCTCTTCAATAGAGCCGTCGCCGCACAGCGGATGGCTCCTCCGCGTCTCCTTGTACCGGTTTATGATGGTCTTGGTGTCCGCCTCCAAAAACAGCAGCCGGCACCGCAGCCCCTGCCGCTTCAGCTGGTCCACCGCCTCCGTCAGGCGCACGAAGGGCTCCCCGGTCCGCACGTCGTACACAAAGGCCAGCCGGTCATACCGCCCTCCCGCCGCCGCGCAGAATTCGGCAAACTTCACGATCATCTCCGCCGGCAGGTTGTCCACGATGTAGTACCCGCAGTCCTCCAGGCAGATGGCCGCCCGGCTCTTCCCCGCGCCGGACATGCCCGAAATAATAAGTATCTCCATCAAATTTACCCTAATATCGTTATCTCTCACCACAGCCGCTTCCAAGCGCGGCAGGGGCGGCCGGCGCCGCCGTATTCCGGCAAAACCGCCCCTTCTTATGCCTATTCCATGTCTTTCTTAGCCGTTCCATGATGCAGTCAACAAACATTTATGCACCATATACATAAAAATTGTGAATATAAATTCACTCTATGACCCGCACCTCCGGCTCCAATTCCACACCGGTCTGCTGCCGCACGCGGCGCTGGATCTCCGCCATCAGGGCCGTCACATCGGCGCAGGTGGCCCCGCCCCGGTTGATAACGAACCCCGCGTGCTTCTCCGACACCTGGGCCCCGCCCACGGTCAGCCCCTTCAGGCCGCACTGGTCGATCAGCGCCGCGGCATAGTGGCCCTCCGGCCGCTTGAAGGTGCTGCCCGCACTGGGATATTCCAACGGCTGTGAAGCCTTTCTCCTTGCCAGCAGCTCATCCATTTTCGCCTTGATCTCCGCGCCGTTTCCCGGCTGCAGCCGGAACACCGTCCGCAGCACCACTGCCTCCGGCCGCTCCGTCAGCAGGCTGTGCCGATAGGAAAACCGCATCTCCGCGCCCGTCAGCGTCCGGATCCCCTCCTCCGGAAACAGCACGGTCACTTCCTTCACCACCTGTGCCATCTCTCCGCCGTAGGCCCCGGCGTTCATGCACACCGCGCCGCCTACGCTGCCCGGTATCCCGTGGGCAAATTCCAGGCCGGAAAGCTCACTTTTCTGCGCAAAAACAGCCGATTTTGCCAGTGAAGCACCGCTTTCCGCCACGATCTCTCCATCCACATCCCCCTTTTTCAAGCCGCACAGCTCCCTGGTGCCGATCACCAGGCGGTCCACGCCGCCGTCGGGAAACAGCACGTTGGTGCCGTTGCCCAGCACAAACGGCCGCGCACCGACCTCCCGCGCCCGGCTCACCAGCAGCACCAATTCTTCCCCGCTGCGGGGAAACGCCATGCGCCGCGCCGGCCCTCCAATGCGGAAGGACGTATACCGTCCCAGCGGCACGTCCTTCTCATAGTCCATCTCCGGCAGATAGTCCGCCGTCCATTTGTCCAGCTCCTCGTACCAGCTCATAGTACCTCCAAGCCTTGAAAATACAGGTTTTTTCTCAGTATGCCCCGCTCAGATACGCTTATTCTTCCCCAGCAGTGCCGCGCCGATCAGCCCCGCCCGATTGCCCAGCTGGGCCTTGACGATCCGCGTCCGCCGGTCCCTGCCGCAGGGGATGCTCTCCCGCGCCACGCGCTGCTGTATCGGCAGCAGCAGCTGCTCATCGGCCTCATTGCTGACGCCGCCGCCGATGGCCAGCGTGTCCGGCTGGAAAATATTTACCACATTCACCACGCCGCAGGCCAGATAGTCCACGTATTTCTCACACACCGCCTGCCCCACCGGGTCGCCCTGCCGGGCGGCGATAAAGGCCGACTGGCCGGACACATGGCCGTCATTTTCGGCCACCACACGGGCCAGAATGCTATCCGGATGGGCCGCCAGCGCCTCTGCCGTCATGCGCTTCAGCGCCGTAGCGCTGGCATACTGCTCCCAGCATCCCCGGCGCCCGCAGGGGCACGGCAGGCCGTTCTGCTCGATGACCATGTGCCCCACCTCGCCGGCCATACCGTTGGCCCCGTGGTATATTTTTCCATTGTGCACGATGCCCGCGCCCACGCCTGTCCCCACCGTTATGGTCACAAATCGCTTGCTCTCGCGCCCTGCGCCCGCGTGGTATTCCGCCAGCGCCGCACAGTTGGCGTCGTTCTCAATATACAGCGGAATATTCAAATATTTATGAAACAGCTTCCGCAGCGGCACCTCCCGCAGCGGCAGGTTGCAGGTGTAGTTGATGGATCCGGAGCGGATCTCCACCGTCCCCGGCACGCCCACACCCACAGAGGCCACGTCGCCCACCGGTATGCCCGCCGCCTTGGCCAGCTCCTGCACCAGCGAAGCCACCGTCCAGGCCAGTCCCTCCCGGTCCGCGATGGAGGCCACCTTCATTTTCTGCGTCGCCAGAAGATTTCCGTACTCGTCCACCAGCCCCGCCTTGAGGTTGGTGCCGCCAATATCCACGCCTACATACTTCATTGGTGCTTCGCTCCGTCCTCTGCGGTCTTTTCCTTCAGCATGGCGTCCACCTTGCTGTCAAACTGCGTCACGAAATCCCGCGCCGCGTTGTAGCCGTACTTCATCTGCCGGTTCTTCATGGTGGCGATCTCCACGATGCCCGCCAGGTTCCGCCCCGGCCGCACCGGGATAGTCACGATGGGCAGATGCACGTCCAGCATGGTGTATTTCTCCTCGCCCAGACCCAGCCGGTCGTAGAACTTCCCATCCTCCCACTGCTCCAGCTGGATGACCAGGTCGATCTCCGTGTCGAACTGCACGGCGCCCATGCCGAACAGCTGCTGCACGTCGATAACGCCCACGCCGCGTATCTCGATGTAGTGCCGGATGATCTCCGGCGCGGTGCCGTACAGGGAGTTGGACACCCGGCGTATCTCCACCGCGTCGTCGGCCACCAGCCGGTGGCCGCGCTTGAGCAGCTCAATAGCGGTCTCGCTTTTGCCGATGCCGCTGTCGCCCAGGATCAGCACGCCCTGGCCGTAGATGTTCATCAGCACGCCGTGCCGCGTGATCTGCGGCGCCGTTACCCGGTTGAGATAGTCAATGAGCTGGCTGGTGACGTCCACCGTGGAGTCCACCGCCCGCAGCAGCGTGCGGTCGTGCTTCTCTGCCATCTGCACCAGCTCGGCCGGCGCGTCCATGTTCCGTGCCACGATCAGCGCCGGGAAGGGATAGCTCATCAGCTGATTGAACACCCGCAGCCGCTCCGCGCCGGTCATGCGGTCCAGATAGCGCATCTCGCCGCGGCCCAGGATCTGCAGGCGCTTGTCGTCAAAATAGTCGTAAAACCCCACCAGCTGCAGCGCCGGGCGGTTCACATCCGATATGGTGATCACCGCCGTGTCGAAATCGCTGCCGCGGTGCAGCACCTCCATGCCGAAGGTCTCCACCATTTTTTTCAGGCTGGCCGGTGTACGTCTCACTTTTTCCATGGGTGCTCCTTCTGCCCAAACGGGCGATTTTACCACTTATAAGTACACCTTAATTATATCTTGTGCGCCGCATTTTCGCAACACTTTCCCGCCGCAAAAAAAATTCGTTTTTTTGTCAAATAACACTTGCATTTTTGGCGCACATCTGTTATTATATCAACTGCTTGCAATGCAAGAGGTATGTTATGACAGCAAGGAGGTGCAACGGATGGCAAAGTGCGAATTTTGCGACAAGGGCGTGACCTTTGGTATCAAGGTGTCCCACTCTCATCGGCGTTCCAATCGCCCCTGGAAGCCCAATGTCAAGCGCGTGAAGGCTGTGATCAACGGTACGCCTCGCCATGTGTATGTTTGTACCCGATGCCTGCGTTCCGGCAAGGTTACCCGCGCGATCTGATCGCGTCTAAACTGCACAGTTAAAAGCTCTGCGACGTGTCGCAGAGCTTTTTGCGTATCCCGAAAAGCCAGATACCCTGCCTTTTAAGCAGGGTATCTGTTTTTTACAGCTCCGGGTCCCAGCTTTTCTTCTCCGTGCACCGCGGCGGGACGTCCTCTGCTGTGACGGGTCCGGCCTCGGGAACGGCCCCTGCGGTGCGCCGGTCAAAGCCCAGGTAACGGGTGCCCTGGAACGTCAGATCGCCCACGTCGCCCTCCGCCATCATGCCGTATTCCCTTCCGGGGATGTGCAGTTCCAGACGGTCGCCGCTGTCGAACTGGAACGTGGCGTAATAGGTGGTGGAGGTAGAGGTGTGCATGGCGCCATCGTTGTGATGGTGGTGCACATCCGTGTTCTGTCGCTTGGACACCACCGTGGCAGCCACCGTCAGCCGGGGCGAATTGTTGTTCTTGTGCCACGTACTGATGCCCTTGATGAAGAATACGATGAAGGCCATGATCACAATGGCAAATATCAGAAACACGAATCCCTGCATCACATCAAAGCCTATTCCAAACCCCATAGCCCGTCTCCTTTCATATCTGTAAAGTTGTTTTCATTTACGCCTTCTTCAAATGATGAGCCGCAGCCTTCAGCATCAGCTTCTTGGTACCCACCGTGTCAAAGGCCACTTCCAGCAGCGCATCTCCGCCCATGGCCCGGACGGAGAGCACCAGTCCCTTGCCGAAGGCATCATGCTCCACCGTCTCCCCTGCCTGCAGCTGCATCGCCGGCACCGCAGGTGCGGCGGTCGCCTTGGAGGCGGCTCCGGCGGTGCGAAGCGACTCTGCGCCGGGCGTTTTCCGGCCGGTGCCGCGGCCGTAGGAGCCATAGCTGCCGCTGTAGACGCCGTAGCCGTCCTGCCCCCTCCGGCTGCCGCCGTAGGACATGTCCCCGTCATCCTCGTCCCACGCCTCGCTGCGGGGCACCGGCTTGGACAGCCACTCCATGTTGTCCTCCGGGATCTCGTTGAGGAACCGGGAGGGCATGCAGGGCGTGGTCTTGCCGTACAGGGTGCGCTGGCGGGCGTTGGTCAGCGTCAGCTTCTCCCGGGCGCGGGTCATGGCCACATAGCACAGCCGGCGCTCCTCCTCCATCTCGTCGCCATCGCCCATGGCGCGGTTTCCCGGGAAAAGGCCCTCCTCCATGCCCACCACGAACACCAGCGGGAACTCCAGGCCCTTGGCGGCGTGCATGGTCATCATGGTCACGCAGTTGTCGCCGTCCACCCGGCTGTCCAGGTCGGTGTACAGCGCGATCTCGTCCAGGAAGCCGGACAGGCTGGTCTCCGCGCCCTCCGCGTTCTCCAGGTACGTCAGGATGCTGGAGCGCAGCTCCGTCACGTTCTCCAGGCGGCCGCGGCTCTCCATATCGTCCTTCTCCTGCAGCGCGGGCACATAGCCGCTGCGCTGGCAGACGTAGTCGTAGAACTCCGGCAGCTCATACTTCGGCAGACTGCCGCGCATTTCCTCGATCATATCTGTAAAGGCTTTTAGCTTTGCAGCCGCGTTCTTCAGGTCCGGGAACTCATCCGCCCGCAGGAACACGTCATACAGCGTCAGGCCGTTCTGGGCGGCGATGACCTGGGCCTTGTCCACCGTGGTCTGGCCGATCTTCCGGGCGGGGACGTTGACGATGCGCCGCAGGCGCAGGTCGTCGGTGGGGTTGTTGATGACGCACAGGTAGGCCAGCATGTCCTTGACCTCGGCCCGGTCAAAGAACTTCAGGCCGCCGTAGATCTTATAGGGCACGCCGCTGCGCTTGCAGGCATATTCCAGCGCGTTGGACTGGGCATTGGTGCGGTAGAGGATGGCACAGTCGCCCCAGCTGCCGCCCCGGCGGTAGTACATCATGATCTGGCCCAGCACGAAGCTGGCCTCGTCGCTCTCGTTGAAGGTGGTCTTTACCGTCACCAGCTCGCCGCGGCCGTTCTCCGTCCACAGCGTCTTGCCCTTGCGGCCCTGGTTGTTGCGGATCACCGCATTGGCCGCGTCCAGGATGTTCTGAGTGGAGCGGTAGTTCTGCTCCAGACGGATCACCCGCGCCCCCTTGAACTGCCGCTCAAAGCTGAGGATATTGGTGATGTCCGCCCCGCGGAAGCGGTAGATGCTCTGGTCGTCGTCGCCCACCACGCAGATATTGCGGGCAGGGCCGGTCAGCAGCTTGGCCAGCTCATACTGCAGGGCGTTGGTATCCTGGTACTCGTCGATCAGCACATAGCGGAACTTGTGCTGGTAGTATTCCCGCACGTCCGGCGCCGTCTGCAGCAGGTACACCGTGTGCCACAGCAGATCGTCGAAGTCCAGCGCGTTGGCGTCGTGCAACTTCTTGTTGTAAAGCATATACGCTTTACCCATCCTTATTTTACGCCAATCGTTGATGGCCTGCCACTGCTCCAGGAAGGCTTCCGGCGACTGCATGTCGTTTTTGGCGCGGGAGATGACCGTCTGCACCTCCCGGGGCGGGAAGGACTTCTCCTCCAGGCCCAGCTCCTTCAGAACGTCCTTGACCACCCGCTTGCTGTCGTCGCTGTCGTAGATGGTGAAGCTGCGGTCGAAGCCGATGCGGTCGATGTCCCGGCGCAGGATGCGCACGCAGGCGGAGTGGAACGTCATCGCCCAAACACTCTCCGCGCCCTGGATACCGAAGGCGGAGAGTCTCTCTCTCAGCTCGTTTGCCGCCTTGTTCGTGAATGTCACCGCCAGCACCGACCACGGCGCGGCGGGCTCAAGCGTGCAGAGGTGCACCATGCGGCTGCGCTCGTCACTCGTCGGATGCTCGGGATAGCTCTCCAAAAATGCAAGGTCGTCCTCCGTCGCCCACGCCGGCACATCCGCGCTGTCGCTCCCCCGCCCGTAGGTCAAAAGATTTGCGACGCGGTTGATGAGAACCGTCGTCTTGCCGCTGCCCGCGCCCGCGAGCAGCAGCAGCGCGCCCTCGGTCGTCAGCACGCCGCGGCGCTGTTCAGGGTTGAGTTTTGCAAAATCCCGCGCAATGGCCGCTTTTCTCGCAGCGGCATAGCGGGCGATAAAATCGCTCATATTGTTTTCACCTTTCCTGATCTTTCCACATCTTACCCTTTTTTCGTGCTCCGGTCAACTCCGTTCGACAAAAATCGACTTTTTGTTCGATTTTTTTGTTGACAAGAACGTTTGTTCGATTTATAATCATACTCGAACAAGGATTCTATTTGTCAGGAGGAATTTTCCATGGCTGCTTCCACATTTATTTTCGTTTTCATCGGCGTCAGCGTCGTCACCACCAAGGTGATGAACACGCTGCTCCTGCTCGACCAGCCCAAGCGCCGCAGAGCGAGATCCGCCCGCTGAGAACATGAACCTTCTCGACAAGCTCACGATCCTTTCCGACGCGGCAAAGTACGACGCCGCCTGCACCTCGAGCGGGGCCAAGCGCGGCTATCAGGAGGGCAAGATCGGCTGCACGTCCACGTCCGTCGCAGGCTGCTGCCACACGTTTTCGTCCGACGGCCGCTGCGTGACGCTCTTGAAGGTGCTGCTCTCGAACGACTGCTGCTACAACTGCAAATACTGCGTCAACCGCTGCACGAACGACACACCGCGCGCGACCTTTACGCCCGAAGAGCTTGCCGAGCTGACGATCGAATTCTACCGCCGCAATTATATCGAAGGGCTGTTCCTCTCCTCCGGCGTGCTGCGCTCGCCGGACTACACGACGGAGCTGATGATCCGCGCGCTGTCCATTCTGCGCCGCGAATACCGCTTCAACGGCTACATCCACGCCAAGGCCATCCCCGGCGCCTCGCCGGAGCTGGTCGAGCAGCTTGGGATGCTCGCCGACCGCCTGAGCGTCAACATCGAGCTGCCGAGCGAAGCGTCGCTGCGCGCCCTCGCGCCGAACAAGACAAAAGCCGCCGTGCTGCGGCCCATGCGCTTCATCGCGGACCGCGGACAGGAAAACCGGCGCGAGCTGGTCAAATACCGTCACGCGCCGCGCTTTGCCCCCGCGGGGCAGGCCACGCAGATGATCGTCGGCGCGACCGGAGAGAGCGACCGCCACATCCTGACGCTGACGCAATCGCTCTATGACACCTATCACCTCAAGCGTGTTTTCTACTCGGCCTATGTGCCGGTGGTGGAAAATACGCTCTTACCGTCTCTGGATACCAAGCCGCCTCTTCTGCGCGAGCACCGACTCTATCAGGCGGACTGGCTGCTGCGGTTCTACGGCTTTCGCGCCGGCGAGCTGCTCGACGAAAGCCAGCCGGACTTTGATCCGCAGCTCGATCCCAAGTGCTGCTGGGCGCTGCGGCACCCCGACTTCTTCCCGGTCGAGGTCAACCGCGCGGATTACGAAGCACTGCTGCGCGTTCCCGGCATCGGCGTGGTCAGCGCGAAGCGCATCCTTGTCGCGCGGCGCGGCGGAGCGCTGCGCGCCGAGGACCTCAAAAAGCTCGGCGTCGTGCTCAAGCGGGCGCAGTATTTTCTCACCTGCTCTGGCCGAAGCACCGCACCGCTGCGGCTCTCGCTCGAGGGGGTCCGGCGCAATCTGACCGCCACGGAGCGCACCTCGCTTCCGGCGGGATTGCTCGACCAGCTCTCACTCTTTGAGCCGGCATAATGAGGAGTTATTTATGACATGGCGCGAGGTCGTTTATGAATACGACGGCAGCTTCGATGGACTTCTGTGCTGCATCTACGAAAGCTACACGCAAAAGGAGCTCCCCGCCGCGTTTTTCCGCACCGGAGAGCTCGAGCCATGCTTGTATGAGGTCCGCGCCGTCACGACGGACGCGGCGCACGCACGCCGCGTATACGAAGGCTTCCGGCGCTTTTCGCCGGAGGTCGGACCATTTTTGCGCCGCGCGTACTGGACATGCCTGCCCGAAAAAGAGCTTGCCATCTATCGCTTTGCCGCCAAGCTCTACCGCGAGGGAAAGCCGCTGCTGCAGCGCCTTTCCGATGAAACGTATCATCCCCTGCTGCGCGCTGTGCGGCAGCTGAACGGCGAGCTGGAGCAATACCGCGGCTTCGTGCGCTTTTCCGACATCGGCGGCGTGCTCGCCGCGGAGATCGAACCGAAAAACCGCGTTCTGCCGCTTCTGCGCGGTCACTTCTGCCAGCGCTGCCACGATGAGACCTTTTTCCTCTATGACCGCACGCACCGCGAGGCGCTCTTTTATGCCGACGGTCATTCTGCCATCGTACCGCTGGAGGAGTTCGTCATGGCTCCGCCCGACGAGACGGAAAAACGCTATCGCCGGCTCTGGCGTTGCTTTTATGACACCATCGCCATCCGCGAACGGGAAAATCCGAAGCTCCGCATGTCACATATGCCGAAGCGTTTTTGGCCGCTGCTGACGGAGCTTCAGTCCGATCCGGACGCTATCCCTCCGTCTCCATCGCCGTGCGCAGCTTTTGCAGCGCCCGACGCTCCAGCCGCGATACCTGCACCTGCGACACGCCAAGCACCCGCGCCGTCTGCTCCTGCGTCAGCGCCTTGAAAAAGCGCAGCAGGATCGTCATGCGCTCCCGCTCCGGCAGCAGGTCGATCGCCGCGCGAAGGGAAAGCTGCTCGATCAGGCTCTCCTCCGGGCTTTCCGTGCCGAGAAGCGTTTCCAGCGTTAGCCCGTCGCCCATCTCCTGCTGAAAGGACTCCGGCGCGGCAGAGGCAAGGTCGGCATCCGCGATCTCCTCGACGCTCAAGCCGGTCTCCTCCGCAAGCTCCGAGAGGACAGGCTCGCGTCCGAGCTGCACCCGCAGCTTCTCCCGCGCACTGTAGATGCTCTGCGACCGTTCACGCAGGGTCCGACTCACCTTTATCGCGCCGTCGTCACGGAGGAATCGCCGTATCTCTCCCGCGATCTTTGGCACGGCGTAGGTGGAAAACTGCGTTCCGTATGTAAGGTCAAATCCCTTAACAGCCTTTAGAAATCCAATGCAGCCGAGCTGGTAGAGGTCCTCTGTCTCCACGCCGCGGCCATTGTAGCGGCGCACGACGCTCCAGATCAGGCCGGTATTCTCCCGCAGTACACGCTCGCCGGCTTCCTCGTCGCCGCTCTGTGCCGCCTCGAGCAGGGCAAAGGTCTCGGCTGTGCTCATGCGCGGCCCGCGCGCTGCGCGATCCTTTTGCGCATGGTCACGACGGTCCCCTTGCCCGGGCGGGAGCGGACCTTGAGCGTATCCATGAAGCTCTCCATGATGGTGAAGCCCATGCCGCTGCGCTCCTCGCCTCCGGTCGTAAAGAGCGGCTCGCGTGCTTTCTCCACGTCCGCAATGCCGCGTCCCCAGTCGTATACTGCGATCTCCAGCACACCGCCGTCCAGCAGGCGCACGCGGACCACGATCTTTCCAAGCGTATCGGGATAGGCGTGAACGATGGCATTTGTCACCGCCTCGCTCACCGCCGTCTTGATGTCGCCGAGCTCGTCGAGCGTCGGGTCGAGCTGGGACGCAAAGGCCGCGACCGCGCTGCGGGCAAAGCCCTCGTTCGTGCTGCGGCTGAGAAACTCCAGTTTTATGTAGTTGCTGCTCTTTTTCATATCCTTCCTCCTTACTGCATTGTGACCAGACGCGGCACCCCCGCCGCGTCGAAAACCTTTCGGGCCTGCGCCGGCACGCCGGTGACGATCAGACTTCCGCCGAGCGCCGCCATGCGGCGGTGTGCGCGCAGCACCACGGCGATCCCGGAGGAATCCATGAAGGACACTCCCGAAAGGTCCATCGTCAGCGACAGCGGCAGCGCCGCGTCGAGCGCGTGGTCGATCTGCTGCATCGCGCCGTGCGCGCCGTGGTGATCCAGCTCTCCGCTGATCGCAAGCGTCATCTCTCTTCCGTTTGTTCTTGTCAGAACCTCCATGTCCAGACCTCCTCTTGCTCGTTCTGCACCTCTGTGCGCTTTCAGTATAGCCTGTCTGCGACCGTTTTTTTGTCGAAAGAATGTGCCATTCCGTTTCTTTTTGCCTGTTCTGTCTTTTTTTCGCTTGCTCTTTTCCCATCGGACATTGTAAAATGCTGCTATCATATCAAGGGCCGAACGGCCTGATATAAGGAGGCAGTGCCATGCGCAGACACGACCGTGAGATCACCGACAGCCGGGAGATCCTCTCCATTGTCAATGAATGTAAAGTTATTCGCCTTGCCATGCTTGATGAACAGGGACTCCCCTACATCATCCCGCTCAATTTCGGCTACCGCTTCGCGGACGGCGTTTTTACCTTCTACTGCCACAGCGCCAGGGAAGGCCGCAAGCTCGAGCTGCTGCGCCGCGACCCGCGCGTATCCTTTGAAATGGACTGCCGCGGCGAGCTGCAGTCCGCTGACCACGCCTGCGGCTACGGCTACTACTATGCCTCCGTCATCGGCAGCGGCACGGCAGAGCTCATTGAGGGGGCGGAAAAGCTCGATGCGCTCTCCGCGCTCATGCGCCACATGGCAGGCCGTGAGGATACCTTTACGGAAGAGCAGGCGCGCGGTGTGGCGGTTCTCGCCATCCGGGTCAAGTTGCTGAGCGCAAAGGCAAAAAAGCATTGAAAAAGCGCAGGGAGTCTCCCTGCGCTTTCCCGATATGCTCTTTGTCTTGACGGTACCTCAGTTTACTTCCGGCTCTGCGCCAGAACCTCCCAGTAATCCTTGTAGTTTGCCTGCAGCAGCTCCGGGGTGTTGAGGCCGTAGGGGCACTTTGCCATGCAATGTCCGCAGTGCCTGCACTGCTCGATTTGGTGCATTTTAGCCTGCCATTCCTCGGTGAGCCACGCCTGCGCCGGCGCGCGGCGCAGCATCAGCGACATACGCGCGCACTGGTTGATCTCAATGCCCGCGGGGCACGGCATACAGTAGCCGCAGCCGCGGCAGAACTCGCCGCAAAGCTCCCGGCGGTCGCGCTCGATCGTTGCGCGGCGCTCGTCCGTCAGCTCCGCACCCTCGCGGATGCACTGCAAAAACTGATCCAGCTCGCTCTCCCGCTGCACACCCCAGATGGGCACCACATTTTCCTGCGCCGCCATCCAGGCCGCCGCGGTCAAGCCGTCGCGGAGCAGGCCGCCGGCCATGCCCTTCATCGCAATAAAGCCCATGCCGTGCGCGCGGCAGCCCTCGACCAATGCGAGCTCCTGTTCCCCGGCAAGGTAGCTGAACGGGAATTGCAGCGAGGCGTATAATCCGGAGTCGATGGCCTCCTGCGCCACCGCAAGGCGATGGTTCGTGATGGAAATGTGGCGGATCTTCCCCTGCTTTTTTGCCTCGAGCGCCGCGTCGTACAGACCGTCCTCGCCGCCCGGCTTCGGACAGAAGGCCGGATTGTGGAACTGGTAAATGTCGATGTAGTCGGTCTTGAGTGTGCGCAGGCTGGTCTCAAGGTCGCGCCAGAAGCCCTCGGCGGTCTGCGCGCCGGTCTTGGTCGCCAGCACGATCCGGTCGCGCATCCCGGAAAAGGCCGCGCCGACCTTCTGCTCGCTGTCGGAATACGCGCGGGCGGTGTCGAAGAAGTTGATGCCGCCGTCGCAGGCCTTGTGCAGCAGCTTCACCGCCTCCGTCTCGCTGATGCGCTGAATGGGCAGGCAGCCGAAGCCGTTCTTTTCGATCACAAGGCCGGTGGAGCCGAATTCGATCTTCTGCATAGGTGTCACCCTCCTTTGATAGTAAGGTAAGTATAACAAAAGAACGGGGACTTGAAAAGCCCTCATTTTGCCGTGGACTTTCCCACAGCTCTGTGCTATCATAAAAGTATCCATACTGGCAAGCCGGAATTTGAGAGGAGGAACTTTTATGGGAGAGCTCGTCTATCAGGCGCTCATGCAATCCGTCGCAGCCTTCTTTTTTGCCGTTATGATCCTTCCCGCAGTCGTTATTTTCCTGGGTTATCTGATCTATATCGTTGTCATGTGTATTAGGGAAATGAAAAAGAAGTAATCACACGCCTTATATGGAAAACGCCCTGCCGCAGGAGGTCCTGCGGCAGGGCGTTTTGGATGTCTTTTACTTCTTCATCGCGGCGGCGGAGGCGTCGAGCTTCTCGATGAGAGCGCGGAGCTTGGCCGCGTCCTCGCGGGCGCCGTTGACGACGGCCTCGGGCGCCTTGGCGATAAAGCCCTGATTCGAGAGCTTGTTCTCAATGCCGGCGAGCTGCTTTTCCGCGTTCGCCTTTTCCTTGGCGATGCGGGCCAGCTCCTTCTCGAAGTCCACCAGCTCAGCGAGCGGCATCAGCACACGCGCGGCATGGGTCACGACCTCGATCGAACCGTCCGGCGTGGGGATATTCGCGTCGGCAACGGTCACGTCGCCCGCGGAGGCGAGGCGCTTGAAGAACGGAATGCCGCGCGCAAAGGTGTCCGCGTGCGCGGTGGCGATGGTGTAATGCACCTTCTTCGAGGGCGCGACGTTCATCTCGTTGCGGCGGGCGCGGATGGCGGTGATGGCGTCGATGATGAGCCCCATCGCCTCTTCCTCCTGCGGGAAGCTGAGCTCGTCGCGGTACTCCGGCCACTTCTGCAGCATGATGAACTCGCCTTTATCCTCTGCCGTATGCGGCAGCGCCTGATAAATTTCCTCGGTGATGAACGGCATGAACGGATGCAGCAGCTTGAGCGTTTCGATCAGCACATAGCACAGCACGTTCTGCGCGTTGACCTTCGAGCGCTCGCCCTCGCCAGTCAATCTCGCCTTGCACAGCTCGATGAACCAGTCGCAGTAGGTGTCCCAGATGAAGTCGTAGACCTTTGCGGACGCGACGCCGATCTCAAAGGCGTCCATATTGTCGGTGACTTCCTTCACGAGCGTGTTGAGCTTGCTCAGCACCCACTTGTCCTCCAGCTCAAGCTGCTCGGGCAGCTCAACGCGGTCGATGGTGAGGTTCATCATCACAAAGCGGCTGGCGTTCCAGATCTTGTTGGC